>OBEQ012840829.1_pt1 | contig 21154 bp, 29 predicted proteins | sample 1670901 | NCBI WGS metagenome assembly OBEQ01 (sample SAMEA104232315, study PRJEB22302) | groundwater metagenome | biome: forest; feature: aquifer; material: groundwater | place: USA | collected 2011-08-07 | depth 5.4 m
CAACCTTCTGGAAAGTCTGTAGTTTGTTAAGTAACAATACAAGTGTAGTTTGTGTAGGCAGTAAACAATAATCCTTCCTCAGTAGTTTCAATTAATAGGCAATAGATTGCTTTCTTTTTATCCCTGTAGTACCCTAAAATTAATGTCCACAAAAGGTTTTACCCTAGTTGAACTATTAATTGTTATTGCCATCATTTCCACTTTAGCTGTCATAGGTTATTCAAATTTTAGTGGGTTAACTGGTAGAGGAAATGATGCCAGGAGAAGATCTGATATTAATGAAATAGCTAAAGCTTATGAAGTTACATATAACAGTGTAACTAATCAATATCGCCCATTGGTAGATAGTGATTTCTCATCTGGTAGAATTCCTACTCCTCCTGAAGGTGGTAACTGCGGTGGTGACTACTGTGGATTAATTACATTAAATCAGCCAGGGTTTAGAGTCTGTGCAGCTCTAGGAGGATTTGCTGTAGTTTGTACTGAAACTAATGCTAGCTGTTTTTGCAAAGACTCTCTACAAGGCACATATCTGGCTGTTGCCGCCCCAACCCCAACCCCAACCCCCACACCATTACCAACCCCCACTCCCACTCCAACCCCAACACCTACTCCCACACCTATACCAACTCCTACTCCAACCCCCACTCCAACACCAAACATTGCCTTTCAGACAGCCAACTCAAGTAATACTGGCTCTGGACAGGCAATTTCACTAACTATTACTGCTCCAGCCGGAATCCAAGCAAACAATCTCTTAATAGCCCATTTAGATGTTAGGGGAGGTGACACAACTACAATTACTCCTCCAGTAGGTTGGAGTACTCCACCTTATCCAATTATAACTACTGACACTCAAACGCTTAATATTGCTCGCTCAGCTTTGTATTGGAGGCTAGCAACCGGCTCTGAACCGGTAAGCTACCAATTTAATTTTTCACAGCTAGTCGGCGCTGCAGGGGGGATTCTTAGATATTCTGGAGCAAGTACAACCACTCCTATTCAGGCAAGTACAGGAAATCCAAGTGCCTCTGGAGCTACAGTAATTACCGGTCTAGCAGTAACCCCTGCAGTTGATAATGAAATGCTCATTTTCTTTGGAAATTGCTCAAATAGCTCCTTAGCCAGCGTAACTTCCGCAGGGATGTCTGTCCCAAGGTATCAAACAAATACCACCTCAGGAGGTTCGGGGACTGCCGGCAATGTTTCAATTGTAGCAGCAGATCAATTTTTAGGAGCTGGGAGTGCAGGGATATCCACTGGAAATAGAACTGGTAATTGTGTGACAGGAACATTTAATATTGGCCAAATGGTAGTTATTAGGCCTTAAAATGACTAAAAAGCAAAATTCGAAGAGTGGCTTTACCCTTATTGAACTGCTAGTTGTTATTAGTATTATTGCCATTTTAGCAGTAATTGGTGCTGCTAGCTTTGCCGGTGTCCAAGCAAGAGCCAGGGATGCTAGAAGAAGAGTAGAGCTAGAAGCTATTGCCAGCGTTTTGGAAATTCACCGTACAACAGCAGGTTACCAACCAATCACTACTGATCAATTTGCTGGAGCTGTATTTCCTGGTGGGAGCGCAAGCTATGCCCTAGATCCTCTGGGTTATCCTTACTGTATTACTACTGATTTGACCGATAGCCTGTCCGTATCTGATTTTTCATCAGTACCTTCATGTGATGCAACAGGGGTAGGTAATACTTTCACTTTTATCGATGGTACCACCCCTCAGTTTAATCCACCTACCTACAAAGTCTGTACCAGATTAGAAAGGAGCCCTCCTGCTTCTAGAGTCCTCTGTAGGAACAGCCAACAGTAGTTGTAATATTTTATTCTTTCTGGCAATAATATAGTTAATGCCCAAAAATAGTGGTTTTACCCTGGTTGAACTTTTAGTAGTCATCTCCATTATTGCCTATTCCCAAGTTTTGGAGATTGACAATTTTGTAACCATTGTATATACTTAAGTACTATGACTACTGTAATTCATATTAAAGCTGATGCAGAAGTTAAAGAAAATGCCCAGAAAGCTGCTAAAGATTTGGGTCTGACTCTAACTGATGTAATCAATGCTGCCTTGAGGAATTTTATAAGAACCAGACAGGTTATTTTTTCCGATATCCCCACAATGACTCCTGAACTGGAAAAATTGCTGGATAGGGTTGAGGAAGATATCAAGCACAACAGGAATTTATCTCCCAGCTTCAAGAATATGGATGAAGCTATTGATTACCTCGAAAAACAATGGTAATTAATTACCATAAGGATTTTATTAAAGATTCTAAAAGGCTGACTGTTCAACAAAAGGGAAAACTAACAGAAAGATTAAAACTATTCGGTCAGAATGAGTTTGACCCCATTTTAAACAATCATTCTCTTCGGGGTAAATATTTAGGATGTAGAAGTATAAATATAACAGGAGATTTGAGAGCAGTTTACAAAAGTTTAGGAGAAAATATTATTTTTGTGACCATAGACTCACACAGTAATTTGTACAGTTAATTAGATATGGTATATTTAAATTATGTACTCTGCCCAAAAGCAAAAAGGCTTTACCCTAATTGAACTTCTGGTAGTCATCTCTATTATTGTCATTCTTTCTGCTATTGGCATTGTTAGCTATTCACAAGTTTTTAAAAATGGCAGAGATGCTAAAAGGCAGTCAGATTTAAAAACCATTCAATCTGCCTTGGAACAATACCGGGCTGATCAGGGTTTTTATCCCTCTAGTATTACTTTCGGAGGATCTTTAATTTCTGGTACCAAAACTTATCTTAAAGAGATACCTAAAGATCCGATTGGATCTCCAGAATATAAATACGCAGCTTCTCCCGAAGGTTGTATTACTACTGCATGTATTGATTATTGTTTATATGCTAGAGTTGAGAATTCAGCAAATGAAAAAGATACTGCTTGCCTAGTTGACCCAAACCGCACTCTTGAGGTCACCAGGCCATGACAGTCAAAGGTTTTACACTCATAGAATTGCTAGTAGTTATTTCTATTATGGGGATTTTGGCCATAGTTTCTTTTGTAAACCTTGGTCCCTTAAGAGAGGATCAGGGATTGAAAGCTGCTGCTAATGAACTGCAAAGCCTTATCAGGGTTGCCCAAACGAATGCTGGCTCCAGCGTTAAGTGTACCCCAACCACAAGTGGAACTTCCTGGTCTTTGGATTTTAGCCCCACCAGTGTAGTCTTAGATTGTCCGGGTGGTTCGCCAAAGACATTAACACTAACTAATAATGTCAGGATTTGTGCTATAAATTATTCTAATTGTTCTATTGCATCTGATACTTGTTCTACTACAAATGACTCTTTTGCAGGAATTGTTATCCCTAGCACCTCATTCGCCCCTCTGACCAGCCAGGCTACCTTCACAGATTTAAGATGTAGTGCCGGGAGTCTTCAAAGCAGTTCTACTATGACTATAACTCTTAAAAAAGTTGGTGGAAGTACACTTAAGTCTGTCATTTTTAGTAAAGGAGGCACAGTTGAGACTAGATAAAAGAGGCCAAACACTAATAGAAGTTATTGTTGTTATTACTATTGGAATACTGGTTATTGGAGCATTGGTTTTTGCTACCATTGCCGGCTTGCGCAATTCTCAGTTTGCCAAAAATCAGGTTCAGGCAACCAAGCTTGCTCAAGAAGGGCTTGAGAGAATGAGAACTTTAAGAGACAGAGATAACGTTGGGTCAATATCCTCATCCTTACCTGGTGTTGACCAATTTAGTGATTTGTGGTCTGTTTCGCTGGGATGTCAAGTTGCGATAAACAATTGTTACTTCTATTTTAATCCCTCCGGTAGTATATTGATTAATGGAACATCTGTGAATTTTGAAGATATTCAACCAGGTAATTTTAGAAGACAGATTCAGATTGAGGATTATGGTGATGGTACTCAGCAGAAAAAGGTAACATCGATTGTGCAATGGAATGATTTTTCAGGAGATCATGAGTCAAGACTGACTACAATTTTGCGACAATTATGATTAAAAAGGCCATGCCTGCCGGCAGGCAGGGATTTACTCTGGTTGAACTTTTGGTTGTTATAGCGATACTTGCTATTGCAGGAACTTTCATTCTGGCAATATTCACAAGCTCTCTTCGGGGAAGCAATAAATCGCAAATAATTTCTACCATAAAACAAAATGGTCAGTCAGTTTTGGAAACTATGGATAAAACTATTAGAAATTCTGATAATATAGTCTGTCCAGCTATCATTCCCCCAGCTACTAGCGCTTCCTCAACTAACTTGGTGATTAATAGTCAAGGTACCTATACCCGCTATAGATTTATAGCTCCGTCTCCTTCTGTTAATGGTCTGATCCAGCAAGATAACCCTACTAAACAAATTGATCCAACTACTGGCAAGGACGAAACAGAAACTGTATTTGTTACTAGAGTGTGTCCTATTACTGATCCAATGCAAAATCCCGTTATTTTAACCGATACCAATACCCAAACAGGAGTTTCAGCAGTTAATGGATTATTTACCAGAACCAGACAACCAGGATCAAAAGATTCAGTTACCATTAGGTTTGATTTATCGCCGGGGGTAAGCGCTCCACAGGTTGTTGTTGGTCAAATTGATCCTGTTACCTTTCAAACAACAATACAACTAAGGTAATATAATAATTATATGAGGAATCAGATAGGTCAAGCAATACTGGGATTAATTCTGGTTATGGTTATAGCCTTAGGGATTGGTTTATCTGTGGTTCAAAAGAGTTTGGTGGATATTTCCTCGTCCAGTAAGGTTGAGGAATCTTCAAGAGCTTTTTCTGCAGCTGAGGCAGGTATAGAGAAAACTTTAAAAGATAATCTCGCCACTGCTGTAAATTTTGCTGAGAACCGCTCCAGCGCAACGGTTTATGATTCCGGTTTACTTCCGGTGATACCTTCTGTGGGTAGTCGTCAAGACCCTCTGGCATATCCTCCTCTTGCCAAAGAAGAGGTAGCTCATTTTTGGCTGGCTGATCCCAATTCTGCCACTAACCCTCCAACTGTCTTTTATAATCCTACACCTTCCAGAACTCTAGATGTTTATTGGGGAAATTCCACAACAGATAGAGCAGCTCTGGAAATAACCTTAGTTTATCATGATGGAACTTCTTATCAGTCCAGAAAGTGGTATCTGGATCAAATATCCAGAAGCAATAATTTTACTGTGGGTTGTGATCCTACCGGTGGCTCAAGTTTGCCAAATTATACATGTAGATTTACAATTACCGGTCTTCCAACAGGATTAATGCTTCTTCGGACAAGACTTCTTTATAACTCCTTCAGTCAGCCGGTTGCTATTCAAGCTGTGGGAACATGCGGTCAACCTTGCTCAATACCTCCTCAAGCAAAAGTGCTGACTTCTGTAGGAATTTCAGGAGAAACCGAGAGAAAGATTAGAGTATCTCAGACTGAGAAAGTTGTCCCTCCCTTTTTTGACTTTGCCCTCTTTGCTGTAGGAGATATTAGTAAATGAAAGAGCGTGGCGTTTCGCTGATCGAAGCCTTGCTTGTTATAGTAATAGTTAGTTCACTGGTGTTTTTACTGGCCAATCTACCTAATGCCTTAGGTTTGATTAGTAAAAGTAAACACTTAAGCCTGGCAAGAGAGATAGCTGCCAAACAAATTGAAGATAAAAGGAATATAAATTATTCGAATCTGGTTAATGATAATAGTGCTATTTCAGATTCCCGATTAAGTTTACTACCCAAAGGGGCAGGGACAGTGGAAGTTAAAGATTGCGATCCCCTAATTTGTGTAAGCGGAGAGAAGATTAAACAGATTAAGGTAGAAGTTAGCTGGAAAGATAACAACAAAAATCAGAAAGTAACTTTAAGTACTATGATTGGTGAAGGAGGAATAAACCAATGAAGGAACAGGGTTTAAGTCTAGTTGAAATTATAACAGTCATGGGGATCGTCGTAGTTGTCGGGGCATTGCTTATGGTTATTATAGTAAACAGCGCCGGGTTATTCACTACCCAGTCCTCAAGACTGAATCAAGGTTTAAATATTAATGACGCGTTATCCAAAATCAGACAGGGCGTTAAAGAAGCGGATAGTATTGATGCTACTTCAACTGACGTAAAACTTGTTTTAAAAGTTCCCTCCGTTGATTCCGCGGGTAATATTATCGCCAGCACCTTTGATGATTTTACTTTTTTGCTTGATCAAAACAAACTTCGTTTTACAATAACCCTAAATGCCTTAAGTGCAAGAAAAGCACAAAACCAGATTTTTTCAACAAGCGTTGACATTCTCAAGTTTCAATATTTAAACTCCTCCAATCCACCGACAGAAGTTCTTCCAGCTTCAGCTTCCAAAGTCCGGATTACTTTAACCTTAAAACAAAAAACAGGGGCAGGAAGTTTCGAAACAAATACAGCTGCATCGGAGGCAAACTTAAGAAATGATTAAAGAAAAAGGCTCGCCTCGCGGCGAAGCGGGGCAAATTTTGGTAATTGTTTTTGTTGCTTTGGGAGTGGTTTTATTTACAGTACTCTCGGTTGTGGCAGGAGCACAGATCTATTTCCAGAACAGTTCATATTCTGTAGACGCGGAAAAGGTAACAGCCTTGGCTGAAGCAGGAATAGATAAGGCATTAAACTCACTTAATAGAACCGGAGGAAGTTATAATGGAGAGACAGAAACTATTTTAGGCGATGGATCATACTCTGTTAAGATTATTTCTCCTGATGCTGCCACTAAAGTAATTGAGGCTACAGGCTTTGTGCCTAGCAAGGATAAAGCTCGGGTAAAAAGAACTATTAAAATTTCTACATCAAGAGGTGTGGGAGTTGCTTTTAATTATGGAGTGCAAGTGGGAGAAGGTGGTCTCCAGTTGGGTAATGGAAATATAATCACAGGCTCTGTATATTCTAATGGTAGTATCATTGCGGGAAACAATAATCAAGTCACAGGAGGAGTTTGGGTGGCTGGTGGACCCCAACCTACAGCTGACCAATCAACACCTGATTGTACAGGCAATAACTGCCAAGATTTTATTTTTGGTAAATCTGTTGATGGTAATGCTCAACTTGATGTTGCTCAAAGTTTTCAGCCAGCCAGTAGCGGGATTTTAAATAAAGTTTCGATCAGGATCAAAAAAATTTCTAGTGAAGTTGGTAAACCTCCTGATGTAACGGTCAGAATCTTACAAGATTCAGCTGGAAAGCCTGATAAAAATGCTGTTTTGACATCAGGGACACTGTATAGTAGTTTGGTAACTTCTTCTTATGGATGGATTGATGTGACTTTTAACTCATCCCCTGCTGTCACTGCGGACACAACTTACTGGTTAATGATTGATACTTCCTCAGATAATAGTAGTTATTGGTCCTGGCAAAATGATTTGGCTGCAGGTTATGGCAGAGGTGTACCAAAATGGTCTCCTAATTGGTCAATTGGTAATGCTACTTGGAACTCATTTAGCCCACCAGGAGATTTGGCTTTTAAATCATATCTAGGTGGGGCTCCAACTTCCATCCGATCAGGCAATAATAAAATGACAATTGGAGGATCGGTTTATGCCAACACTATTGAGAATTTAATTATCAGTGGGAATGCTTATTATCAAACAATCATTACATCAACAGTATCCGGTACCTCTCATCCTGGTTCTGCTGACCAACCTCCTAAAGTTTTCCCAATCTCAGATGCCAATGTGACAGAGTGGCAAAATCAAGCTGGTGGTTGTGATAGTAACGGAAATAACTGCCAAACTGTCTCAGTAGGAGATATTAACTCTTGCGCCGCCACACTTGGTCCAAGAAAAATCGTTGGCAATGTCAGCTTTGACAGTGGTTGTAGGGTGACAATAAAAAGTCCTATCTGGATTACGGGGAATTTTACCATGAACAGTAATAATATCCTGACACTTGATTCAAGTTATGGGGCAACATCTGGCGTGATTGTAGTAGATGGTCAAATTACAATGAATAGTAATAATCACTTAAATGGTACAGGAGTGGCTAGCAGTTTATTGATGGCTTTATCAAGTTTTAATTCAAGCACCCATAATGGTAATGCTGCCATTAAAGTTAATAGCAATGGTAATACAGGAGTATATTATGCAGGTTTGGGTTATATTGAACCCGGTACTGGTAACTCATTTAAAGAATTAACCGCTTGGGGTATAAGACTCATCAACAGCTCAACCATAGATTATGAGACAGGTTTATCTAGTTCGCTATTTACTTCAGGACCTTCCGGGTCATATACTTTAGTAAAAGGGACATACCAAGTAAAGTAGGTTCCCTTCTGTCCTATGGCTAAAATAAGTGTTGGTCTTGATATCGGCGTCTCATCTATTAAAGTAGTGTCCCTTGCAAAAGATAAGGATCAATTCAAACTTATTTCATTGGGTTCTATTGTCTCCCCTAAACCCGGGCTATTGTCTGACTCTGAGGGCGATTTGGAAGTTCTGACAGAGGCCATAAAGAAGCTTTTAACAGCAGCCAGGATTGGTGAAAGGGAGGTAGTTATAGCTTTACCGGAATCAAGGGTTTTCACCAGAGTTATTGATGATTTACCTTTTTTATCAGATAGTGAACTTGCCTCAGCTATCCGATACGCTGCTGAGGAGTTTATCCCCATGCCTTTATCCGAGGTTGATCTAAATTGGCAGATACTGCTGCGGTCAGATGGAAAGAGTAAAGATAGTAAAACAGTAGTACTGGTTATTGCCTCATCTAAACGCGCAGTTGCTAAATATATCAAAGTTTTAAGTATGGCAGGACTTCACCCAAAAGCCCTAGAAACAGAAATAATAGCTATTACAAGGTCTCTAGTAGGCAGCAACCCTTTTTCTCCCAGTACTTTAATTATGCAACTAGGTGCCACAACCACTGATTTTGCAACTGTGGCAAAGGGTTTAATTTGGCTTACCCGCTCAATTTCAACCGGCGGAATGGCCCTCACACGAGTCTTAGCTCAACATTTTAATTTTGAACTAAACCAGGCTGAGGAATATAAAAAAGTTTATGGATTATCAGAGGATCAGTTGGAAGGAAAAGTGTTTGGTGTTTTAAAACCGGTTGTGGATATTATTGTTGGGGAAGCAAGAAGAGTGATTCAGTCTTTTGAGACAAAGTATCCTCAAAATCCCATTAAAAGAGTAGTTTTATCAGGAGGAGGAGCAAAGATGCCTGGATTGGTGATTTACCTGGCAAGCAGTTTAGGTTTGGAAGTACAAGAAGCTGATCCCTGGTATTCTGTAGTTAAAGATAAGGTTTTAACAGGAAAACTATCACAAGATGCGCCTGCATATTCAATAGCAGTAGGGCTGGCAGAGAGGGAGAACTGATGTATGGCTAGAATTTCAATAAATTTACTTCCTGAAGGATTTTTAACACAAGAGTTAAAGTCCAGTAAATTTTATAAGGTACAAGCAATTGGGGTAGCGATTATTCTTGGGATGAGTTTCTTAGTCTCTTTAACTGTTGCTCTTAGAATTTTACAAAGTAATAATATAGTCCCAATTCAAGCGAGATTGACAGAGGCAGAGCAGAGAGTTTCAGATTTAAAAAGCATCCAGGCTTCGCTGGTTCTTCTAAAAGATAGACTAGAGGTAATTAATCAATATTTGGGAATACCATCAAAGCAAAAATCAATGTATGATTTGATTGATAGACTAGTTCCCTCATCAGTTTTAATTAATGCAATTACAATTGACAAAAGCGGAGAAGCAGTAATTTTGGCTTCACTGCCTGATTCAGAGAGTTTAGACAACTTGATAACCAGTCTTACTGGAAGTGAAAGCAACCAGGAGTTAGTTAAAGAAGTTTCAATAGAGAGCCTTAATAGAGCAAGAGATGGACTGTATAGAATTAGTTTAAAAATTAAACCACAATAAATGAAAAAAGAAAATCTACTTAAATTTTATCAAACTTATAGACTTTACATATTTCCCGGGGTGGTGGCAATGTCAAGTTTACTGCTGATCGTGTTTGCAATTTTTCCACAAGTAGCAAAGCTTATAAGCAATCAAAAAGGTGAAGGAGAGCTAATAAGTAAATCAAAATTTTTGGAAAGTAAAGCGGAGGCGCTGGAAAGTTACAACAAGGAGGATCTAGCTCGTAAATTAGAGATTGCTCTAGCAGCCTATCCTGAAGGCAAAGACTTTGGGGTAGCAATTGGCCTTTTGCAGCAAATTGTGGCCCAATCCGGCTTTACAATTTCCTCAATTGCTTTAGGTAATAGTTCTCAAACATCAGGTGGATCCCAGAGCTATGCACTAAAGATGGAGATGATTGGTGTTAAACCCGGCCTTCCAATTTTAATAAATAATCTAGAAAGCTCACCAAGGCTGGTTAGGGTTAATAATATCGATGTTTTCTCGGCTGGTAACCTGCAATCTATAAATGTATCTTTGGTGGTTCAAGTCTTATATGCCGGCCTTCCTAAAAGCTTTGGATCCTCAGATTCTCCCTTACCCGAGCTTAGTCAGGCAGATGAGGATTTGATTACAAAACTGACAGGGGTAGGTGGAGTAATTTCACAGCCTGAGTTAGTATCAACCCCATCAACCCCAAGAGGCAAAGCCAATCCATTTGAATAGTACATCACACCCCAGGGGTGATATAGCTTCACACCGTCCAATTATCATTCTAAGACGAGATGTTTAATCGCATTAAGTTTTCGTTGATAATCTACCTGATCTGCTGTAAATTTCCGATAAGCAGATATATTTTTAAAGAACCCCAAAACTAAATCTTTGCTGGTAAAACCAGGTTCACCCAGATATTCTGGATATGAAGACCAGGGATAAGTTTCAAGTTCCTCTATTGTTTTTAATATATAAGCAGTTACAGGGTTTAGGTGGATATAACGGCTAACATGAATTAATTGTTCCTCTGATTCAATTCTTACTGCCTTAAACATTGGTTGAAATAATGTTCCGGTACGCTCGTGTCTTGTATTGAAATATTTTGCATAACTATTTTGGAAATTGCTCATAAATTGAATAATTCCATTATCTGTTAAACTTTTCAGAAGAAAATGCACATGGTTAGGCATTAAACAAAATGCCAAAATCTCTACTATAGATGCAGTTTCTGCAATTATTTTTGTAAGTTGTTGTTTTTGATATATCTGCAATCTATTGTAGTAAGAGAATCTCATTGGTAGATCTTTATGGCGGTAAAAATCTATAACTTCCACTGCTCTTTGATAATCTTTATGAGAGATGAAAATAGGTTGCTTTGCTACGCTGCGGTTAAACACATGGTAAATTTCCCCGGTTACAATTGGAATTTTACGGTAGGGCATATTTTCAGATTAATCTAAAAATGGTACGGTGTCAATTCATCACACCCCTGGGGTGTGATAGGTAGACACCTAAGGATTTGGGTCATTTCTGGTGTCACTTAATTTTTTTGCATAACCCACAGGATTTTTTATTTCTTCTAACCGACTAGTTGGGTTAAATATTAACAGTTCTAGACTCTCAGCAATAGTGAGCCTCTCTGTTCTTAAATAATGCATAACTACCCTTACAAATGCCTCTCCTCCCAAATGATGAAAATTGCTCAGTTCTTTCGGAGATAGATTAAGATATTTTTCACCATCAGAACTCAAAACTTTTTCTATATAAGAGCTAATAAGAGGAAGATAGTTATCTATGTAACCAACTAAATCCTTTAGTGCTTTATGAAAATAGGGCTTATGGTCTTTACTGTATTTTTCCTCCTCATCTCTTTCTCGCTGTTCTGGAGTGCGATCTCGTCTATGTATTGCCTCATTTTCTCCCCAATGTGCCAACCCTTCATCAAAGAAAAGGCCAACTAAAGATTTTTCTATTTCTTCAGGAGTCATTCTAACTGGAGTTGGAGGGTTTAAATTAGGATTAAGACTGTGTGAGAAGGCGTGCATATTTTCATGGTAATGAGCTCTACGGCCACCTAGAGTGCGACTATGTATAGGTGCATGCTGGAAACATGTATGATAATCTTCCCTATAAAAACCTGCATTATCTTTAGAGCCTCCATTTCTGATTAGATCAACTAAGCCATACTGAGATCTCAAATCTGCAACCTGAACGAGGAATAGACGGTTAACTGGGGTGAGTAGAACAGTTGAAGGTAAGAGTCTGAATTCAATACCTAAGGCTTGTTCCAGCTCTGGAGCTCCAAGATTTGGTATAGTTCGAACACCTCTTGGTAAAGGTCTGATATCAAGTTGTACTCTTTCCATAGGGTATATTATACAGCCTATAGCAATTAAAATCAAATAGCCTACCTTAACAGATCGGGTCTATTTTTTTTCGTTTTTTCCAAGGATTTTTGCTGACGCTACTTTTCTATTTCAGCATGGTTACCAGACAGTAAAACCTCCGGGACTTTTGATCCTTCAAACTCTTCCGGTCTGGTATATTGAGGCCCTTCTAGTAGATTCTCAGTAAATGATTCATTGATAGTGGCTTCAGGCTTTTCTAGGACTCCAGGAATCAACCTAGTCACACTATCCACAATAACCATAGCCGGAATTTCCCCTCCTGTTAAAACAAAGTCTCCAATTGAGATTTCGGCGTCTACATATTTATCAATAAATCTCTGGTCTACTCCCTCATAGTGTCCACAAATTACGATTATATGATCCAGTTTAGAAAGCTCTCTAGCTTTAGTTTGATTATATGGTTTGCCGGAAGCAGAGGTTAAAACTGCACGCCCTTTTTTTAGAGAAGATAAAGCAGCTGCTAAAATATCTGCTCTAAGTACCATTCCTGCTCCTCCACCATATGGCCTATCATCAACTCGCTTGTGTTTGCCTTCTCCAAAATCACGAAGATTTATAAGTTTGAATATTACTTTGCCTTTTTGTTGAGCCCTCTTAAGTATGGAAGTGTTTAATATGGAATCAAAAACTTCGGGAAAAAGGGTAATAATGCTGATTTTCATAAATTTTCCTACGGTGTGTGCGTATCACACCCCTGGGGTGTGCTAGCTTGACACCTCGGGAGTGTTGGGTACTTGACCTTCAGGTTCATTCAGTTGTAAATTCACTCTAACATTTTCAGCAATGGCTCTGACTGTTAAAAGTTTCCTTATGGCGTGAATGGTTTGTCCACCTTTACCAATCACTAAACCCATGTCATCCGGGCTGACAACTAAAGTTAGACTAACATTGCCATCCTCCCGGCTCTCATCAATCGAGACTGCTTCTGGCTTTGAAACTATATTTTTTACAATATACTCAAGCAGATCCTTCATCTTTATTCTCGCTTTCTCCCGGTTTCTCCTCTTTGCTCACCGGGGTCTCCACTGGAGACCCGTCCGCACTTCGTGCAGGACCCTCGGAGGAGTCCTCGCCTTCGGCTCGGCCACCATCCGAGGTGTTGGCTGGGATTTCCGCTTCTGCTTGGGTGTTTTCTTCTGTTGGCTGCTCAGTTTCTTTTTGAGCATCTTCTTTAACTGGTACTTCTTTTGGTGCTTCATCTTTTTTCTCCTTTGGCTCGCCGGAGCTTTCAGCGGAGGCGGCTTTTTTCGGTTTTCTGGGTGGTCTTTGGGGAGCCTTGCCAATAATTCTTAAAAATCCTGTTGACATTTGGGCTCCCTGTTTAATCCAATAATCAATCCTGTCCTGTTTCAACTTAATATCTTTTGGCTCAGTTAAAGGGTTATAAGTTCCCACACTTTCAATATAAGCTCCTGTTCTTTTAGCTCTTTCATCTACAATTACTACCCTATAAAAAGGTCTCTTTTTGGCTCCAATTCTCATTAAACGAATTTTAAGCATGGGGATAAGTATAATTTAAGTTCACTGCAACGTCAACAGTGCCTTTTTTGCTGCATGCTCTTCTGCTATTTGTTTACTATTTCCCAAACCGCGGCCATATTCTTTTCCTCCAATAGAAACTGAAACCAGAAACTGCTTTGCATGATCAGGCCCTTTAGTTTCCAGAATTTTGTAATTGGGAGAGCGCTTTAATCTTTCTTGAACTACCTCTTGAAGCTCGGATTTAGCATCCTTTGGAGGACCGCTTTTAACTTCTTTTTCAAAAAGAGATAACAGTGTTTCGTTAATAACTTTTTTAACCACATTTAAGCCAAGGTCTAAGAAAATAGCTCCCAGGAGCGCTTCATAAGTATTTGCCAAAAGTTGAGGATTGTTTCTTCCTCCAGAAATTTCTTCCCCTTTAGAAAGATGCAGGAAGCTCCCTAAGTTAAGCTTTCTTGCAGCTTCTGCTAAAGATTTCGTTTGTACTATATAGGCTCTGAGGTTTGTCAGCTCTCCTTCAGCGTCTTTAGTTCGCAGTGTGAATAGATAGTATGAAACAACTAAAGATAAAATTGAATCTCCTAAGAACTCTAAGCGCTCATTAGATTCTATGTTTAGCTTGACTTCATTTAAATAAGAACGGTGATAAAAGGCCTGCTCAAGCAGTTTTTTATCTTTGAACGTAACACCAAGAAGATTTTCTAATTCATCAAACTCTTTTTTTGGCATTAATCTAATAAATTATCCTCTACAACAACAATTAAATCCTCTACCTTTTGCAAACCTTCCACCTCATCAGGGTTAAAGCTAATTTGAAATTTTTGAGAAAGTTTGGCAAGAAGGTCATTTATTTCAATTGGGCTAAGGTATAAATCATCCCGCAAATAGGCTTGCTTTTCCAAGTCCTCAACCGAGAGGCCAAGATGTTCTGCAATAACCTTCATTACTTCAAGTTCTGTGTTCATGTTTTAATTCCTTTTAAATCTAACAACTTACCCAAAGCTCCATTAATGAAACTGGCTGAGGAATCGGATCCAAACTGCTTTCCAAGTTCCACCGCCTCATCAATAACTACTTTTGGCGGTACCCCCATATCCATTATTAACTCAAAAACGCTTAAACGCAAGATAGCTAAATCAATCTTGTTGATTTGTTTAATTGGCCTGCCGGGAGCAGATTCTTGTATTAAGCTATCAATTTCCGAAAGCTTGGATATTGTTTTTTTAACCCTTGAGGAGACTTTTATATTTGGCTGAAACTGCCAAGAAAAAAGCTCCTTCATAAGCCTGATGCGTTTTAAGTGACGGGGGTCAGAACGCTTTTTCATGCTTTGGTGACTTTAACTTTTTCTTTGGAAACTTCCTCGCCTCTGTAAAATCCACACTCTTTACAGATTACATGAGACATTGTTGGTTTGCCACAGTTTTTACAGGTAACAAAATTTACAGCCAGCTTTATGGCTGCTCTTCTGACCCGTTTTCTTGCTTTAGAATGTCTTCTTTTTGGTTCACTGGCCATATTTTTTTGTTTAATCCGGCATTACATTACCAGAAATACTTTGTAATCTTGCCTGAAGTTTAGGATATTTGTCAAGAGTGGGATCTTCTTGGAGTATAATTCTTGCTGCTTGCCTTGTTTTTTCAACTAACCTCAAATCTGATAAAGAGGCTATTTTAAATTCAAAGCGCCCTGATTGTCTTTGACCAAAGATCTCACCTGACCCGCGGATTTTCAAATCCAGCTCAGCCAATTTTAGCCCGTCATAAATTTTCTCCAAGTTTTTAAGCCTTGAAGCAGCATTTGAATCTTCTGTAAATAAAAGACAATAAGATTGCTTTCCTCCCCGGCCCACTCTCCCCCTTAACTGATGAAGCTGTGCTAAACCAAATCGATCAGCTCCTTCTATAACCATAATGGTGGCATTGGGAACATCCATACCAACTTCAACTACCGATGTAGAAACCAGGATATCAATTTTTTGATCTTTAAAATCAGTAATAACTTGCTCTTTTTCTTTTGATTTAAGTCTTCCATGAAGCAGTCCTAATTTAAGATTTGGGAATACTTTTAACTTCAATTTTTCAAATTCAACAATAGCCGCTTTAACAGTAGCAAAAGTTTCTGAGGGTTCTATTAGAGGTGTTATTATGTAAACTGAATCACCTTGCAGAACTTTCTTCTCAATGAATTTATAAGCATCAGCTCTTTTCTTATTCGGTACCACATAGGTTTTGACTTTCTTTCTTCCCACAGGCATTTCATCAATTATAGAAAGATCCAAATCGCCGTAAACAGTTAAGGCAACAGTTCTTGGGATTGGAGTGGCAGTCATAGTCAGGAAATGAGGGACTTTTGCTCTTGATCTGAGAAGAGTTCTTTGTTCTACCCCAAAGCGTTGCTGTTCATCTATTATTACCAGCCCCACATCTTTGGCATCTAATTTATCAGATAGAAGTGCGTGAGTTCCTACAAAAACGTCTCCCCCTTCTGTCTTCTTTCTGCTTCCGGTATATATTCCCACACTCATTCTAAACGGTTCTAAAAGCTTGGTTAAAGTGCCGTAATGCTGAAATGCCAAAATTTCAGTGGGAGCCATATAAAGTGTCTTTAGTTTATTTAAGTGAGTTAAATAAGCTGCTATGGCAGCAACAACTGTTTTTCCAGAACCAACTTCTCCTTGAACTAATCTGTTCATTGCTTTGGTTTTTTTAAGATCTGAGGTAATCTCTCTGGTTACTCGAATTTGAGCAGCGGTTAGTTTAAAAGGTAGTTTATCAGTAAAACCTTTAAGTTTTTGTTCACTAATTTTAAAAGCTTCAACTGTTGGTTTAGCTTTCCAATCAGCTCTAACTTTTTGGGTAGCAAGAGCAACATAGAAAAGCTCATCAAATCCTAGTCTGTCCCTGGCTTTTTCTACATCAGCCCAGTTCTGTGGAAAATGAATTTTTTTTAATGCTTCATCCAAGGGCAACATGGAATCCCGGATTTGTGAAGGAAGGGGATCTATAATTTCCGGTAAAACCTGAGGTAAAATCTGATCTATTTTTGTTCTTAACCATTTGGAAGATACCCCGTATGTCTCTGGGTATACTGGAACCAGTCTTCCAGTATGAATTCCACCTTCGAGGTGGACTACGTTGGCACCTATCCTTTCCCAGGCAGGGGCCATAATAGATAACTTGTTTTTATATTTTGTCAGTTTACCTGAAATCTGCAGCCTATCCCCCACTGCTATTTGCTTAGTTATCCAAGAAGAGTTAAACCAGGTTAAAACTATGGGAGAAGTCCCATCATTAAAAATAGCTTGAGTGAGTATTTTCCTGAATCTGGTATAAATATTTTTAATTGACCAGATCTCTCCCTGCAAAGTTACCTTTTGTCCAATTTGAGCATCTAAAGCGCTTGAAACATTAGAAAAATCATCATATCTAAAGGGATAATGATTAATTAGATCCTCTAAAGTAAAAAGGCCTAAGTATTCCAACCTTTTAGCATATGTTAGGCCAATGCCTGTTAGTTTGGAAAGTGGAGTTTCTAGATCCATCTATTCCTTTGGCTCGAATCTGCTGTACACTGTAAGAATTTTCCCGGCAGCAATATTTTCGAGTGAATCAACAATAATGTGGTCTATTTTTTTTCGTTTGCCAAAAAGGACTGATTGATCCTTAACAAAATCAAGCCGCTGTACCCATTGTTTCTTTTGATGAGTGAGATATACTTCACGATATGTATTTGTCACAACTTTTGTTTCTACCGTTGTATCCAAGTTGCTTGCAAGCATTTCAACAACTTTTTCAAGTTCCAAAGCATCATAATCCTCAATACTAAATAGATCCAAATCCTTGCTTTGGCGATGCGCAAGATAGAAAGCAGAGAGTGCAGTACCACCGGTGAGGAAGAATTTCTGTCCCAAGGAAGATGAAAAGAACAGTTTTAAGATATCTATTTGGTCGACAGAAAGAATCGGATTATTATTAAGCGTTAACATGATAGCCCCAGGCTTTAAATGCCCTTTCCCAGGCTTGCTTTATCACATCTCTCATGCGCAGCTTGGGAAAGATGGAAATGACTTCTTTGACTGTGAGATACTTCCATACGTCATCAAATTTTGCATTTGCTAGAATTCTTCCCACGAGCCAACGGCGAGTATACTCATTGCCTTCTTTAAGAAGTCTTATGACATCTTTTTCTGTGTAATCATAATCCCAGAGAAAATATAGCTTTTTAGATTGTTTAGCTTTCATATTATATTAATTATACAAAAAAGTGATCAAAACCACAAATCCATGAGGCCAGTATACTACAAGAGTTATGCAGTAGGAAGCAATCTTTGTTTAGTCAGTTGTCTGGTTGATGGCCACCAACCTGTTATTGAATCAGAGGTTTCAGGATCGCCCAATATTGGGACCTGAGCCCACATTGGTAAGCCTCCTCTTTCTACCAAGGCTCTTTGTTCAACATCATCTATACTAATCCCTTGTTGTTTTAATTCCCTCATTATTTCAATAGTTCTATCAACCAGTCTTTGCATATTAGGGTGAGCATATTTGTAGTACTCGTTAGAAGGTTCGCCATATTCATTAAGGAATCTATGCACCCTCATTAGTCCTCCATCTCCAAAGAATTCATCATTTATCATAAGGTCATCCTTCTCCACTTCTGGTAGCCCAAATTTAGCTTGCCCAGATTTAATTTTCCCCACCATTTCACCAACAGCTCTAGCTGTTCTAATTAAATCAAAATCCCCATCAACATGTCCAAATAGCTTATTCCTGCCTAAAAAAGCGCCAAATTTTGCAAGTGTTAAGTTGCTATCCTGTTGGAATTTATCAGAGGCCGCGTGAAGTGCCGCCATTACTATATCGTTTTTCCGCCCAGGGGGACTATTAACTTTTCCTGGTTTGGTTTCAATATCAGAAGCCATAATATAGCGTAGTGCTTGGCGGGCAGTCATCTTATATTTGCTCGGTTTTAGAACAAAGCCGTTAGGATCCCAACCCCATCTTTTATCGAACTCAGCATCCTTTAAGTGGAGTTCTTCCTTAACTTCTATTTCTACCTCATCTCCCGCTACATCTTTAATAAAATCATAGAGTGCTTCATCATCCATGTAGATTCCGAAGTCGGCTGAAAGCCCTGTTTCGTTCTCGATAACTTTTCTTACAAGATCAAAACCACCTGTTCCATAAGCAAACATATTAGTTCCATTACCTAATGAGAAAATGTCCTTTCTATCGGGATGTTTTTGTTTATTAAATTTAATAACTTCAGGAGTGATTGTTTCCCTTGTGCAACTGACAGTAGTAACTTTTCCTGTTATTAGATTATAGGAAAGTACAGTTAAAGATTCTCCACGTCCCTGTGACCAAGCGACAACTGCAAAATTAATTAGATTAGCATTTAGCTCTTTATCTATACCTCTATGGTCTGGATCTTTAGCCCAGGCCTCTCTTCTTCTACCCCTTTCCTCTATTAGAGGTCTAATCAGCTCGTTAAAGTTGCGAGCAGACTCTACTGGAGATTCAGTTGGATAGACTTTTGGTTGAGTTTGGGTAGCTTCACCAGTTCCTTTTGTTGCGCCCGGAGGAGAAACACCTGCCATCAATAATGCGCCCGCAGCAGTTAGTGCAGGGAGTCTTTTAAACCATCTCCGTCTGGAAGGATTTGGAACATCTGATAAATCTTCTTCAAGGATTTGATCAATATCATCTCGGGCCAATAACTTTTCTCTAACGCTTGGAGTTGGAGCTAAAACTTGATAAATGTCAGGATGGGCTAATAATTTTTCTCTAACAGATGAGGTTGGTGCAGGCTCAGTGTCAGTCATTATTTTGTTTTTGCTTCGTTCATTGCCCGCTCAATTGCAACATCCTCTGGGAAGCCCTGAGTTTTTAACTCTTCAACCCTAGCCTCAATTCTGGCCAGTCTTTCTTCTTTTTGGGCAGTAAGTTCTAGAGGTTTAGCTTCAGGTTGAGTAGCTGAAGATGGTTGGATTGCTGGTGGTCGTGGAGCTACAACTCTAGGATCTGGGAGTTCAGGATGTGGTGGTTCAGCAGGAGGAGTGGCTGGAGAAGTTCTATCTTCCATATCAATCACACTGGTAATAACTCCATCCCCCGCCCTTTGTCCTAATACTGCTTCTGTAAATTTATGAGTTGATACATTAGGTAAATTAGGGTCAATAATACTTTGAACAACATCTAAAGCTACATTAGGATTTACTTGCATAAAAATCTTGAAAGCTTCCTGAGCTCTAGGATTAGGCAGGAAGAGATGAAGGAAGGTTTTGTGTCGACGATTATCTTTTGCGAAACGTCTTGTAGTGTAGTACTCAAATGCTAATATTGTGAGGTCTGACTTATTAAAATTATCTTCTAAATAACATTTTAATGTAGACTCCTTACCGCTATCTAAATCTCTTTGAAGGTCTTTCGACATTAAAGCAAATCCTGCATCTACAGGTTCTAAATCACTGAGGGGACGACCAGGGAAGTCTTTTGAGAGATAATAACCTCTAATCGTATCCTCATCGGGATTGAAAAATTCTTCATATCCATCGTCGTGTCTTTGGCCAAAAAGCTCAACATTGTCACTCATGGAAACCATTAAATAATATTGTGGTGTCCCATTTTGGGTTAAAACCTCCCGAAGTCTTCGCAGCCTTGGATCTTCAAGCGCAGGAGGTACGGCTTCTGTGTTCCCACTTCCGATGTGGGAAGCTGGTTGTGGTGGTTCTGAAGTCTTCCCTTTCCAGTGAGGATTTGGTTTAGGTTCAGCATGCATTATTGCTGTTACATCCGGATTTGTGGGAAGTCCATATTTTGCTGCTATTTGCTCTAGAACCGGATTGACACTGGGTATGCCTTCGGGATCCGTTAAGCCAAGTAGCCTTGCTTGGATTAAATCTGCGCCCACATCAAATGTACTAAAGAGAACAGGTCTGTTTTCATCTCTATCTTCATCAACATTTAATTTTAACTCCTCCCACCAGGCTTGCCAAATTTTGGGATCTCCCCTGAATGGTTGAAAGGCCATGTCCAAAAGATTTTCAGCTTCCTGATCATTAATTCGTCCATCTTGCTGATTAATCCCAACCAATCTTATAATGTTTCTGCCGCGTTGTATAACTTCTTGGTAAGAACCTGCTTCATAGGAAGTCTTCATCATGGACGTTGCTGTTTCAATAGCAGGAGGAACTTCACTCATGTTATAAGTATAAGTTTTTTGCCACTTAAACTCAAATATGAGATAATTGAACTATGGCAAGTGAAGTAGAACCTTCGGGTGGAAATCCTGAAGTTGTTTATAGTGAAGATAGATTACAACAAGGTATTAAAACCTTTGAAGCAGATTTAGCAGCTAGAACTGAAGGTATAACTCCCGCTGGATCTTCAGCTGAACCAAAGCCTCCTGATGAAGGCGAACCTTCTAGA
>OBEQ012616462.1_pt1 | contig 21152 bp, 19 predicted proteins | sample 1670901 | NCBI WGS metagenome assembly OBEQ01 (sample SAMEA104232315, study PRJEB22302) | groundwater metagenome | biome: forest; feature: aquifer; material: groundwater | place: USA | collected 2011-08-07 | depth 5.4 m
CATTCCCTTGCGAAGCGTTCCGGAAAAAAGCCTGCCTACTGCCACTTCGCCTGCGTGGGGGTCCATTTGAATTGCAGTTACTGCAAAGCAAGCCCTTCCTTTCGCGTCGCAGTTTAACATGCCTTGCCCTTGTTCGGTGGTAGTGTCCCCGTGCCATAGCGTTGGGATGCGATATTTCTGTGCATCAATTGGGTTTGGCAAATGCGTTAGCACCATGTCAAGCATGACATCGCCTAAGGGCGCGAGTTTTTGTAAAGAAGCGTGGTCTTGGTTTTTACAGCCGTCGTACATTGTTTGAAAGCTTATCTTCTGGGCAACCATGACTGGATAGGAAATTGCCCATTTGTTGTAGGCCGAGCCAAATGCAACGTTTCCTTTCTTTACGTCAATCTGCCAAAGTTCACGGAATTCTTCTGCTGCGTAATTCGTCACTAGCTTGTTTACGCCCATTATAATTTTCATGAACTTATCCTGCATGGCTTTTGAGTCTAGCTTGAGTTCGTTAATTAGTCGGTCGATTTTGTTTATGAATAGAACAGGCTTTACTTTTTCTTTCAGCGCCTGGCGCAGCACGGTTTCAGTTTGGGGCATTATGCCTTCCACGCAGTCAACCACGAGAATGACGCCGTCAACTGCGCGAAGCGCGCGGGTTACGTGGCCGCCGAAGTCAACGTGGCCGGGAGTGTCAATTAAATTAATCAGGTAGTCAGCGCCTTTGTAATTCAAGACGGGAACGGACACGTTTGCGGCTTTGATTGTAATCCCGCGTGCCTGCTCCTGCGGGTCGTAGTCGGTAACGCGCTGTTCGCCGGCTAGTTCTTGGGATATTAAGCCAGCGCGGGCGATGAATGTGTCGCTAAGCGTGGATTTTCCGTGGTCTACGTGGGCTACTATTCCCATGTTGCGGATTGACTTGCCGTTGGCCATTAGCTTGGCCACTTGCTGTGCAACTGCTTCTTTCGTCGCCATAAGTTTATCACAAACCCTTGTTTTGCATTAAAAGCCAAAGAACGATATAGAGGAGGGTGCCGGGCAGGATGCCGGTTAAAATGGTCAGGACAATCCACACAAGCCTAACGGTCGTCACGTCGAGGTCGAAGTACTCGGCAACGCCTGCGGCAACGCCTGCGATTTTCTTGTTGCTTGAAAGCCTAAGTGATTTTTTAGCCATGTTTTTTTACCCCAAACTCTATTTTCTAATTACTACCTTGCGCTCTTGGACATCCTCTCTGTTTCATTCTTGCGCTTTATCGAGTAGCTTGCCTGGTCGTTGTTAGATGCCAGTACGATTTCGTTGGCAAGTGCTTCCCCTAACGTGAGTTTTGCGTTAAACGAGCTTAGAATTGCGGCAACTGCGAGGTTACGAAGAGACATGTCAAGCCTTCGCTGCGGGCTTACGTCTACTGCCACTTGGTAGGAAACGCCTCCGAGCCTAACGCGGGTGATATCCTCACGGGGAGCAGAGTTTTCAAGCGCTTTTATGAGCACCTGAATTGGGTTTTGTTTTGTCTTCTTCTCAATTTCGACAAACGCTTCTTCAATAGTCTTTACTACTTTAGTCTTTTTTCCTTGGAGCTTCCCGTGCGTTCGGATGACTTTGCCGCCTAGTTTTTCGCCAGTCCCGCCTCGCATGAGCTTGTTTGCCAAGCGCTCAACCACGTTAACCTTCCTCTTTGCGAAGGGAGTGTTTGCGTGCCTTGCAAAGGAATGGGGCAGGTGAACTGGCCGCAGTGAAATGTACTGCGCAAGGCCAGGGTCTTTAACCACAATGCCTTCAAAGCCGTATTTGCCAAATAATTTTGTCTGCTGCATAAAAATTCTACCTCTTGGGCTTTTCCTTCTTTCCAAGCCTTAATTCTTCAAGGGAAACGCCATTTACCGCCATTACCCTATAGCGTACGCCGGGAATGGATCCCATTTGCCCGCGCTGCGAGCCGCCTAGGCCTTCAATCGTAACTTCGTCGTGCTCGTCAATCTTGGTAATTGCCTTGTCGCGCGGCACATGCGCGCTGACCTTCTTCCCGTTCTTTATCAGCTGAACACGAACGCACTTGATGATTCCAGAGTGGGGCTGCTTCTGCTCTTTTCCTTCCTTCTTAAGAACAATGCCTTTAGCCTGGGGCGCGCCTTCCAGCGGGTCGTACTTTTCCTTTAACCCGAGGGCTTTTCGCTTCCACGGCTTCTTTAGCCAGCGTTTTTGCTTCCGGTTTTTCGCAAGTAATCTTCCAGCAAACTCTCCACGCGCCATTTTTCCACCCAAATATTTTTACAAAACCTTCAGGTTTTCAATCCCGAAGTACTTATTCAAGAGGAGCTTTGCCCTCTTGATTTTCTCGCCGCCCCGGCCTATTGCCAGGCCTTTTTTTGCGGCATCAACTTTTACTGCCAATTCGTTTCCGCGCTTATCCACGCCCAAGACTTCAGCCGGCTTAAACAAGTTCTTCACAAACTCGCTTAACTCGCTTGAGTACTCCACGAACTCCACGTTCTTGCCAAACACATGCCTCAAGCGCTCCAAATTCGCGCCGCCTTTGCCAATTGCCTTGCCCAACTCGCCTTTCTCAAGCAAAAAGACAAGGCTCTCGGCGTTTAACACGTCAATTGCCCTAGCCCCTGTCCTTGAGTCAAGGATGCCCAGGAGCTGGAAATCTTCGTTTGAAAGCTTGTGCAATATAAAACTTTTTACCCCTGTAATGCGTTTAACACGTCGGAATCGCCTTCCTCAACCACGCTCAAAATGCTTACCGGAAAAGGCTTTCCGCAAACAGTTCCTAAGTCAAGGCTTGAGCCCTTGAAGTCAATTAAAGGAATTGAAGAAAGCTTGCAGTAATGCTTGATGTCAGAGGCAATTTCACGCGGGCAGTTCTGGCTGACTACAATTAACTTCGCGCCGCCGTTTAACGCAACCTTAACCGAGCGGCCGCTGCCTAAAACAACCTTACCCGAGTCCACTGCCAGCCTGATTGACTTTGCCAAATCCATAATCAAATACACCTAATGAAAAAAACCAATAATACTAAACCGCTATTAGTAAACTATGGTTCTCAACCCTCTTTTTGGGTTACTCCCCATTTTATGAAAAAATGAGTCTATGCTATAATCTTTAAAAAACGGTTTAATAAGCGTTGCGAAGGCAGGCCTTATTTCACCAGGCTCAAATCCCCATTTATTATTACTGGTTTTACTGCCTCTATTTCAGACTTGTAGTAGGCAATGTCGGGAATCGGGTTGTAAAGAAAGATTTTTTGGTTAAGCACGTGGGCAAAGCCAATTTCCATCAGCGCATTCCCGCCGACGTAATTAGGTATTCCATGGCGTTCGAAGTTTAGCACTAAAATCGCGTCAGACCCTTGCATCTTTTTCCAAAACTCGCGGATTGCATCGCGGTTGTTTTTCTGGTCCAGCTTGATACGCTCCTTTTCAGCGTCGTTTTTTCCAATGAACTCGGTAACGAATGAAGAGACGAAAACATCGTGCCCAAAAGCAGTTAGCTTGTTTTGCACCTCAAGCATCTTCTCGCTATAGTGCATGCTGCCGACAATTCCGAGTCGCATGATTTGAAAATGTTAAGGCGTGTTTAAATTGTTGTTGATTTTACTAGGGACTTTTTATAGCAGGCAGGAGATTAGTTATTTTGGAGTTGGAAAGCAAATGAGCAGAGTAGGAAAAACGCCGCACGAAGTTGCACAAATATTTAAGCGTGAGCTAGGAAGGCACGATGAAATTTTTAAAACATTTGACGGGGCACAGCTTCCAGTATTTCAAAAGGGAGGTCAAAAACACGAAATTCGTATTCAATTGCTAGAGCCTGACCAGCATAGCCCGGTTTATCAAAATTACGCCAGGACTTTAGCAAGGCTTCTTGCACGAAAACACGATTTGAACGTTAAGCTTGAAAACGGGATTGTTTTCAGCTATTTGCAGCCAAACAAAAAATAAATTCTAAAAAACTTTTTTCTAGCTTTTCTTTAAGAGACTACTCTTCATCCTGCTTCTTAAAAACGTGCCTTACTTTTTCGAGGGCGTTTTCTGCCTTTGCCTTTATTGACTCAACGAAAGTCTCGGCTTCCTCTTCCTCCAGCTGGTTTTCAGGGCCTTCTGCGGCGGGCTTTTTGCGGATGAAGAAGTAGTAGGCGGCTATTGCAATTGCGGCTAGCACGGCGAAAACTAGCGCGAGAATTACCAGGTCAAGCGGTTCGCCTGCCTCGAGTTCTGCAATGAGTTTTTCTGCGGAATATAGCTTTTGCTTGGCTTCCTGCAGGTTTTTTTCGTCGATTGCGCCAAGCGATTGGTTTACCAGCAAGTCAGGCCGGTTTACGTCAAAGCCTTGTTTCCTTAGCTTGTCCATCCTCAATTGTAGCTCGGCCGCTTTTTGCCTTAAGAGTTCGGCTGCGTTTGCGTCGAAAGCGTCAGGCGGAAGCTGCGAGGTAATCTTCTGCACTTTTGGCTTGCCTGGCTTTATTGTCGGATGCGGCGTTGGCGTTGGGGCGTCTTGGCTTGTGTCGTTTGTGTTTTCTTCCTGTATTGCATCTTCTTCGATTGGTTTTTCCCCTAGCACGGTGAAAGTGCCTGCCATTTCTTCGCTTCCTCCGCGGCAGGGAACGTTGCTTCGGAAGGTGAAGGCGCCTTCTTGGTCTGCGTTGAATTCCATTATCACGTCCTTGCCCGGCTCAAGCGTTTCGTCGAGGTTGAATTCAGGCAGGGAAAAGCCGTGGAGAACGTCAATGCTTCTTACAATAAATCGCACGTCTTCGCCGAGGCTTACGGTAATGTTTGCCGGAGTGAACTTGCATTCCTCGGCCACTATCTTGAATTCCTTGGCGTTGGGGTTTAGCTCAACTTCAGGCGGGATGTAAATTTCTTCGTACTCCCCGGAAATTGCATAATACTCCCCGTAGCTGGAATTTGCCCACACCGTCTTGCTTTCAATATCAGCATCGCCTTCAGGGGGCTCAATTGACTCCCAGTTTCCGGAAAAAGGGTTGAAGGCATATAAGCGCAGCAGGCTTTCCTCAAGCCCTGCCTTTTTCACTTCGGCTGGGTCGTAAGAGGCGTTGATGAAGAGGTAATTTAAGTCGCTTGATTGGTTTGACTTTATTGTAAAGTATTTGAAGCCATTTTTCAAGGCGAAAGTGCCAACTGGCGCGCCTGAACTTGCCGAGACGTTTAGCTGTATGTCGTCCTTGTCGAAAGTTTCATGGGTTAGCTCAATTCCCATGCCCTGGCTTGCCGCGTGAATTTCCTTGACACCTTCTGCCTCAATAAAGTAGGATTGGTTGTTCAGCACAAAGCCAGCATTTTGCTGGGTCGAAGAGACGTTGGTGGAATTTATCTTAAGGTAATAACGCGTGCCGAGGCTAACGTTGCCTAGGCTTACTTGGTGGAGTAGTGTTTTTCTTGAGTTGAAAAAGTCAAGGCCGGGCTGGTTTTTAACTAGTGAGAGCTTGAGCGCTGAATCGCCTTGCTTGCTTGAGCGCCAGGACACGCTAGTTTGGCTGGAAAAGTCAAATCCAAGGCGGTCTAGCAATACGTCGCTTACTGTCTCTTCAAGCCTTATTTTCTGGCTTCGCCCAACTCCGCCATCCCCTCCTGCAGAGTCGCCTCCGCCGCCGGTTCCGCCTTCAACTGAAAAGCCGTTTGCTTCCTCGGAGATAAATAAAATCGAGCCGCCTGCACCCGCGCCTCCGCCCCCGCCTTTGCTGGTAGTGCCGCTAATGCCTTCTGAAGATACAACTCCAACGCCCACTACCTCGCTTGCGTCAACTACAATAATTCCGCCGCCTGAGCCGCCTCCGCCCCCGCACCTGCTTTTCCAGCCTTGGTTACCGCCTCCAGCCCCGCCGCCAGAACCAAAGAATAGCTTTTCTGCCAGGTCAGTCTCGTAGGAAACGCCGCCGTAGCCTCCGCAGCCGCCGCACGAGTGGCCAATTCCTTTAGTGCCTGGAAAGCCGTTGTCGAAGTAAGCTCCGCCCCCGCCGCCAGCAGCCGAACTGTCGTAACCCGTTGGAGGCTGTAGCTTTGAGCCAACGTTAGTAACACCGTCGCCGCCTCCGCCTCCGCCGCCGTTTGGACGGTAGCTTTGAATGCCAAGGCCTAGCGGGGACTCGCCTTGTTTACCGACGTTGCTCCCAAGGGTGCACACCCCGTCGCCTCCGCGGTAGCCTTTGCCGCTCATGTTAAACGCGCCGCCGTTATTCAGCGAAAGCCTGCCAAGCACGCGAACTGCAAGAATTCCGCCAACGTTTCCGTCCCACGCCTTTGAGGTTAAGACCGCGCCGCGCTGGAGGGTAAGCAGCGCGTACTTCTCGAATTTGACTGCCTGTGCTCCGTCGGTAAAGTCCTTGGAGAGGGGTTTGTGCAGTTGGAATGAGTCAATTAGAATCGCGTCAATTGTGTTGAGGTCGTAATCCCCTGCTTCAGTACCGGTTGTCTGGTGTATTAGTATGTCGTCGCCTACGGAAAATCCGGTGTTGGTGTCAGTGACTTTTAGCAAGGGGCTGCCTTTCTTTCCTTCAACTACTTTTACAAAAGTGCCTACCTCAAGGCGCTGGGTTGCGTTTATCACAAGCGTTGGGAAAACGCGAGGGGTGTAATTAAGCGAAAGCTGCGCCAAGGAAGTGAATTCAAGCAAGGCAAGGCTTCCGTCTATTTTCCGGAGGCTTACAGTAAAGTTTTTTGGGCCAAAAAAGTTTTTTGCTTCTTCCGAAGGGCCATTTAACGAAAGCACGCAGTTGGGGCATTGCAAGCCGCGCGAGTCGTAAAAGTCGGCTGAAACAGAATCGCTCGATATCGTCTTAACCACAACGCGGGTGCTGTTGAATGAAAGGGTTTGGTTGGCTTCAGCCCAGGAGGATATTGACGGCACGTAGGCAAAACTGGGAATTGAAGTGGCGGTATTGTTTGAGCTATTAGTTACATTATCGTTTAACGCAAATGAAAGTGAGGCAGCAAGCAAAAATAACAGCATTAAACGCATTGAATAAAACCCGTGATTCAGAAGGGTTGCTACCAATATAAAAGTTGTTTTGCAAAAACAAACAATAGCGGGCCCGTAGCTCAGCCTGGAGAGCGGCACACCAAGGGTTGCCCCTCGGGCAAATAGAGCGTTTGGTTCCGAACCGACTTCCTTTTCTTTTTTAAAAAGAAAAAGACCTCGACTAAAAGAAAAACTATAGCGGAATTACCAAACCTGCCTTTTGGGTAGGAAAAACCAGAAGGCCGCGGGTTCGAATCCCGTCGGGCCCGCTTATCCAGTTTTAGCTTTTTTAATAAATAAAGTAAGTTACAAATGGCATTCATCGATTTAGGAATTTATGAGAGAAAGGTTTACCCGAAGTATACCAACGTATTAATAGCTGCACTTTCATGCTGGAAACATGGCAACCACAGTGGTAATGGACGAGTCTGGAAACACCCAGGAAATAATAGCAATTGGATTAGTGAGCATTCCAAGAAAGGAAATTCCACCAGTAAATTCCCTATTAAGCCTAGCGTCAGGGGACCCTGAAGAAATCCGTACACTTTACAGCGAAAAAAGCCATGGCGAATTCAAGTATTCTGACCTAAGAAACGCATTTCGGCATACTCAGCTGAAGGTTTATGATACGTTTCTTAAGCAAAAACTGGCGGAAACCAGCAAGCTAAATATTCAGGCTTACTTAAGTGTTTTTCCCAAGTCAGAAAATAACGAAGAACGGCTGGGGAGGTTGGTCCACGAGGCAGAAAATTTGTTGCATTCTTGGTCACATGAAAACAAGTATGAGGCATTGTCAAAAGACTTGGAAATAATTGTTGACCAGCAGGTTTTTCCGGAAACTTACTTATTTCAGTATTATTTTAGGCGTGGGCAGTACAATTGCGAGCTTTTTCCTAACAGGCTTTTGAAAGAAGGCAATACAAAGAAAATATACGCTGACAAGGAAAATGCAGTTGAAATTAGGGATGGAAACAGTAAAACCTTTAAGACATTACAACTAGCAGACTTGCTGGTCGGATGTGCACGCGAGTACTATGCTTTGAATACGAAGGAATTTTTTCCAATAGTAAAAAACTTGTTTAAAAGGGAACATATGCGGGTGCAATTGGAAAATTACAGGTTTGCTGGAAGAGGATTTATTGGAAACCGTAAGCTAGACAAGTGGTAAAATATGAGGCTCTCCTACCGGTTAATTCGACCGCAGTCTCATGCCCTCGGAGCAACCTCGAAACAATTGTGCTGAATTTAGTTTAAATACTTAGGGGGATGCCAGTAGCATTCAGGTTCTTGGCGCTTGGTGCCAGACGTGAAGGCCTAACCCGAGGCCTAACGCGGCTATGGCGTATAACAGCCTGCCGTTTAGGAGCATAATTATCCCTACGCCGAAGATTATCACGTCGGAGTAGGATAGCTGGGTCATTTTAGGCTTTTCACTCGAGGTAATCCGCGTTTAGCTGGAGCCTGACTTTGCCTGTGCCGCATGGGATTATCTGGCCTACTATGATGTTTTCGATTATGCCGTTTAGGTGGTCGTCTTCGCCGCTTAGGCAGGCGTTAACCAAGTGCTTTCCGGTTTCTTCGAAGGCGGCGCGCGCAAGAACGGATACTTTTTCTCCCGCTAACCCGTGGCGGCCTACGCTTTTTACCGCGCCTTTTGCGGTTACGGCGTCGGCTATTAGCATGACGTGGCGCATGTCAACAGCGAGTCCTTGTGCGTCGAGCACTTTCATTATCTCGTGAATGTAGGAGTTTCTTGCGGCTTCAACGCCTAACACAGCTTGGATTTCTAGGATGTCGTTTGTGTTGGTGCGTTCGGCGTCGATTTCGGCTACTTTGAATACTTCCTTTAGGTTGGATCCTTCGGTTGCCAAAGTTAGTTCCTTCTTTCCTTTCTCGTCTTTCTCAACTATAATTGCCCTGTTAATCCCGGTTATTCCCTTGAGGTGGATTTCTTTTAGGGTGTTTGTTGTTTTCCTGATGTTCTTGAGCTTGTCTTCCTTTGCCTTGATGTGAATTGCGTTGCTGTCCTTGTCAGTCGCGTATTCTGGAGTGTGTTCTTTTATCTTGGCGAGAACTTCAGATTCGGTAAGGCCTTTTTCCTTCAAGGCAACACGGTCTAGGGTTACGGTTACTACTTTCTTGTCAAAGTCTTCTACAACGGTTGCAACTTTCTCTAGCGTTATTTGCTCGATGCTTGCGGCAACTGCCTTTGCCTTTTCGTAGTCTTCAGAGTAGGGCTTTTTCAGGTAGATTTCCATGACTGGCTTCTTTGGAGTTTTCCTCGCGTCCACTATTTCCACGAGGCGGGTGAATCCAAGCTGGGCTAGCGAGGCAACTCCAGCGTAGTGGAACGTTCTTAGCGTCATTTGAGTGCCAGGTTCGCCTATTGATTGGGCTGCGGTTATGCCAACTGGCTCGCCGTAGGGGATTGTCTTGTTGGTTGATAAGTCGAGGCCGTCGTCGCCGTAGACTTTTTGTATCAAGCGGCCTTCTGAGTCGCGTACGGTGCCGTCGTTTTGTACTATTAAGTCTTGGAGTGCGTTAATGAGCCTGCGCTGCATGTAGCCTGTCTTTGCAGGGTTTACCCCTTTGTCTACTACCGAGTCTCGTCCGCCTGCTGCGTGGAAGAAATATTCCTGGGCAGTTAAGCCGTCTTTGTAGTTGCTTCGGACAAAGCCGCGTGCCTCATCGCCTAAGTCGCCTTTCCTGAAGTGCGGTAATATGCGCTGGCGGTAGCCTGAGGTCATTCGCTTTCCTCGGATGGCCTGCTGGCCTACTAGCGCGCTCATCTGCACCACGTTAATTGGCTTGTTTTTTACTCCTGCGTTTGCCATCAAAAGCGCGGGGTTGTGGTCGAGTTTGTACTCGCCTACGTAAACTGGGTTGAGTTTTATTTTTTGGTGGATGATTTTCCAGCAGTCGTGCCTTATTTGTTCGACTACGTCCATTATTTGCTCTTCAAGCGTTTCCTTGAGGGTCTTGCCTGGCTGGCGTTTCATTTTCTTAGTGCGATATGAAGTTACTAGTGCCTTTAGCTTGTTTCGGCCTACCTTATAGAGCTCGATTATTTCCTTCCTTGCTTCAGGGGTTATTCGGTAGTCATCCAGGCTTAGCGAGAGGCCGTATTGGGTTATGACTTGCACCGATAGTCGGGTTGACCAGTCGAGATAGTCTTTGGCAACTTCAGAGCCGTATTTTTGGAATAGTAAGCGGACGAGCTCGTCGCTTATGCGGGAGTCAACTACGCCGCTTGTGAGCTTGCCGTTTTTAACGCGCAGGCAGCTTTCGTTTCCGCAGTCTTTTTCTTCCTTGTGCCTGCATCGCTTTGAGTGAATCATTGCAGTAAAGTCAGCAGGTAAGAGCATTGAGAATATTTCACGGCCGGACATGGTGGCTTTTGTTACTTCGACTTGCTTTAAGCCGCAGGAGTAAAGCAGCCTGCATGCGTCTTGCTTGGGGAACTCTATTTCAGGCAACGTTAGCAGGTGAAGGCCGGTTACTTGGTCTAGAGCGGGAGTTATGACTGGCTCACCGTTTCTTGGCGATAGCACTTGGTCCTGTACTTTCATTAGCATGGAAGCTTCGCTTTGGGCTTCCTCGTTTTGCGGGACGTGGATGTTCATTTCGTCTCCGTCGAAGTCGGCGTTGTAAGGCGCGCAGTCGGCGACGTTAAAGCGGAAGGTCTTTCCGGGAAGGATTTTTACTTGGTGGCACATCATGCTGATTCGGTGAAGCGAAGGCTGGCGGTTGAAGACTACCAAATCATCGTCCAGAAGCTGCCTTTCAACCACGTAGCCGCTTGTCATTTCCTCAAGCACTTCAGCCATGTTGCTTGCAGTAAGTTTTTTGCGCTTGCCATCAGGCCTAATCACGTAGTTTATCTTGTCTGGCTGGAGGCGCATTACTTCCTTCATGTTCTCTAGGTTCCATTGGGTTATTGCAACTGGTATTGTAAGCTCGGCCGCGATTGACTCTGGCACGCCTAGCATGTTAATCCCAAGGGTTGGGTCTGGCGAAATAACGGTTCTTGCCGAGAAGTTAACCCTCTTGCCTGACAGGTTGTAACGAAGCCTTCCTTCTTTTCCTTTCAGGCGCTGGAACAGCGTCTTAAGCTGCCTGCCTGAGCGGTGGCGTGCGGGCGGGATGCCTGCGGTTTCGTTGTCGAAGTAAGTTGAAACGTGGTACTGCAGCAACTCCCATAAGTCTTCAATGATCAGCTGGGGCGCGCCTGCGTCGACGTTTTCTTCAAGGCGTTGGTTGATGCGGATGATGTCAACCAGCTTGTGGGTTAAGTCGTCTTCGCTTCGCTCGCCTGTTTCCAAGGTAATTGAAGGGCGTACGGTTACTGGAGGGACGATTAGCACAGTTAATACCATCCACTCGGGCCGAATTGCCACGCCGATCTGCTTTAGGTCGTCGTCGGGAATTCGCTCGAGGCGTTCGCGAATTTCGTTCTGAAGCACTTTACGGTCTTCCTCGTAGTAGGTAGTTGGTTTTATGAACTTGATTGGCTTTTGGGCTTCCCCGCAGTAAGGGCATTCGGCTGACTTCTTTACTTTTGAAATAGAGGCTGCCTGGTGCATGAGCCTGCCGCATTTCCTGCAGCATGCCTTAAGCAATTGGTAAACTGCCTTTGCAAAGCCAACGTGGACAACTGGCCTGACTAGCTCGATGTTTCCGAAGTGGCCTACGCAGTTTTTCATCCTTCCGCCGCAGGTCTTGCACTTTAGGCCGGGATCAATTACCCCAAGGTGCTGGTCAGCTAGGCCTCCGTTGATTGGGTAGCCGTCTTCGTCGTAAGTGTCCGGGACAGTTATTTTTGTGCAACTTAGCTTCCTTATCTGTTCAGGGGAAAAGAAAGCAAAGTGGAGTCCGCCTATTACCTGCATTGAAATCAACTCTTGTCCTTTAATTTTATCTGCGGGAATATCCCGATTGCCTTAATCTCGTCAAGCAGCAGCTTGAATGCGTAGCTCATCTCAACTTCCTGCGCGTCAGAGCTTTCGCAAAGCGGGCAATAGCGCTTGTTCTTCAGCTTGTCATGTAAGGAAAACGCGCCGCAATTAGCGCACACGAGTTCAACCGTCTTGTCTGAAGAGTCAATCATCCTTTCCTTCAATAGCGACGCGGCTCCAAAGCCGATGAAGCAGTCACGCTCCATTTCACCTAGCCTCAAGCCTCCCTCGCGGGCGCGGCCTTCAGTAGGCTGGTGGGTTAGCATTTGAACAGGCCCCCTTGAGCGTGCGTGCATCTTTAACGCAACTAAGTGGTACAATCGCTGGTAGTAAATTACGCCCATGAATATTTTTGCGAAAACTTTTTTGCCGCTCTTGCCGTCATAGAGCACGTCACGGCCAGTGTAGGAAAAGCCGTTGTCGCGGAGCACTTCCTCGAAATCCTGCTGCACGTCGCCTGAGAATGCAGTGCCGTCTTTAATCTTGCCGTCGCAGCAAGCCGCCTTTCCGCCAAGCATTTCAAGCAAGTGGCCAGCAGTCATACGGCCTGGGATTGCATGAGGGTTGATTATTAAGTCTGGCACCACGCCTTCGTTGGTGAACGGCATATCCTCCTGCGGCACTAGCAAGGATACCACTCCCTTTTGGCCGAAGCGGGAGGCAAACTTGTCGCCGATTTCGGGGATCATGGTTCGCCTTACACGGACTTTAATGAACTTGTTACCAGAGGTTGACTCGGATAGCACAACCGCGTCGACTATTCCCTTCTCGTTGCCGCGCACATTAACCGAACTCTCCCGCCTTCGCTCGGTTTCAACGTCCAGCGCGCTGATTTCCTTCAAGAATCTTGGGGGCGAGGTCTTTCCAACGAGTACTGCGTCGCCTTCAACCACGTTCTCTGCGGAAATAATCCCATCTTCATCTAAGTGAGCGTAAGCCTCTTCGCCTAGGTAGCCTTGCACAAACTCCTCTGGCTTGCCAATCTTATCCTTCTGACCGCCTGGGTAGCGCCTTTCTTCAACCGCGTAACTGCGGAAGAACGTGCTCCTGCCAAGGCCGCGGTCAACCGCGCTCTTGTTAATCACCACGGCGTCGTTCATGTTGAATCCTTCATACGACAGCACAGCAACTACGAAGTTCTGCCCGCTTGAGCGCTTGAAATTCTGCATGGCGTCGTAAACACGCGTCTGCACAAGCGGCCTCTGGGGATAAAATAGAACGTGGGCTAGTGTGTCGGTTCGCAGGTTAAAGTTTGCGGCGTATAGGCCAAGGCTTTGCTTGGTATGCTGGGCTGCCATTAGCACTCTTGGCGCCATGTTGTATTCAGGGAAAGGCACCTGCGATGAAGCGTAGCCTAGAATCGTAGCCGGGTCGATTTCAACGTGAGTATGCCTTGGGTCAAGCTCGTCTTCAGACTTTGCAACTAAAGTGTTTTCCTCTTCCTCGGCATCTAAGTATTCAATAATTCCTTTCTCGACGAGCTCGTGCCAGCGTAATTCGCCTTTCTTTACCTTTTCCTGCATTTCCGAAGTGTACTGGCTTTTTCCGTTCTTGATTATGACAAGCGGTCGCCTTGCGCGTCCGTCGTCAGTATTAATGAAAACTTCGTTTGTCTTGTTGTAAAACGCCACGTTAGTCTGGGTGTCAATCTCGCCTTGCCTGCGCTTATCGCGGATGTCCTTGGCGATTTTCTCGCCGTCTTCTGAAAAGCCCACGAGTTTGCCGTTGACGAATACGCTTGACTTCATAATTTTTTACACCCGTCTATACCTTTAAAGTAACGCCCATCTTCTTGAGCGAAGACTCTATTTGCTTTTCTTCAACGCCTGTAGTCACTTCGCAAAACAGCGCCAAATTCTTGACCAAGCCGCAGTTGGGGCCTTCTGGAGTTTCGTTTGGGTCAAGCCTTCCCCAGTGCGTGCCATTCAAGTCCCTTGCCTTGTAATGCGGGTGCTTTTTGGCTAACGGAGAAGTTACCCTCTTGAGAAACGAAGTGGCTGAAATGAAGTTGTATCGGTCAAGCGGCTGGGAAACACCAGTGTGGCCGCCCACCCAGTTTCCAGTTGCCATAGAATACTTAATTCTCTCTGAGAGGGCATCAGGCCTAACTAAGGCGAACATGCTCATTCTCCTGCCGCGAACGTTTGCCCGTTCGATTTGGTAGGCAACGTCCTTGACCAGGAATTGGAAAGCGTATCGGAATAATTCTTCCATTAACTTGCCTGCAATCTTCAGGCGCTTGTTGGCGTAGTGGTCCTTGTCCTCAACCACCCTCTTCTTGTTGGCAACTAGAATAGTGCGCTCTGCCATCCTGCATAGGAAGAAGGCCTTTGCAAGCCTGCTTGTGGAATCAACCCCAATGTGCGGGAGTAAATAACGGTCGAGCAATAGTTCTGCCCTCTTGGTTTGATAGTCAATTGGTTGTCCTGGAGCCGCGCGCTTGCCAATCATTTCAAGCGCCTCGCGCCGGTTCTTTGAAGGCGTCGCCTCTAAGTTAAGCATGACATCATTGTAAACTTCAGGGTGGTCTGAAAACACTTCCATAATCTTTTCTTCCTTGTCAACACCCAAAGCGTGCGCAACTAACATGAATTCAAGCGCCTTGCCGTAAGAAGGTAGAGTTACGTTTAACTTGCCGTCCTTTGACCGGTCGACAGTACACCTTCCCCTAAATCCTGACCGGGTTGAGAAAATCTTTGCCTGAATAACGCCAGTATCCTTCTCCCTTGAAACCATGATTCGGTTTGGCGCTAGGTCTTCCAAAGTCATCAGCGACTTTTCAGTGCCGTTGATTATGAAATATCCGCCTGAATCCAGGTAGTCTTCGCCTGCGGCAATAAGCTCTTGCTTTCCCTTGCCGTGCAAGTAGCATAGTTTAGACTTTAGCATTACCGGAAGCTCGCCAACGAAAACATCTTCAGGCCTCTTTTCAACGCCGTTTACAATCTGGGTCATTTCAAGAAATAGCGGGGCAGTGTAACTCAAGTCCCTCAAGCGCGCTTCGCGGGGGTATAGCGGCCGCCTTGAGCCGTCAGCTTCGGTAATCATTGGCTTTTCAGCCCTGATTTTGCCTAGCTTAATTGAATAGCCTTCAATCTGGGGCTCTATAATTGACTGGGCAGTGACAATCTCCTGAAGCTTGCCGTCAAGGAACTTGTTGTAAGAGTCTATATTCTGCTTAAGTATAGTGTTGTCCAACAGGTATTCTCGCGTGAGCTCAGGAAACGCCATTCAAAAATCCCCACTTGCCTTTTTTTATTTTACTACAATTTACTGTAATTATTCAACAACAAGCCGGTAGTACGGCTCGGTCTCGTTAGTGACCGGGCTCTTTCGCATTGCCTTAATGACGTTGCCAACAGCAACCTTCAAATGCAATACAGCCGGGTCAGTAACGTGAATCAACGGAAGCAAATTCTTGGTAATGCCGTACTTAGTCAAAAAAGCCGCGACCTCCTCGTCAGTAGCAGACTCCACTTTCGGAGAGAGAAAATTATTGATAACGACAGGATCCATCAAACCAACTAAGAAACCGAAAAACCCCAGGAGAATAAACAAACGTAGTTACAAGTTTGATTTATTGGGTATATAAAAGTTGCTTTTTACAAGGCGTTGCGGTTAAAAAGGGATTTAAGGTGAAAATACCCGAAAACCCGTTAAAACCAATACTTATAAAAAAGCAAGTCCATTTTATTTACTGGGCTGTGTAATCCGCTGAGTAGTGCATCATTTCTTGAAAGAGAAATTGGCTATTCACGCTGGTTGCTCCAATGGGAGGGTGTAAATCCCTTCGCCCGTTCTTCATTTTTTCTTTTTCTTTTGTTAAAACCTCTAACCCTGTTTTCAAAAGTCCTATCCATTAAATTTAAGATATCCAGTGCTTTAATCTCAATGTCAGCTTTACGTTTGCCTTGATGAACCGATAGCGCTAGTTTATGGCAAAGAGTGCTTGTTTACCTACATTTTCAAAACGAATATCTCCTCTATCAAGGTAAATTCCAGTGTGACGTTTAAAAATAGAGATTAACAGATCACTGATTTTCTGTTCATTTCCCTGATATTCAAAGTCTATGACCATCACGTCCCTTTTTTTAAAGCAGGGTTGAATCGTAAGAAAAATAAGGTATGAGAAAAGCCGCAGGTGCAAGTCTTTTTTAGAGCTAAAATTATTATGCCTAAAAGGAATTTGTTTGTAAAACTGTTGTTTCTGACTCCCGCTAAAAATCGAGGAGATTGAGTTTTTTCCCGGCGTACCTATTGTTTCCACGCCAATACTAGTGCCTTGGGTCGACTCTACTTTCATGCTCTGGTCGATAATGAATACAGCCATAAGATTCTTTGAACATTGGGCTTAATTTAACGCTACTGACTTTCTTTCGTGTTTTTCAGGGTAGCTAAAAACAACTTCTGCTAGAACACTTTTTCAAAGTCTTTTGCAGTTTAAGTCTTTTTAGGCGCTCAGGCCTTTATGCAAAAGAGCCGGTCTTAAGCAATCCCGCAGGCTCGTAAGTTGCGATAATTACGCCTGTTGAGGAAATTTTTGAGTCAACGAGCTTTAGGCCTTGTGCCTGCGTGCCTTCTGAAAATAACTTCTTTCCAACGCTGCCAACTGTTACCGGAAAAGTCCAGACGTTCATGCGGTCTATTAAATTGTGCTTGAGAAGCGTCTGGATCAAATCCCCGCTGCCGTGCACCCACAAGTTTGGACCAGCTTGCTCCTTGAGTTTCTTTATTTGAGCGACCACATCCTCGCCAGTAATAATCTTGGAGTTTTCCCACGATAAAGCCATTGGCGAATGCGTTACCACGTACTTTCGCGTGCTGTTAAACGGTTTTGCCACTTCCAAATCTTGCTTTGCATTCGGCCAGTACGCGGCAAAAATGGCGTAAGTTTTTTTCCCCAAAAGCAGCTCGAAAGGCAGGGCCATAAATTCTTTCATCACATTCCCCATGGTTTCATCCCAATAGTTAGCCGACCAGCCGCCGTAGGCAAACCCGCCTGACCGGTCTTCCTCAGGCCCGCCTGGTGCCTGCATAACGCCGTCTAAAGTCACGAAGGTGGTTGCGATTATTTTCCTCATAAGGACAAATATCATTCCATTCTCTATTTTTATTCCAGCGCAAAAGCTAGCATGGTTATTATAATAAAAAACCGAGTTAGAGATTGGTTATGGTTTTTGAAAGGGCAAAGCAGGCTTATGCCATCAGGCGATTTAAATCCGCAGAGTCGGAATTGCGCGAGGTTTTGGAAAGGCATGCGCTGGATGGGGGTTTTGAACACCACAAGGAGTTAGCGCATCAGATTTCTGTATCGCTTGCAGATGAATACAGGAAAGAATGCGACCACGCCAGGCTTTTTGACTTATCAGGCGAACTTGACTTCAGGCCAAAGGGCTCAATGAATCGGGCTTTGTTTTCCAAAACAATTATTGAAAACACGCAAAAGGCATTCGCAGCCCATAAAGACAGGCTCAACGAAATTATTGCAGCAAAACAAATTGCGGATAAACAGCATTGGAGGCTGGAAAATTTTAGGTACTTGGTTAACCGCCTAAGTTCAGAGAATGGCAAGAAAGTGGTTGAAGGCTGCATTACTCAAGGGGAGGAATTTAACGAAACCCTCTATAACCTCATGGGTGCGATAAAAAAAGCGAGATTAGGAGGAGAAGAATCAGGCCAGCTAATTGACTTTGCTTTAGAGTGCGCAAGAAAAAATGACAGGAAACGTTTTGACTTAGTTTCTCAATGCGTGGAAAACGGTAAAGCAAAAGGCCTGGTTGAAAGGATTCTAAGGATAGGAAGGAAAAAGGGTTTTGAGTCAATAGCGCAAATTCGGAACCTAACCATACGATTTGGACCGGAATCGCTTAATCCCCTGCTGGATTTTCAAGAGAAGGTCTTTGAAGAAGGCACAAGCAATGAAAAGCTTGAGGGCTTCATGCGCCTCCAGCGCTTGGGTTTTGTTCTAGAAAAAAGAGCTGGCCTTAGGCTGGTAAGCCTTGCAAACTTCATTTTGCAAAACCACGGATGGGAAGCCGCTTCAAGCTTCTTGATGGAATTGGAACAACTTTCAAAAAACCACAGGACTGATGAATTGCACGCAAGGCTATTTGCAAGCCCTTAAGGCAGGAAACAAAAGAACCAAGGTCTTTTTTATTTTACAATCTTTACCCCATGCTCTTTTTCGAGCTGGCCTGATGTTTTGATTAGTGAGTTAACGGTTTTTGGGTCTAGCTTAAGCAGCCTGGCTGCTGCTATTGTTTTCAGGTCGCCGTTTTTTACCTTGGATAGCACAAGCAGTGTTTCATCCCCAAGCGAGTGTAATTTCGCCACTTTCTGCAAAAAAACATGCGCCTCGGCAATTTGCTCGTGAAACTCTGGAAGGCTTTCTAAATGAATTAAGCTGACAGGGCCATGCCTTGCAACATCAAGGCGCAGGTCGTTTGCGTGGGCTAGCTGGGAGAGGTAGTCGGCAACGTTTTGGTGCAGGGATTTAGGGCAGGTGAAGTGCACGTTAAACGACCAAGGCCGTTTCAAGGAAATGGCCCTCGAAGCGACAAGGTGTTTTAACGCGGTTTTTCCCCGCAGGCGAACTGGCAGGGGTTTTTTAATTACTGCAAGTTCCAGCGCGCTTAGGCTAACTATCTTGGCCCCTTGGCTTACTGCCGTTTTAAAGCACTCAAGTATTTCAGCCATTTGAAATAACATTGAATGCCTCGTGTTTTTTAAAACAGGGTTTTTAGCTGTTCAGCCTTTTGCCTGAGGTAATGCAAAGCCATTAATTGAAACAAAGTCCAGGTGTGTAAAGGGGGTGTTGGTTATGAAGTTGAGGGGAAGTGCTGAGTCAATTGCGCTTGCGGCTGTCTTTGTATTACTGGCGGTTTCTATTGCGTTGTCGATTAACAACCCGGCGGTTTTAACAGGTGGAGCTTCGCCAAGCCCTTTTGCTACAGTAAATCCAACGGCTAATCCAGGCTCTTCAAGCACCGCGCCTTCAGGCGATTTGATTGCGTTTAAGTCGTGGGATGAGGTTTCTGATTTTCTTTCTTCAGCTAGTTCCAGCCAAGGTTATGGCTATGGCAGGAGTGGCGGGATTATGCCTATGATGGCAAACGCGCCTGCTGCCGAGAAGTCAGCTGATTCGGTTTCAACAGGTTCTGGTGCAAGTGATTATTCAACTACCAACGTGCAGTTTGAGGGTGTTGACGAAGCGGATATTTTGAAGAACGACGGCTCTTTCATTTATACTATTAGCAACGGCCAGATTGTAATCTTGAGGGCGTTTCCCCCGGCTGAAGCCAAGGTGCTTTCAACTATTAACGATTCCCAGTATTCAGGCTTGTTTTTGAACGGCGACAAGCTGGTGGCGTTTGGAACCGAGCCTTTTTCGTGGGAGAAATATAGCCAGCCAATTGATGCTAAAGCAAGTGAGGAAGCGTCACAAAGCACGGCAGAGCCCCAGCCTGCAATTCCCGACAAGAGAATGGCAATGCCGGGATTCATGCCTATTTATTACAGGCCTGACTCGTCTTTCATCAAGGTTTATGACGTAACCGACAAGTCAAATCCAAAGCTTTTGAAGAAACTTGACATGAACGCTCAGTACCTTGAGTCGCGCATGATTGGCAGCAAGGTCTACGCGTTTTTCACACAGTATACTGGCTATGGCGGCATTAGGCCAATGTATGCGGTTGACGGCAAGGTGAGTGAGGTAGCGCCAACTGAAGTGAGTTACTTCAACTACCCGTTTGACTCCTACCAGTTCACTTCAATAATAGGGCTTGACTTGGACAATGTCCAAAAGGAGGAAACTCGTAAAATCGTACTAATGGGAGGAAGCCAGACGTTAATGGTATCAAAGGAAAACGCATACGTCACTTACACGCGCTACAACTATTTCCAGCCCATTTGGCAGGCGTATAACGACACGCTTTACAAAATCCTGCCAAGCCAATACCTGGAAAAAATCAATGCAGTTGACGAATCTGACGGAGTAGAGGCTTGGAGGAAGGACAACCTAAGGATTGCGGTTGCTCAGGAGTACCTAAGTTCGCTTAACTATACCGACAGCCAGCCTCTTTATGAGGAGATTAACAAGCGTGAAGAGGCCCTTCGCGGTGCCTTGCAAAATTCTGAAACTACGCAGATTCACAAGTTTAACCTAGGCGAGAACATTGCCTACGCTGGCAAAGGCGAAGTGCCGGGCCACGTGCTCAACCAGTTTTCCATGGACGAATATGATGGCTTCTTCCGAATCGCAACTACGGTTTCAGACATTTACCGCAATTCAGGCACAGTCACGCCTTCTTCCAACAACCTCTACGTTCTCGACTCTAGCCTAGTTCTTGCTGGAAAAATTGAGGGGCTTGCGCCTGGCGAAGTGCTTTACTCGGCCAGGTTCGCTGGCAAGCGCGCGTATTTGGTGACGTTTAGGCAGGTTGACCCGCTTTTCGTAATTGGCCTTGACGACCCGAAAAACCCAACCATCCTCGGTAAGTTGAAAATCCCCGGCTACTCTAATTACCTTCATCCATACGATGAAACTCACTTAATTGGCCTAGGCAGGGACACTGAGTTAATCAAGGAAGGCGAACTGGGAGATAGGGCAATTCCGCTTGGGATAAAGCTCTCGCTCTTTGACGTGACTGACGTTAACAACCCCAAGGAAATCGGCAATTATTCAATCGGCGACAGAGGTAGCGATTCGCTTGCGTTAAATGACCACAAAGCATTTCTCTTTAGCAGGGAGAAAAACCTGCTGGTAATACCCGCCCGCTTAGCCTACATAAACAAGGGGCAGTACCCGCAAGGCGTGCCTTCATTTGCCTACGGCGAGTTCGTGTTCCAAGGCGCGTTGGTGTTTAACGTGTCTCTCGAAAGCGGCTTTGGCCTGCGAGGCAAGATATCCCACGCAAATGCCGAGGACTTGAAGAAAATGGGAGAGTACTACTACGGCAATGGATTCGACGTTAAAAGAAGCCTGTACCTCGACAACGTGCTCTACACCGTGTCCGACAGATACGTCAAGGCAAACGACCTATCGAGCTTGGAAGAAAAAGCAAGCGTCGCACTGCCTTATACCGAAATGCAGTACCGCGGGCCGTATTACATAGAGTAAAGCAGGCAAAAAAAGTAGCCGTAAAACGTTTGAGCAGGGGGTTTATATTTTTGCCCCCTTTTTCAAAACACGAATAACTCGCGGGCATCACTGCAATCTTCTA
>OBEQ011274092.1_pt1 | contig 21144 bp, 14 predicted proteins | sample 1670901 | NCBI WGS metagenome assembly OBEQ01 (sample SAMEA104232315, study PRJEB22302) | groundwater metagenome | biome: forest; feature: aquifer; material: groundwater | place: USA | collected 2011-08-07 | depth 5.4 m
ACATTAGGCCCTTCAAGTTGTTGATTCTCCTAGAGAACTGACAACTTCGAAGGACCTTCTTGTTTCTGCCCCTCCCGACGAAACCCCACCGAATCGTACCCAGTTTTACGCAATCGGAAAACAGAGTGTTGTTCATCTCCATGAACAGGGGCAGATCAATTGCAGGGTTAGGAAATCATGGGTTTCCGAAACGCATTGCTGCTAAGGGACGACCAGCTTCAGGGCCATCGACTTACCGGCGCTGTTCACGAGGACTGGGTAGACTCCGTTGGGGTGGTTCTTGAAATCCAACGGAAACCTGCCGTCGGATGCGAACGCGACAAGCCGGCCCCGTTGATCCAGGATTCTGACCTTCGAATCAGGACCGGCCCCTTGCAAGCGAACGCTTCCGTTCACGTAATCCACTGAGATGCCGCCCTGCACGTCCTTAACCGTCCGTCGCTGAACCGCGGTGGTGTTGGCCAAGCTGAACCGCTTGAAAAACGCCCACACCTCTTCGCTGTTGTTCACCTTGGTCTTGGTGTCCATGGGCCATTCATGCGGCCCTCCCTGGACCGAATCCGCGACCACTTCCGTTCCGTTCTTGCAAGGTCCATAGACGATGCGGGTCACCAGCGAATTGGGATTGGTGCTGGGATAGGGATGCGTCACCATAGGCGTAGCCGGGCAGCCATCGAGTTTCGCCCAGGTCTCGGCGCTCGCCATGAATTTCTCAGGCGTGGCGATATCCTTGGTTCCGAAGGTCAGGAACATCGGAATCGGACGTTGGGGAGCGCAGGCGGCCGGCACATTCCCGGAGACGGGCGCAATCGCGGCGAATTTGTCGGCGTAACCGCATCCAATGGCATGAGTCATGCCCGCGCCTTGTGAGAATCCCGCGGCGTACACACGGTTGCGGTCGATATGGTATTTCGCGTCGATGGTATCGAGGAGGGCGACGAAAAAGAGGAAATCGCTATTGCCGGTTTGATCCCAGTTCATGCTGATGGCGTCCGGGTACGCGACGATGAATTTTTCCCTGTCGGCAATCTTATCCATCTGCGTCGAACTCTGCTGTTGCGCGCCCGTCATTCCATGTCCGCAGAGTACGAACATCAGCGGCGGATTGGCCGGAGCTCCCGCGGGAACATGCAAGACATAGGTCCGGGAACCCTCCCCGGACTTCATCGAGAGCGTTTGCGCCGAGGCCGTCATCGGCAGCGCGGCCAGGAATAGGGCGGCGAAGGCTTTTCCCATCATGGGACGGCCGGTTTCGGCGAAAAGGCAAGACGATGCATAAGTCCTCCTGTACCGGATATCCGTGAAATCAATACGCGGAAGGGAAACGGAGAAGGTTCAACGTTCGCGCCCGGCGTGATGCACTCATACTAATCCGGATAACCGCTTCGCAGGGTCGGCACTTTAGGCGCTGCTTCCACGAAGCCTAATGGGAGCCCAGAATATCCCATTCCGGGGATATTTTTTACAAACGGAATGCGTGCGATTCCCTTCGTCTCCAGATTTTTCGCGGGTTTATCTTACTGGATATTTACGCGCCGCACACGCGTGGCTTTCCTGCGAACCCGGTGTCGCTGGGGGCTTCGACCTCCGGCATCGCACCCGAGTTGCATTGGGGCGGCATCGAGGCCGCATTGAGGCCCGTGTTTCAAAGGAGAGGGGCCGCGGATGCGGCGGCGCCCACGGCACCCAAGAGATATATTTGAGGGGTCGTCTTTGAAAGGTCCTATGTTCAAAACCCGGATCATCCAGACTTTACTGGCCTGCTTGGCGGCGGGCGCCTCTGCCAAGACCTGGTATGTATCTCCGGGAGGGGGCGGAACCAAGGATGGGTCAGGCAAGGACAATGCCCTGGCCGGTCCGGATGCCGGCATCGCGAAGGCTGTCGCCGGCGACACGGTGCTTTTGATCGCGGGAATCTACGCATTGTCCGCGACCGTGAAACTGACTGCCAGCGGCACCGCCAGCGCCCGCATCAACTTGTTTGCCGAAGATGCCGCGACCAAACGCGCATATTTCGATTTCTCCGCACAGAGCGCAGGGAGCGCCAATCGGGGGATGATAATCACCGGCGATTTCTGGCATATCCGCGGGATAGACGTATACAAGGCCGGGGACAACGGGATCCTCTTCCAGGGTGGCTCCAACAACATTCTGGAATTCGCCAACGTGCATGAGAATCAGGACGCGGGCGTGCAGCTGGCGGCGGGGGCGGCCGACAACCTGATTCTCAACACGGATTCATGGTGGAATTACGACGCGGCCACCTTGGGCGGGAACGCCGACGGATTTGCGCCCAAGCTGGACGTGGGTTCGGGCAATACCTTCCGCGGCTGCCGGTCCTGGGGCAATTCCGATGACGGCTGGGACGGTTATTTGCGCAACGGCACCACCGCCTATTCGGCATCGACCATACTCGAGGACTGCTGGACCTTCGACAACGGATACTACCATGGTGATCCCAAGTCTCCGCTGAACTCGCGGGCCGACATGAACGGCAACGGCTTTAAATTGGGCGGCGGGGACAAAGCGGGCTCGATCAGTAACGGGTATGGTACCCAGCACCATTTTGTGCTGCGCCGATGCCTGGCATTCGACAACTACGCCAATGGTTTCGACCAGAACAACAATCGCGGCAGCATGACGCTGTACAATTGCACCGGCATGGACAACGGAACGGATTTCCAAATCAACGGTATGATCTCCTCTTCGCCCACGCCCGACAACGGCATCGCCCCGGGAAATGCCGTTATCGTGAAAAACTGCGTTTCCACCGGGACCGGATCGATCAAACTCACCGCCGCCATTGAAGGCCATAATTCCTGGACATCGGGATTCGGCGTTTCCTCCGCTGATTTCCTGAGCGTCGATTCGGCGGGGTTGCGGGCCGCGCGCAAGCCGGACGGCTCGCTTCCCGACATCGCCTTCCTCCATTTGCGTCCCGGCTCCAAACTCGTCAACGCCGGCGCCGCCCTTCCCGGCATCGTTTTCAACGGCTCGGCTCCCGATCTAGGCGCATTTGAAACCTCCGCCTCCGTGGGCTCCGAACGGGATATCAGGGTCTTCCGTTCCCGCCTGCGGGTCGTCGCCGATTCCGCCGGAATCGTATCCGTTTCCGGCGACCTGCAGACGACCGCCCATGTGAGCGTCACGATTTACGGAGCCGCCGGCGCGATCCAGCGCACCTTCGATCTTGGCTTATGGCTTCCCGGGGAAGCGCTCCGCCTGCTCGATTTGTCGGGCCTGGCGCATGGCGTCCATGTGGTGCGAGCGCGCTCCGACGTTGGCCTTGAGGATAGCCGGCGTATCCTGGTGCCCTGAGGCGCGCGCCGCCTGAGTGAAGCGGCATGAAGGCTGAGACCGATCCGGCTTTGCCGGACCTGCCACCGCTCGATCGTCGGCTGCAAAGCAATCGGCCTCGCGGCCAATCCGGCGGTCCAATCGCAACGCATTCGCCGGAAGGAATAGCTTTCGCGCTCCATACTGACAGCGGTTTGAGGTGTTCCGGGCAGATTAATGGGAGCGTGAATTTTTCAGAAGTTCCCGATAGGCCTCGCCCAACGCGTCGGCCCGCATTTCCCTTGGCATAGGAGCCGTCGCTTACCGTCGCCACCTTGGTTCCATCTATCCAGCCTTCGATATTCAGTCCTTGGAACACGAGTTTCAGGGTATGCCAAGTCCCGATCGCAAAAGTCTTGCTGCCGTTGGCCGGGCTTGATTCGTTCTTGTTGGTCTGGCGGTTGCACAAGCGCCAGTTCCAGTTACTCGAGATCTCGAGGAAGTAGCCCGGCACCGTGGTCTGTTCATTGAGGTTGGACATGCGGCCCAGGAATCCGCAGGCATTGTCCAGGTATCGCCACCCCGGCTAGGTGAATTGGGTGGTATGGGCGAAGACCCAGATTTGTTTCCCGACTTCGTAATAGTGAAGTCCACCGCGTTCATCAGGCGGTATTTCCCAGGAGATCGGGCAGGTTGTTCCAATTGTTGTCATCGAAGGCGACGAGCTTGGTGGTTAGTCCTTGCGCGACCATGGCCTTTTTGAAATTGATGAACCAAGGCGGCGATGCCGTCGACGGTTCGCCCGGTTCCCTGCCCGTCGATGGCAATCCGGGTGTCCGCTTCCGCGGTTCACACCAGGCACGCCAGTATCCATGGTCCGATCTTTTTCACGCGCATCGCCCGTCGGGTTTTTTCAATAAAGGAAAAGCCGACGCGAGTACGCACCGGCGGCGGTATTTACCCGCACCATGTATAAGCCGGTCTTCACCGGGGTTCCGGCGCGGATATCGGCGAGCTTATACTCCCGAGCTCCCATCCCATCGATGCCCCAGACTTGATGGCCGTTCAAGTCGAACAGGGAAACCGCATGAGGACCATTTTCCTTGATCATGATTCCATGCGGGTCCGCCCAAATGCGCGGAGACGAGGGAAGCGCGATTTGCACCGTGGGGTCGTACGGATGGCAGGCGCCTTTGTAGATCACGCGCACGGCGCCGGGATTGGAAGGGGAGCCGTATCTCTGGCCGTCGTAATTCAGAATATAGAGCGCGCCGTCCTTTCCGAACTTCATCTGGACGGTATTCCGGAACGATCCGGTGAATGAGCCGAAGAGGCCTCCCGAGCCATCCAGCTTGAGAGGATTGCCGGCTGACTTCAAGGGGGTTCCGGTGGTGTCCACCGTGCCCCCCCAGACGCCTCCGTAGAAGCCTCCCACGAGCCACTTGTTGTCGAACTGGGGAGGGAATTTGTTGGCATAGTCCAGCGAAAGATCGAAGCTGTAAATAGGCCCCCCGATGGCGACGTTCGCGAGGTTGTTCAAGGTGCCGGGGATGGCCGGAGGCAGGTCCGTCACTCCCGAGTTCATCGGAGAATTGTTCGTCGGCTTGTCCACGTTTTTCCCATGTTTGCAGGTGGGATCGTTATTGGCGTGGAAATAGGGGTAACCGGAGAAGATGGGATGGTTGGTGATATTGAACTCGTCGCTGGAGCTGTTGTAATTCACCGACCCCCAGGCCAACCAGCGCTTGGTGGGATGCACGGCGCAGGAGAAATTGCTGCGCTCGCCCTTTACGTAAATTTCTGGCAGGACCTTGGAGGTGTCGCGGTACTGCGTGGCCAAGGTTGCGTTGCCCTGCTTATCGAACTGCTCGGCCCAGTATTCGCCGAAATTTCCTTTGGGGATGGAATACCCCTTGGGAGAATCGTCCGGATGAATGCGCATGAACCCCCCGCGCATGCTGTGGGTATTGGACGGGCCCCATTCGGCGTTTTGGGAGCTGTCGGTCTTGGAAAGCACGCTGCCTCCGCCGTCGCACGCCCCAGGATCGAGATCCTTGCTGTTGTTCCCGATCGCGAACCACAAATCCCCGTACGCGTCGAAAGCCATGGGGCCGCCGCTATGCCCGGTGTCGAATGTGCTGCCCAGGATCTTGATCAGGATCTTTTCGCTGGCCATGTCCAAGGTATTATCCGGTTTCAACTTCCATCGTGCCAGGCGCAATTGCCGGTTCTGGCCGGTTCCGGTCATGGATTGGTTGAACGTCTGTTTGGGACTGTACCACAGGTAGATCCAACGGTTGGTCTCGAAATTGGGATCGAAAATCACGCCCATGAGGCCGTTATCGTCTTCCGTCTGAGTAACGCCGCCATGGACATCGATATGGCCGATGAGGGTCACTTTCTTGGCGACCCCATCGTACCACTTCAGATTGCCCATCCTCTCTACGAAAATGATATCGGTATGGTCGTATTTTCCCGCGGCGAACACCGCCCGCACGTCCATTTGCACAGGTTCGGAGAGATTGAGATCGGCGGCCGCATCGGTGCCTTTGCGGTTGAACAGCTCGGTCGCTTGGAAATCGCCGGCGGCCGGGGTATTGCCGGGACATGAGGGGCTTGTCCATTGCGCACTTACCGGAATCGCGGCCACCATGGCCAATGCCATCCAAGGATGGAAACGGGACATCATGAATTCTCCTCTGAACCCGAACAGGTATGATGTCGGGTGCGCTCATCAACAATTCTGTTCATGATAAAGTGAACGGTATCCTGGGGAACCCAACCAATCGAAAATTATTGTTGTCTTCCGTGATCTTGGCATTTCCGGAGGCCCAGCAGTCCCGTGTAGACATCTTCATCTCCAGTAATGATACGCCCGTGCATAACGGTACCTTCGATAGGCGCGGATAAATTGTAAAATCAAGTCGAAAAATTGTATTCCTTGGACGAAGTTTCGATTTCCTGTTTCCGCCGAGGTCGGCTTTACGGAAAGAAAAATGACTATCCCAATTTTAAGCCGGCAAAACATTTCGATGTAATCTCTGAACCTAAGGTTCGTCCGGGACTCACTAAGGGGACATGCAAAAAACCCAAGTCCGGATACATCCCCTACGGAATTCAAAGCTTCGATTCCTCGTATCCTTGGTATTGGCAATGGCGGCCCACGCCGCGAGTCAACAAATCTCAAGTCCGCTCTCCGGAAAAATCGTCCATCTCTATAATCCTTTCAACTTGGAGCCTGCCGTCATCGATCTCGGCGGATCCGGTTATGCCATGGCCAGCGAACCGGATAATTGGTTGAGATTTGATTTCTCCTCCCTGGGCACTTCCCTACAGCCCTGGATGAAGGACTTCAATTTCAGGACCAACGATTATCTCTTGAAATTTGGTAAGAGCGGAATCGGGCAGTCTTCCGCGTTTTCCGCCGACGATTTCGGCGGCGTTCAGGAAATCTGGATTATGGTCGATCCCCATGCCCCGTCCACACCGACTCCCATGCCCGCCATTTTGACCAGCGCCCCTCGTAAAGTGAACATGCTTAACCCGTGGCCCGAGGATGGGCTACGGATTGTACTCAATGACATCGCCAGGCCCATGGTGGTTTCCCCAGGGCATTGCGGGTGGTATACGGAATATGTTCTGATTCCCGGAGCGGTCAAGGTTCATTTTCTCAACCATACCACGGGTGAGTCTTGGGGGGCCGGCGGCTTTGGAAATACGGTTGATTTGGATTTGACATCCCAATTCGCGACCAAGGGGTCCGAGCTTTGGATCAAGGATGCCTCCAATATCCTTGCCGTCTTTCCCGGTTCGGTTGGGACATGCACATATGAACTTGCGGCCACGGTCCATGATATCGCGGAAAGCCATCCCGATTATGGGCCTTCGACATCATCGGTCATACCAGGCATGGTCGCCAACAATCTTGGGGCCGATAGGAAGCCGGTCCCCACCGCCTTGGCGCCCGCCCATTTCAAGTCCTGGTTCAATTCGGATTCCACCTTACCCCTGCCGCTCAAGGGATATGGGTCTTGCGTGGATTTGCAAATGGGAAAGAGCTCCGACGGCCTTTGGGAATATGATTCCTACTTCAGTCCCGATCATGGCTATTTCCCGATTGACAGTGTGAACAAATTGGATCAAAACACCAGCAATACCTGCTATCTGAACCCGGATACGAAGCAGTATGTCTTCTCCAAGGTCCCGCATAATTTCGGCTTCTGCATGGAAACGCACGCCGCCTTTGTCTATGAAAAGGGGCAGGTCTTCGATTTCAGGGGCGATGATGATGTCTGGGTTTTTATCGATGGGAAGCTCGCCTTGGATCTCGGCGGCGTCCATGAGGCAACGCCGGGCAGCATCGATGTGGATCATCTTGGCCTGACGCCCGGAACCAGTTATAAATGGGACCTGTTCTTTTGCGAAAGGAAGGAATGCAGTTCCAGCCTGAGAATCAAAACCACCATTTTTTTCAAACAAAACCGGGCCCTGGATCATACCGAGGAAAAGTGGGCGAACGGCGTCATGCGCTACCGGATTTTCAAGCGCGTAGGCGGCAACGGATCCTGCGGTAACTCCGCCGATTCCCTCAAGCACATTCCTCCCGGAAAATTGGCTTATGCGCTTTTTACTCAGGATGGAAAACGGATTCAGGAACTGCCGGAAGGAATTACCCTGGGCGGCATTGAAATCGAATCGCCGAACGTCACGGTGGACACGTCCAGGATGATTGGCCTGGACCCGGGAACTTATCGAATCGTTTATTTCGAAACCGCGAATCCACAGCTAAAGGATGAGGTGAGCTTCACTTTGAAAAGAGCGGGCAATCCTGAACACCCGGAAAAAGTGGAATTCGAACCGCCTTATGCCGTGGAAGAAGTAGCCGGGAAACTGGTTCGGGTAATCGCGGCGAATCGCCTTCACGATTCCTTGGTCGCCAGGATCGGATCGTACACTCCCGTCATACCGGCGGGTCTTGAGGTTTTCCGCGATTCCACCCGGAGCCAAAGAATCGGCGCCGGTTCCATTCTGCAAACCCATTCCACGGGTTTCGATACCTTATGGGTTACCGGCGATACCAATGCCTTGGCGGATCAAACCTATTCGTTGGAAATTTCCTTCTCCGCGAAAAAAATCGCCCTGACCTTCCTGGTGCCGAAACCGGATCTTCCCCTGGTTAAAAACGTTTATCTCTACGATACCGATGCCGACGGAATCGGCGATAAATTGGTGGCCCGATATGACCGGCCAATCTCTTCCTCCCTGCCCAAGGAAATCCGCTATGTCTGGCCCGCGAATGCGACGACGGTCTCCGTGCCGGGTCTTGATTTGGCGGGGCAAATGGACGGGGATAGCATCCTGGTCATCCAAGGAATCCTGTTTTCCAAATCCATCCAAACCAAGGGTGTGGGCGTTTTCACTTCCCTATACGCCAACCGGAAAGTGGACTCCCTTCAAATCGTTCCGATCCAGGAAAAAATCCCTCCTGTTTTGATGAAGGCGGAACTCCATTTCGGAATGGACGGCGATACCTTGCATTTGGAATTCAGTGAGCCGATAGAAACCGGCAGCATTTCCGTTACCCCCAGGGAATTATTCGCCTACAAGCGCATTCCGGCCGGTGATCCGGAGTGGATCGATCCGAAGCAAGTCCGTTGGCTGCCGGGCAATACCGGAGTGGATTTGTTTTTTTCGGCCCAGGATAAGCTTAGTCCCCAAGTCGGAAATTATGTCCGCATCATGGATGGGGCCGGTCATATCGCGGACTCACTGGGAAATACGGTAGGATCCAATTCCCGATTCCGGCTTATTACCGGTCCCAAACGGCTGGCCGTGCAAACCACCACCTATAGGGAAATCAATCCATCGCAGGACCTATTACGGGCACCACCCTTTCTACCGGCCTTATTTCCGTTGCGCTCGGACATCACGGTCGCTGAAACTGAAACCGGACGAATGGGCCATTTCCTGAAAATCGATTTGGCGGACTATTTGGTTCAAGATGGCATGGTCATAGCCGAACCCTCGCTTGTGGTCTTGGAAGCCCATACTTCCATCTTTACCAACCAGGGCGTTCCGGTGAATGAAGCCAAGACGGTCATCAGCTGCCAGGACCCCATTTTCTCCGGGGATTGCCGCGCGCACCGTGGTTTGCTTTTCTTGGGCTGGAATTATACGGCCAAGAATGGCGCCAAGGTGGGTACGGGCGCCTATGTGGTTCTTTTCCGATATCAGGTGAAGGTAAAAGGCAACGTGGTTGATAACGGCAACCTTGTGCAAACCTGGGGCATCCTCAGAAGGAATTGAGTTTTTCGAAATCCATTCGAGCGTCCTCACTAGAGAGCCATGACACGCGCCATGCCTCCGGGACGCGGCTTGTGGACAATGGGACTCCGCAACAAGTCGTGAACGATATCGACGGATGTGGGAAACCAATAGGCTCCGCACCTACTTCCGGCAAGGTCCCATTTGCTCCGGCGTAGTGATTTCGGCGATACTCCGTGCGAATTTGGGAACTTCGCGGTGCAGGTGGTACGGCGGACAGGAACCAAAGGCAAGTAAGCGCGGGTGGAGCGCAATCCGGGTCCGTTCCGGAAAAGGGATACTGAAAAGCTCCGGTGAAGCGGTAAAAACCGGCATAGGTTTGCCTCCCATTCAGTTCAAATAGGCTTAAGAAGGGGGGTGCAGGCTCATTGAGGCTTTAAAGAACGGCGAGAAAGTTCTTTATTTCTGCCCGCGCACAATGGAATTACAAGGTCGACCCTATCGAGGCATGGGGTTTGCTTCGTTAACGAGGCATGGGATTAAGGAGCAATATGGCTACGTCATTTGTCAAAAAACGGAATACGCATCGGATCGGCCTCCTGGGAGTGGCATTGGGGATCCTATATGCCGGTCAACTTCTGAACGGATGCGATTCCGGATCCGCCACTGAACCCGCGCCTGATCCCAACGCCGAGATCGTCATCACCTCCCCCAAGGGCGGAGAGCGTCTTTTGATTGGGGATACCTTGCGGCTGAAATGGATCGTCCAAGGCAAAGGCGTGGATGACGTGAATGCCGTGAACATCGAGCTTTCTCCGGATAGCGGCAAGACCTGGGTGGGCCTGATCAACAAATCGGTTCCTGTGGATGATGTGCGGTGGGGGGATTTTCCCTGGAAGATCCTGCCCTCGGTCAGGCACCTGGGCGTCGACTATGATCTCGCGGGCGACTCCCATGTGATGTTGCGGGTCATGCAATACAGCACGCCGGACCCCAACAAGATCGCCGTGACGAAGAAGCCGTTTTCCATCGCCGCGAAATAGCCCGCGCTCTTTCCGTCGTCCCGAACAAGGATTTCGCCGTGCCATTTACCCTGCGTCCTGTTTTACATGAAGACGGAATCATCCGCGCCCGTATCCGGATCACGATACCGATCGCATGCGGAATCTTCCGGGCGCTCACCTGCGCAGGCCTGTTGGCCGCTTGCGATCCGGAAAGCAATCCCGGTCCGGGATTCAAAAGGTTTCCGCAAGTCAGTGGCATGACCGCCATCGATGCGGACGGAAAATTCTTCCAACAGGGTTCCACCGGTTCCTTGGCCGCGCCCAATGAAGGCCCGGTATTGCGTAACGGCTTCACCTATGATTTCCAGATGGACACGGCGGAAGTCACCCAGGGAGACTTCCGGCGGATGATGGGCCGGGAACCGGTTCCAGCCTCAAGCGCATATGGAAAAGGCGACGGCTATCCGGTCTACGACGTGAGTTGGTTCGACGCTGCCTTGTATTGCAATGCGCGGAGCAAGGAATCCGGTTTCGATACCGTTTACGTTTATGCCAGAGCCCAGCAGTCCGCGGAAGGAAGCGTCTACAATCTGGCCGACCTCTCCATCCAACTGGACAAGGCGGGATTCCGCCTTCCGACCGAGGCCGAGTGGGAGTTCGCAGCGCGCGCCGGCGGCGCGGGGGAGTTTCCCTGGGGCGAAGCGGCGGATTCCGCCGAAGCGGGCCGATACGCGTGGTATTCCGGCAACTCCGGCGGCGCCACCCATCCCACGGCCTCGCGCAAACCCAACGCCTTCGGCCTTTACGACATGGCCGGCAACGTGATGGAATGGGTCAACGATTGGAAGGGGGCCTATCCCGCGCAAGGCAGCGAGGATTTCGCCGGCGCGCGGGATCCCGGTCCCGAGTCCGACGTTCCGGTCAAAGGCGGATCGTTCAAGTACGGTTTGCGTGAGCTGCGGCCCGCGGGAAGGTCGGCCACCTACAGCACCATCCGATCCGCTACGGCGGAATACGTGGGCTTCCGCTGTGTGCTCGGGGCCATCACCCATCCGCGCTTTTCCACCCTCGACGGTTCCTTGGCCGAGACGGATCCCGTCCACCTGGAAATTTCGCGTCTGGCGAATCCCGCCCAGGGCCGTCCCGCCAAGCTCGTGTTCGTGAATGCCACCCAGACCATCCGCCATCTCGTCTACGTGGACTACCGGAGCGCTCCGCCGCGGGTCCGGGAGTTCGGCGATCGGGGCGGCGTCTTCTATCCCGTGATTTCTCCGGACGGGAACTGGGTCGCCTTCGGAACGGCCCTGGAAGGTTCGCTGAGCGGATCCTCGCTCTACGTCCGCGCCTTGGGGGATACGGCCTCGCCGGCCCGATTGATCGGACCCGGTTTCATTCCCCGCTGGTGGGTCGATCCCGCGTCCCGGGACACCTTCCTGGTCTATACGAATACCGCCGCGGACAATTCCCAATCCCAATGGGGCGCTGGCCTGACCTTGATCCAGAAGATGGCGGGCGGCGCTCCCGTCGGGGCCCCGAGGACCTTGGCGGAAGGCGCCTTTCATGACGGCCGTTCCCGCGACGGCCGATGGCTGGCCACGGGATTCCGGCTGTTGAAGCTGCGGGATGGGGTAACCGGCGCGTCACGGACGCTGTTCACGGCGCCCGCCAACGGCAAGGCCGCCGGCGATACGTCCCAGGTCTGCAATGTGTCCATCGCCCCGGACACTTCGGGGCGCACCTTGTTCCTGGACTTCGGCTACGAAGGCAAGAGCGCCGTGACCGGGTCCTTCTACGACATCCACCAGATCGCCTTCATGGCCGATCCGCAAGGCCGGGTGCTGCGCTGGTTCCAGGCCCCGCGGGAGGAGAAGTCATGGGACGACCTGGAGTGGAGCAACCGCGCGGATTTCGCCGTGGCTTCCGCGGTCGATGCGGCGGACCGGCACCGCCATCTCTACCTGATCAACCTGAAGGATTCCCTGGCCACCTTGCTGGCGACCGGATCTCAACTGGCCATGCCCGGGCTCTGGTTGGGCGAGGTCCCGGAGATCATTCCCGCCGAAGGCCTGGACCCGGACAGCCTGGGTCATTACAACGATCCCCTCACCGATGTGTACCAGGAGATATTCGCAAGCCGGATGGCGCGCTTCTGGAAACGCCACCTGAACCTGGAAGTGATCTTCACCGGCAGTTCCCACGTCTTTTCCGGGATCGATCCTTCCCGCATCATGCGTTTCCAATCCTTGAGCATGGGCTATCCCGCCAACGGCTGGGCCGGGCAGGAGGAATTCGTCGTCCATTACGCCATGAACCATTGCCCGCGCCTGAAGGTGCTGGTGATGGAGGCCTTTCCCGGCTGGCTGCATTTCCCGGGCGGGGACTTCACCTGGCTGAAGCAGATATCCCAATCCAAGGGCGTGCAGTACGACCGCTCGCATGACTATTGGACGGACGCGCTGCCGCTCCGCTTCGAGGATCGGGTGGCGCTGGCGCCCAATGCTTCTGCCTACGAGGGAGATACCTTGGGTTTTGTGTCTCAGACCGGCAAGGACTGGGGCGGGGCCCCTGAGAAGCCGGTGGAAAGCGAATGGGGACTGGACCTGCCCGAGTACCAGGATAATATGAAACGGATCGAGGCCTTGGCCTATACGCTCGCGGAACGGAAAATCCATCTGGTGCTGGTGAATTTCCCCACCAACCCGGCCTTCAGGGGCACCGCCTACTATGGACCCTACGGTCCGCGCATCGAGGTGGCGACGGCGATCATCCAGCGCTTCCGGGACATGGAAAAAATCTCACCCTTCGTGCATTTCTACGATGCGAACGCCTTCAACACACACGACTATGCGGATTCCGAGGCGATCAACTCCGGGCATCTCGATGCTGCGGGAGCGGCCAAGTTGACCACGCGCCTGGACAGCCTTATCCACACCTTCAACATCCCTTAGCCGGTTCCCGGACTGCGCTTGGCCTAGCCTTGGCCACTGTCGGAGCTTTTACGTCGCTTCGCCATTGATAGCCGACCTGCGCGGACTGCCGTTCAATGAGAGGGGGGCATGCCGCCCAGGGCCCGGCTCAGGGCCGCGCGGGCCTCCGCCAGGTTCGGTTCGATGGAGAGCGCGCGGGCATAGAGGTTGATGGCCTCCGGGACATTCCCCTTGGCTTCGGCGATCTTGGCCAGGCCCACCAGGGCGCGGGCGTCCCGGGGATTGCGCGCCAAGGCTTCCTGGAAATCATGTTCGGCGTCCCCGGAGTTTCCCGATGACTTAAGCGTAGCTTCGCCCAAGGCGGTGCGCAGGTCCGCGCGGTTGGGAAGGGCGTTCAGGGCTTCCTTGAGATGCGGAACGGCCTCGGCGGGCCTGCCCAGGGCCGTGAGGAGCATGCCCAACTTGCCCTGCGCATCCGCGTCGCCGGGATCCAGGTTGGTGACCGAAGCGAATTCGGCCGCGGCCTCGTCCCGGGCCACCGGGGTTTCCAGGCGCAACAGGGCTTCGGCCAGATAATGGTGGGACATGGGATTGGTGGGATCCAGGCGTACGGCGCGCCGGTAATGGGGAATGGCTTCGGCCTCCCGTCCTGACCGTTCGCGCGCGGCACCGACGAACAGGGAGCTCCAGATGGCTTCCAGACCCAGGGAATCCGTGGCCAGGGCGCGCTCGGCGATGCGGGCGGCGTCCTCGTGCTTCCCGGCCCAATTCACGACCTTGGCCAGGTTGTGCAGGCCTTCGCCCAGCTCGTGGGGGCCCATCTTCGCCATCACCCGGTCCCGCACCGCAGTAACGACCGGGTTACCCTGGATGGCGGTTTCGTCCCAGCCCGGCGCGGCCTTGAGCATGCCGCGGGCGGACATCCGCCCCATGATGGCCAGGGCCATGTAACGGTAATCGTCGATGGAAAGATGCACGTGGTCGACGAAGTCCGGTTCCCCCAGCACGTTGTTGCCGCTGTCGGCCAGGGTGCGCTTTTCCAAGAGGGCGGCGAAGTCCAGCGCCTGGGCGCCGTTGGCTTCCGCGGTTTTGAGCACGATGGCGCGCATGGGGGTGAGGGCGCGCAGGGGACAGATGTCCTCGTCCAGGGCCTTTTGGAACAGGGTCTTGGCGCGGGGGAAGTCGCGGGCCGCGTAGGCGGCCTTGCCCGCGGCGTACAGGAGACCGGCGTTACGGTCGTCCCGCTCCACGATGGAGTCATAGAGTTTCAGGACATCCGCGGGCCGCGCGGCGGGTCCGGAGAGGCCGGCAAGAGAATCGGCGCCGCGCTTCCAGGCTTGGATGCGGGCGAGATCCTCCGCGGTGAGGCCGGGGCGGGGTTCGCTCTTGAAGGGCGCGCAGTCCTTTTCGTTTCCCGGCGTGGTCAGGAAGATTGCTTCCGCCCCCACGGAGTGCGCCAGCTTGGCCATGCGTTCCAGGGAGGCGCGGTAATGCTCCAGGATGTCCTTGCGCAGGGAATCGTCCCGGGTATAGGAGGTGGGGCCGATGGTTTTGGCGAGCACATCGTCCACTTCGCCGGCCATATTGAATGCGGAGGTTTTTGCTGGGGCGCCGGGAGAGGCTGCCGCGGCGTCCTGGGCGGGCGGAGGTTTGCGCAGCAGGCGGCGCAGGAAGGAATAGGTGCGGGTATGGTCCATGAGCGAGCTCAGCTCACGCACGACGACGGGAATATCGGCGGTGCTGCGGTAGGTGCGTTCTTCCAGAAACTCGTTGTGGCCGCTGTAGACCAGGAACAAATCCGGCTGGTAGCGGCTGAGTTCCGCGATGAGCATGGCCTCGCGGTAGCTGGCATAGCTGATGCCGCCGGCGTTGATCACTTCCCAGGTGCGGGAGGAGTCCGCCTTGGGCAATAGTTCCCGCAACCAGCCGCTGAAGGAGACGGGATCGCGCCAGGGATGGCCGTACGCCGTAGAGCCGCCCACGCTGAAGATCCGGAAGGTCCCGGCCGCCTTCTTGGCGGGGAAGACCTGGTGGTTGAAGTGGGTTAGCTTGGCGGGGTTGGTGACGAGGAGTTTCTCCCCGGATGCGGAAACGGAATCGATGAAGAGCGGCTGGGCGGAGGCGAATCCCACGTAGGGATCTTCGGTGAGGGAGAGGGGTCGGACGCCGGCCAAGTAGAATGCGGCTTCGCACAGCGCGAAGACAGCCAGGGGCGACCCCACGACGAGGCCCAGCTTGACCCAGATGGAATCGCGAACCGCCATGCTGGAAGGTAAAATGGCAAATAGCGCGGCTTCGGTCAAACGGATGGCGGCGGATGTCCCAACCGGAAATAGTTAGCTTTCCCTACCATGGAAGTGATTAAAACGCCCCTCGATGGTCTCCTACTGCTCAAACTCCGTGTCTTCAAGGATGATCGCGGCTGGTTCATGGAAAGCTTCAATAAGAACACCTTCCACGCCGCCGGCCTGGCCGAGTCCTTCGTGCAGGACAACCACAGCGCCTCGGCCAAGCATACCCTGCGTGGCCTGCATTTCCAGACCCATCCCGGGCAGGCCAAGCTGATCCGCTGCACCCAGGGCCGCATCTGGGACGTGGCCGTGGACATACGCCCCTCGTCGCCGACCTTCGGCCGTCATCACGGCCAGGAGCTCACCGCCGGGGACGGCGTGCAATTGTTCATCCCCATCGGATTCGCCCACGGCTTCCTGGTGCTTTCCGACACCGCGGAAGTGCAATACAAATGCACGTCCGTGTACAACGCCTCCACTGAATCGGGAATCCAATGGGATGATCCGGAACTCGCCGTGGCCTGGCCTCTGAACGGAGCCGCACCCCTGGTTTCCGATCGGGATACCAAGAATCAGTCCTTCGACGAATTCCGGAAGAAGATACTGGGCTGAATTGAAGAGGCCGGGAGCAAAGACGTGGGTCACTTGCCGGTTACGAACAAGATGTTTTATCGGGAATCAGTGAGGCGGCGTTGATTGCCCCGCCGTTGGGCCCAGCCGCCCATCTGGATTTTTCTTGGCTCCCGGCACCTTGCACTTTGCTCCCGGTTTCCCTAATCCGCTATCTCAATCTCCAGCCCATCATAGGCCACGCGGATTTCCGGTGGCAGGTCGTTTTCGGTTTCTTCATGTTCCAACTCGTGGGTGAGATGGATGAGATAGGTGCGTCTGGCCTGGATGCGTTTGGCGTAGGCGATGGCCTGATCGAGTGAGAGGTGGGTGGAGTGGGGCCGCTTGCGCAGGCAGTCCAGGGCCAACACGTCCAGGCCGTCGAGGAGGGCCAGGGTGGATTCCGGGATGACGGTGACGTCCGTGATGAACGCGAAGTTGCCGATGCGGAAGCCCAGGATGGGCTCGGGGCCGTGCATGACGGGGAGCGGGGTGATGCGCCAGCCGCCCACCTGAAACACGCCGGTTACCTCCCGCAAATCGTATTGCGGCGTGCCGCCTCCGTATTCCTTGGGCGGATTGAAGGCGTAGGCGAAGCGCGCGCGGATGTCCTCCAGGGTGCGATTGTCGGAATAAATGGGCATGGCCTTGCCGGTGGTCTGGGAAAAGATGCGCAGGTCGTCGAGGCCGGAAACGTGATCGGAATGCGCGTGGGTCAGCAGGGCGAAGTCCAAGCGTTTGAGTCCGCGGTCCAGGCAGGCGAGACGGAACTCGCTGGAGATGTCGATGACCGCGGAGAGGCCTTGCGGCGCCCTGTCGGAGGTGGTGTCGGCGGCTGCGCCTGGGATCGGGGATGCGATGGTTTCCGCGCCGGGACGGACATCGGAGCCGGGGATGATTGGGGCGCCGTCATTGCATGCGACATGGGATGCTGACCCGGCGGTTTTCGCATTGGCGCTGGTCTTGGCCTCCGCATGACCCTTCTCCGTGAGATCGCGGCCCGTGTGCGCGGGCCCTTCGTGCAGCCATACGCCGATACGGTTGCGCCGGTTCTTGGGATTGGGGGATGCGCACACCGCGCAGGTGCAGCCGATTACGGGTATGCCGTGTGATGTGCCCGTGCCCAGGAAGGTGACCCGCATGCCAGGAAATATAACTTACGCGCGGCTCCGGTGCCCGCGGTCACAGCCGCGTCGCCGGCTCCGGCGTACTCTTTCCGACTGCGGGGCCATTCCGGTCCCGATAGGAGATTGCAATGCGTGCGAAATTTTTCACCGTTTTTTTGTCAGTCCTCGTGTCAGTCCTCGTATCCAGCCTGCAAGGTTGCCTTTCCGGAAAGGCCTCGGCCAACGGCCCCGGGGAGGTCGGCACCGCCGATGTCCGCTTGTCCCTGACCCCGGCGGCCCTGGTGCGTTCGGACGCCCCCACTGCGCCGGTCCTGGATTCCGTATTCATCCGCATCACGGCGGAAGACATGGCGCCGCTGGAATTCTCCTTTGCCGGCGATTCCCTCAAGGTGGATCTGCAGGGTCTCCCGGCCGGTGAAGACCGGCTCATAAGCGCCTGGCTCTTCCGTTCCGGAAAACTGCTCTATGCGGGACGCGGCAGCTTCGCGTTCAAACGCGAGGCGCGTTCCGAGGCCGCCCTGCGCTGCGATCCGCAATTTTCCCGGGTCACCGCGCGCTTCCACCTTCCCGCGGGCATGCCTGCGCGCATCGCCGGCGGCCTGCTCAAGCTCTCCGGCGCCTCCGGGGAATTCTCCTCTAACCTCCGCATGCGCGACGAGTTCGGCTCCTTCCTGGTGGATGAACTGCCCGGCGGGGTCAGATACGATGTCACCATGGCCCTTTCGGACAGCCTCGGAAAGGTACGCTATCAGGCGGACCGCTCCGGGGTGTTTCTGCCTTTGGGGGAAGAGGCCAAGTGGGATATGACCCTGCTGCCGAGCGAAGCGGCGGCGGGCTTGTCCATAAGCCTCGGGGCGCCCAAGGAGGCCATCCTGCAGGCGGGCTTCCCCTCGCGCCGGCGCAAGCCCGCCAAGGCCGGGGAGGCCATCGTCAGCGAGTTCTACGCCGCGCCATCGGACAAGGACTCGGCGTCCCAGGGGGAATGGTTCGAACTCTTCAATCGCACCGCGGATACCTTGGCCCTGGGCGGCTGCCGCCTGTCGCGCGACCGTAGCGGCGGCGTTACCCGCTCCTACGCCTTCGATTCCGCCCAGGCCGTGGGTCCGGGCAAGGCGGTGGTATTCGGGCGATCGGCGGCTCCGGCGGATGTGCATTACGCGGACTTCTCGATGGTCAACACCGCGTCGTCGCTCCTGCTACTCTGCGCCGGGGATTCCCTGCTGGTGGATTCGCTGCGCTACAGTTCGACGGCGTCGGACTCGGCGGCGATCCCGATGCGGGAAGCGCAGGTCAGCAGCCTGGGCGCCGCGGACATGAGCCGTCGCGGGCGGCCCCAAAGCTGGTGTTTGACGCGGATGGGGGAGGGGAAGCCGGGCGATGCGGCGTGGGTTGCAGCGTCGCCGGGCTCGGTGGAATCCTGCCCGGAGTAAAGCTTATGGGCTCCCCGCTCCAGAATTTGCATTTGTAGTTGTCACCTGGGTGGCTCACAGCCCTTGATGGGCTGTTCGCGGGCAAACTCCACGCGGGTCGCAATATAAAGGCTAGTCGCTGTTCGGTTCGGAGGCGGTGCCTTCGATCATGCCCTTCTTGAGGAATCCGATTGCGAAGCCGATGACGCCATAGGCGAGCAGCATGATGTAGAGATACTGCGGGTAGATCATTCCGAATCCGCAACTGTATCCAATGATGATGCCGACGATTTGCACGAAGTTGAAAGCCTTGTTCTGACGGCTGACAAGCTTGGGCAGGTAAAGCGGGCTGACCATCAGGATGCCGGTGAAGATGAGCAGGAGGGGCAGGATGAGCATCCCGGCGGAGTAGCGCGAGGCGATCTCGAACTTTTCGTAAAGGATCACGCTCAGGGCCACGAAGCCGCCGGCGAAGGTGGACGGGAGGCCGTGGAAGTAGTTCTTCAGCTCCTCGGAGTCGATGGCGTTGTAGCGCGCCAGGCGCATGGAGGCGCAGAGCATGTAGACGGAGATGGAGATGATCATGAGGGGCCGGTGGCCGGCGAACCAGGCGTAGTCCAGATTCTGCATGTAGAAGTAGACGAGGAAGCCCGGGGCGATGCCGAAGGCGGCCATGTCCGCGAGGCTGTCGAACTGGGCCCCGAAGTCAGAGGAGGCCTTGAGGATGCGGGCGGCGAAGCCGTCCAGCTTGTCGAACAGCACGCACCAGATGATCATCCACGAGGCCAGGATCAACGGCGCCTTGGCGAATCCGAAGATGGGCTGTCCGGGATTGGGGCTGGTGAAGGTTTCGTGCATCACCAGGATGGACAAGATTCCGAGGAGGAAATTCAGGCCCGTGAAAAGGTTCGGGACCAGGAATCTGGATTTCACCATGTTTGCCGCTTTCGTGTCTGGTTGAAGCTTATCTAAAAAGTAATTCCATCAGGAGGGGAAGCTGAGGATGAAATTGTCCAGGGTGCCGATGAAGATGGAGTTGCCGAACAGGATGGGGCTTCCGGGCAGATCCGGCAGCTTGTATTTCAGGATCAATTCATGGTTGAAATTGCGCTTTTCCAGGGCCGGCTCCGTGGTGCCCAACCAATAGCCATGGTCGATCACGGTGGGGCGGTTGAAGAGGTAGGACTGGATGTGGACCTGGGAAAGCGTGGCGCCGGTGGCCGCCTGCACGCAGATGAGTTTCTTGGAAGCCGTGGTGAGCACCAAAGTGTTGTCGCGGTTGCCGGACAGGCTGAAGATCTGTTCGCCGAAATCCACGCTCCAGGCCAGGGTCTGGCGCGCGCGGTCGATGGCGACCAAGGTGCCCTGGCTATAGCCGGCGTAAATGAAATCCTTGTTGGAAAAGGTTTCCGTGATGGTGCCGGGCGGCAGGCGCAGGGACCAGGCGATCTTGCCGGACGTAGGCAGCACCGCGTAATAACCGCCTTCCAGATCCACCACGTCCAGGTAGTCCACGGTCTTGACCTTGCCCAGGTACAGGCCGCTCTGTCCCAACTGCCGTTCCCAACGCAGCGTCCGATCAGGAAGGCCGATCATGTTCAGGCCGCCGTACCAATCGCTATAGACCAGTCCGCCGTTGACGGCCTGCGCCTGGCACACCGGATTCTTGAGCGGAAACTGGCCCAGCCCCCCGGTGTTCAGGGACGGGGAAAGCAGGTACAGGCGCGAAGGGCTGCTGACGCAGATGGTGTCGTTCTTCCACAGGGCGATCTTCATGTCCAGCTCTTCGGAAAAGCGGTAGGAGTTGACTAGGTCCCCGGTCTCGTGGTTGAGCAGCACCAGGGTCTGATTGTCGTTCTCCAGGTAGAAGCTGAAATCGCGGTGGGGGATGAGGTTGGGATAGAACTTGGGGCCGTATTGGCGCTTCCAGACCCAGTTGGCCCCGAGGCCGGCGGACAGGCTTTTAAGTACGGTCCCGTTGCCCCAGTTGGGCGTGTCCTGTGAGCGCGAGGCTTCCACGAGCGCCTGCACCTGATCCGGCTTCGGAGCGCCGGTGTTGCGCAAGGCGGTGGCGCGGAACTTCCACGCTTCGCCGTTGCCGGGCTCCAGGGAAAGCACTTTCCCTAGGGCGGCCAGGGAACCCTTCCAATCCTTTTCCGCTTCCCGGGCGCGGTATTCCAGGAACTTGAAGCCATCCGCATTGCCGGTGATGCGCAAAAGTTCGCGGTTGAGCTTCA
>OBEQ012947184.1_pt1 | contig 21138 bp, 15 predicted proteins | sample 1670901 | NCBI WGS metagenome assembly OBEQ01 (sample SAMEA104232315, study PRJEB22302) | groundwater metagenome | biome: forest; feature: aquifer; material: groundwater | place: USA | collected 2011-08-07 | depth 5.4 m
GCCTGGACGATGCCCATCAAAAACCGCATCGACATGCTCACGACCGGCGTGCGCACGCCGATTGGCATCAAGATCTTCGGCGCCGACCTGAAGACCATCGAAGCCATCGGCACGCGCCTGGAGCTGATCCTCAAGGACGTGCCGGGCACCCGGAGCATCTACGCCGAGCGGGTCGCGGGCGGCTACTTTGTGGATTTCGATCTCAAACGCGAAGAGCTGGCCCGCTACGGCTTGTCGGTCGCCGAAGTCCAGATGGTCATCATGTCCGCGATCGGCGGCGAAAACATCACGACGACCATCGAAGGCCGCGAGCGCTATTCGGTGAACGTGCGCTACGCCCGGGAATTGCGGGACGACGTGGAGAAGCTCAAGCGCGTCCTGGTCCCCACGCCCGCCGGCCAACATATCCCTCTGGTGCAACTGGCCGACATCCGCCTGGTCTCAGGACCGGCCATGATCCGCAACGAGAACGGGCTACTGGCTGGCTACGTGTACGTGGACATGGCCGGACGGGACATCGGCCGCTACGTCACCGAAGCCAAGCGGCTCGTGGCCCAGGAGCTGAAGCTCCCCACCGGCTACGCCCTGATGTGGAGCGGGCAGTACGAGAACATGATCCGGGTGAAGGAGCGGATGAAGGTCGTGCTGCCGCTGTCCATCTTTATCATCTGTGTGTTGCTCTACCTGAACACCAAGTCCATGGTGAAGACGGCGATCGTCTTGCTGGCCGTGCCGTTTTCCCTCATCGGGGCGGTCTGGCTGCTGTGGTGGCTCGGCTACAACATCTCGATCGCGGTGTGGGTGGGGATGATCGCCCTGATGGGTTTGGATGCCGAGACCGGCGTGTTCATGCTGCTGTTTCTGGATCTTGCCTACCATGACGCCGTGGACAAGGGCCAGATGCGCACCGAACGGGATCTGGAAAACGCCATTGTCCATGGAGCGGTGAAGCGCGTGCGTCCGAAGATGATGACGGTGATGGCGGCGTTCATGGGATTGCTGCCCATCATGTGGTCAACGGGGGCGGGGGCCGACATGATGAAACGGGTCGCGGCCCCGATGGTCGGCGGGCTCTTCTCGTCCTTCCTGCTGGAGCTCCTCGTGTATCCGACGGTGTATGCCATCTGGAAGTGGAAGTTCGAGATGAAAGAAGGCAAGGCGGCATGGATCGTTCGGGGATGAGGCGGGATCCGATTTGCGGGATGCCCGGGACGATTGAGCGGCACGGGCAGTGGTTCTGCGGCGAGTCTTGCGCCCAGGAGTTTGTCCGCCGGCAGTCGGAGGCGTCGTGCCGCGCCCCTGGGCGTCGGTGGCGAGACCCGTGGGTGTGGGCGCCGCTGACCGGGCTGACGCTGAGTCTCGCCGGGGGGATCTGGCCGGGCGCTGCCGGCGTCAGCCGCATCTACCTCGGCTATGTCGGGAAGGTCGGTCTGCCCTTGCTGGTGGGGTTGCTGATCGGGGGGGTGGTGGACCATTTCGTGCCGCGGGAGTATATCGTCACGCTGCTGTCGGGCCCCCGCCGGCGGGTGATTGTGCGCTCGACGCTGCTGGGTTTCCTGGCCTCGAGCTGCAGCCACGGGTGCCTGGCGCTGACGCTGGAGCTCTATCGCAAAGGCGCGTCCACGCCGGCCGTCGTGAGTTTTTTGCTGGCCAGTCCATGGGCGAGCATGTCGTTGACGCTGATCCTGCTGAATCTCTTCGGTCTCAAGGGGGCCGTCGTCATCGGGCTGGCGCTGGGCATCGCCTTCGTCACGGGGCTGGTGTTTCAGCACTTGGCGCGGCGCGGGCTGGTCGAAACCAATCCGCAGACGCTTCCGCCTGACGAGGGATTTTCCATCCGTCACGATGTGGCGCGGCGGGTCCGGCAGTATCGGTGGACGCGGTCCCAGCTGGCCGCGGATCTGCGCGGGGTGGCGGCGGGGATGATGCCGTTGGGACGGATGGTGCTCGGCTGGGTGCAGCTGGGGTTGGTGATGAGCGCCCTCATCGGCGGCTTGGTTCCGCACGGCGTCTTCGTCAGGCTGCTGGGCCCGTCCGTGAGCGGCCTCCTCATGACGTTGGCGATTGCGACGATCATGGAAGTCTGCTCGGAAGGCACTGCACCAGTCGCGTTTGAGCTCTATCGCCAGACCGGCGCGCTGGGCAACGCGTTTGCGTTTCTGATGGGCGGCGTCGTCACGGACTACACGGAATTGGGAGCGCTCTGGGTGAACATCGGGCGCAAGACCGTGGCCTGGATGCTGCTCGTGACGATTCCGCTTGTGCTGATGGCAGGGTTTGTGTTGAATAGGTGGAACTAATGACACGGAGGGGACTATGAGACTGTGGATGGGGACGGCCGTTGGGATGGCGTTGGCGCTGGGCTCGGTCACGGCGGCATGGGCGCATGAGGAACCGGCCGCGGGCGCCGGCGGGGAGCAGACGCTGACTGGGGAAGTGGTGGATGTCGTCTGCTACCTGAGCCATGGCCGGGAGAGCTTGGGCAAGGGCCACGCCGGGTGCGCGAAGAAATGCATTCAAAGCGGCTTGCCGGTGGCGATCAAAGCGGGCGACCAGCTCTACCTCGCGACGAACGCCGACCACACCGCCGCCAATGCCGCACTGGCCGGGTTGGCCGGGGAGCAGGTGACCGTGACCGGTACGGTGCTGGAGAAAGACGGCCAGCACCTCATCGCGATCACGAAGGTCGAGCAAGCCCAGTAGGTGAGACCCGAGACCCGAGACCTGAGACAGGAGACATGAGACGGAAAACCGGAGAGTGTGTTCTTCATTGTTGGTCTCCAGTCTCCAGTCTCCAGTCTCCAGTCTCATGTCTCATGTCTGAACCCATGTGGCCGTTCCCGATGGAATCCGCGCATCCGCTCGTCGTGCACTTCCCCATCGCCCTGCTGATGACGTCGGTGGCGTTGGAGCTGGCCGCGCTTGCGCTGAAGCGTCCCGGCCTCCACCGCATCGGGCTGTGGAACCTCGCCCTCGGGACCGCGGCGGCCGGCATCGCCGTGCTGACTGGCCTGCGGGCCGAGGACGTCGCCAAACATTCCTTTGAAATCGCGCAGGTCCTGGAAGTCCATGAGCGGTTGGGGATCAGCACCTTCGTCCTGGGACTGTTGTCGGTGAGCTGGCGGCTGGCCAGGCGAGACCGGTTGACACCCCGCGCCAGGGCCGTGACAATGGTGCTGATGGGGGCCATGCTCGGGACGCTCACCTGGGGGGCGCACCTGGGCGGACGGTTGGTGTACGAATTCGGAGTCGGCGGGACCTTTGGAGCCGCTGCACGGTCGAGTCCATCAACGCCATCGAGCCGTTGACGCACACAGGAGGAAGCGCGATGCTGAAAGCCCTGACGAAGACCTGCGGGACCTGTTGGGTCACGCTGCCGCTTCGCCTGGTCTTGGGGGCGATTTTCCTCGGCCACGGGGGGCAAAAGCTCTTCGGATGGTTTGGCGGCTACGGGCTGCAGGCCACCGCCGGATTTTTCGCCGACAAGCTCGGCATGACCCCCGGCATCTTCTGGGCCGCCCTGGCCGGTGGTGGAGAATTCTTCGGGGGCCTCTTGGTCTTGCTGGGTTTGGTGACCCGCTTCGGCGCGCTCAACATCGCCATCGTGATGCTCGTGGCGATTGTCCGGGTGCACTGGGGCACGTTCTTTGGGCCAACCGGCATCGAGTATCCGCTGGCCGTGTTCGGCTCGGCGGTGGCGTTGCTGATTGCCGGGGGCGGGGCCCTGTCTGTTGACGCCGCGCTGCAGGGTCCGTCCGACTGACGACGTCGTCGGCGCGTCGCCAGAGCCCGTCCCATACTGTGAGGAGCAAGGGTGAGCCGAGTGCGGTGGAGGAGCGACTGAAGAGACAAGGAGGTTCAGGATGCGAGGGGCGGGCCGGGTGGGCGTGGCGCTGGTGGGGCTGGCGTTGGTGATGACTTCTGCCGACGCCGAAGCCAAGAATCCGAACGCGGTCATTGAGACCACGAAGGGCCGGATCGTCATCGAACTCTACCCGAAGGACGCGCCCAAGGCGGTCGCGAACTTCATCAAGCTGGCCCGGCAGGGCTTTTACGACGGGATCATCTTCCACCGCGTCATTCCCAACTTCATGATTCAAACCGGTGACCCGACGGGCACGGGGCGGGGCGGACCCGGCTATGCGTTCGAGGACGAGTTCTCGCCCAAGCTGCGCCACGTCGGACCCGGCGTCGTGTCCATGGCCAACGCCGGCCCCAATACCAACGGCAGTCAGTTCTTCATCACGCTGGCGGCCACCCCGTGGCTCGACGGCAAGCATACGATTTTCGGACGCGTCCTCGAGGGCCAATCAGTCGTGGATGCGATCGCCGGAGTGCCGCGCGACGCCCAGGATCGCCCGCGTGAGAACGTGTCGATGACGCGGGTGACCATCCAAGAATAGGGCCACGGAACGATGGGACCACGAGGAGGCCAGCCATGCGGCTCGATGTGAAGGCGACGACGTTTGTCGGGTCGGCGTTATGGGGGTTATCGGTGCTGCTCGTGGGGCTGCTCAACCTCGCGTTCCCCACCTATGGGGTCGCGTTCCTGCAGGTGGTCGCCTCCGTGTACCCGGGCTATCATGCGACCGCCACGCTGGGCAGCGTGCTGACCGGGACCGGCTACGCCTTGCTCGACGGAGCCCTCGGGGGCTGGTTGTTCGCCTGGTTGTACAATCGGCTGGCCGGACGGCAGGACTAACGATTCCTCCTCGTCCCGTGCGCAACCGAATCGGTCGTCCGTGACCCGCTCCGCTCACCGTGGTGCATTCATGGCCGACGGCCTTTGGGTCGTAGGCGTCGTGGCGCTGACCGGCCAGTGGATGGTCGTCCACGCGCTTCGCCTGCCACTCACGCCTCCCTGGGATGCCCTGCTGCCGGGTCTTGGCATCTTCGGGGCGGCGTTTCTCTTGTCGTGGGGGGCGGAGCTCGCGGAGCTGGAAATTTCGCAGGCGCTGGCGCTGGCCTTTCTGGCCCTGATGGCGGTCCTGCCGGAGTACGCGGTGGATATGTACCTGGCCTGGACCGCGGCGAAAGACCCCTCGTACACCGCGTTTGCCGCGGCGAACATGACCGGGGCGAACCGACTGCTGATTGGGTTGGGCTGGCCGGTCGTCCTGCTGTGTTTGTGGGCCAAGACCGGCAAGCGGCAGATCCGGATTGACGCCAGCCAGCGGGTGGAACTGACGGCGCTCCTGGTCGCGACGGCCTACGCGTTTGTGATTCCATTGAAGCGCACGCTGTCGCTCCTGGATACCGTCCTGCTGTTGGGGTTGTTTGTCGCCTACCTCGTGCAAGCCGGCCGGGCGCACCACGTGGAACCCCAGCTGGCCGGTCCGCCGGCCCGTCTTGCGCTGCTGCCGCGCGCGCTGCGGCGGTTGGTCACCATCGGGTTGTTTCTGCTGCCGGGCTACGCCATCTTCATCGCCGCCGAGCCGTTTTCCACCGGGCTGCTCAACAACGCCCGGCACTTGGGGATCGAGGAATTCCTGTTGATTCAGTGGCTAGCACCTTTGGCGTCCGAGACGCCGGAGTTTGTGGTGGCGATCCTCTTTGCCGTCCGCGGCAGCGCCGAGATCGGCTTGGGCGCGCTCATCTCCTCAAAAGTGAACCAGTGGACGCTGCTGATCGGGATGCTTCCGCTGGCCTATGCGGTCTCCGGCTGGCATGCGGCGCCCATGCCGCTGGACGGGCGCCAGGCCGAAGAAATTTTCCTGACCGCCGCCCAGTCGCTGTTGGCGGTGGTGATTCTGGCCAACTGGTCGTTTGGGTTTTGGGAAGCGGTCCTGCTGCTGGGGCTGTTTGTGACGCAGTTGTTCCTCACGACGACCTGGGTGCGCCAGGCGTACGCGGTCGGCTACCTCCTGATCGCCGCCGGCTATCTGTGCACAGCCTCCCACCGCCGCGCGGTCGCGGAGCTCCTCACCCGCGGGTGGCGGGCGCCCCCACCGACTTAGCTGACCCAAAACCCGCCGGAACTTTTTCATTTGCGCCTGCGGCTGGCCGCGATATAATAGGTGTTTGCCAGGCGAGGCCGACGAGCCTGCGGTTCCTGCGGATGCGACCAGACACCCGGACTGGTGCAGGACGCAGACGTCCCGCTTCAGGAGGCAAACCAAGTGGCACGCAGAACTCCTTCACCCTCATCATCTTCCACACCACGGCGTCGGCTGACCACACGACGGGTCAGACCATCGGCGCGCGCCTCATCCGCCTCGAAGGCTTCCCGTCGCGTCAGCGTTCGCGGACGTCCGGCCAAACGCCGGATGGTCCGTCGCGCGGCTCTGCAGACGCGCACTCGCGCGCCGCGTCGCGCCGCCACCGCGGCGGCGTCTGCGCCAGCCGCGCGCCCCAGGCGGACGACCGCACGCCGGCCGTCGCGGCGTGAGGCCCGTCGGCCCGCGGTCGCCACGCCCCCGCCGCAGTCGGCCGTCGTCCACGACCGGCTCGGTGCGGCCCGCTGGGAAGCCGGTCGGGAGCCGGCTCCCGCAGCGTCGCGAGGGTCCCTCGAAGAGCGATTTGTCATTCCCAACGGCTACGGCGACCACCGCATCGTCCTCATGGTCAAGGATCCGTGGTGGGTCTATGCCTACTGGGAGGTCAACCCCGGCCGCGAGCGCGAGGTCCGGCGGCAGCTGGCTCCGGAAGAGATGGGCGGGTTGCAGTCCATCCTGCGGGTCTATGATGTGACGGGCCGCCGTTTCCCCGACGAACCGGCCAACCACTGGTTTGACATTCCCCTGTCGGGGCTGGCCATCAACTGGTACATCCATGTCAACGCGCCCGACCACTCCTTCATGGTGGATCTCGGGGTGCTGACGCGGACGGGACGCTTCCTATTGCTGGTTCGGTCCAACCGCGTCACCACCCCGCGCTTCGGCCCCTCGGATGTGATCGATGAAGAATGGATGACGACGGATGAGGAGTACTGGAGACTCTTCGGGATGACGGCAGGGGTGGGCATGGGATCGAGCCGCAGCGCATTGAAGGAGCTGTTAGACCGCAAGCTCGGCTCCCCCGGCCTGTTTTCGCACGGCCTCTTCAGCGGCGTGAAGACTCAGCACTCCGCGGTGCTCGGGTTGTCAGTCGAGACGGAGCTCATCGTTCACGGCGCGACGGAGCCCAAGGCGACCGTGACGGTCCAGGGCGAGGCGGTGCCGGTGCGCGCTGACGGGACGTTCAGCGTCCGCATGGCGCTGCCCGATGGGACCCAAACCATCCCGGTGGCGGCCACCTCGCCGGACCGGCGTCAGACGCGGGCGGTCGCCACGACGGTCAGTCGCAAGACCGAAGGGCAACCATCTCCGAGACCGGAGACAAGAGACCGGAGACAAAAGACCAAAACGAAAACCGGGCAGGTTGAAGTCTAATGTTTCAGGTCTCATGTCTCGTGTCTCATGTCTGATATCCGAATGAGCGGCGACCAGGGGTACGTTGCGCTGGTGCTGCACGCGCATCTGCCCTTCGTGCGCCATCCGGAGCATGAGCATTTCCTGGAGGAGCGCTGGCTCTTTGAGGCGATCACCGAAACGTATTTGCCGTTGCTGGAGCGCTTCCAGCGGCTGGCCAACGACAAGGTGCCGTTTCGCATCACCATGTCGTTCACGCCGACGCTGCTGGCGATGCTCTCCGACCTGTTTCTCCAAAGCCGCTACGTCCGCTATCTGGACCGGCTCATCGAGCTGTCAGACAAGGAGCTCTGGCGCACACGCTGGCAGCCGCCATTCCACCGGCTGGCCCTGCTGTATCATCACCGCCTGACCACGGCCCGCCAGTTGTTCGTGGACACCTATCGGCAGAACCTCATCCAGCCGTTCCGCCAGCTGGCGGACGCCGGGGTCTTGGAGCCGATCGCCAGTTGCGCAACCCACGGCTACCTGCCGCTGATGGATTACCAGCCGCAGGCGGTGCGGGCGCAGATGACCATCGGCGTGCAGGCGTTTGAGCGGGCGTTCGGCCACCGCCCGGTGGGGATCTGGTTGCCCGAGTGCGGCTATCATCCCGAGCATGACGCCTTCATGAAAGAGCATGGCATTCGCTATTTTCTCACCGACGCCCACGGGGTGTTGTTCGCCTCGCCCAGGCCGAAATACGGCGTCTATGCGCCGGTGTTCTGCCGCAGCGGCGTGGCGGCGTTTGGGCGGGACCTCGAGTCCTCCAAGAGCGTCTGGAGCTCCATCGAAGGCTATCCCGGCGACCCCGACTACCGGGAGTTTTACCGCGACATCGGTTTTGACCTGGACTTTGAGTACGTGCGGCCCTATGTCAACGGGGACGGCACGCGGGTGAACACGGGCCTCAAGTACTACCGGATCACCGGGCCGACCTCGGACAAGCAGCCCTATGATCCGGACCGGGCCCTGGAGAAGGCCTCCGCGCACGCCGCCAACTTCATGTTCAACCGTGAGAAGCAAGTCGAGCACCTCCGCTCCCTCATGGACCGCCAGCCGATCGTCGTGAGCCCCTATGATGCGGAGCTGTTTGGCCACTGGTGGTTTGAGGGGCCGGATTGGCTGGAGCTCCTGATCCGGAAGGTCCACTACGACCAGAACGTCTTCACATTGATCAGCCCCTCCGACTACCTCCAGCGCTACCCGCGCAACCAGGTGGTGCAGCCGTCGCTGTCGAGCTGGGGCTTGCAGGGCTACAGCGAAGTGTGGTTGAATGGCTCCAATGATTGGATCTATCGGCACCTCCACAAGATGGTGGACCGCATGACGGAACTCGCGAACCGACACCCGCAGGCATCCGGCACCCAGCGGCGCGCCCTGAATCAGCTGGCGCGGGAGCTGCTGCTGGCCCAGTCCTCCGACTGGGCGTTCATCTTGAAGACGCAGACGCACACCGCCTATGCCCATCGGCGCCTCCGCGATCATCTCGCGCGGTTCACCACGCTCTATGACGCGATCAACCGCAATGCCATCGATGAAACCTGGTTGTCCGAGCTGGAAGGCACGGACCCGGTCTTTCCATTCCTGGATTACCACCTCTACGCCACCGCGAGTGGAGCCTAGTTGATTTCGGATTGCGAATTGCCGATTACGGATTGGAACACACACAATCCGAAATCCGCAATTCCCATCGCTCACCCCCCATGAGCATCTTTGGAACTGGCAGGCGCGCTTCGTGTGGGAAGAAGCGCGTGACGCTGCTGCTCGCGGCGGCCCTTGTCACCCTCAATATTCCCCTTCCACTGGCAGAGCTTGCTGCCGCACCGCTGGTGACAGGTCCTGTCCAAGCCCGCCCCCAGGTCATCACGAATCTCACGGGCACCGTCCTGGATGCGGTCACGGACGCCCCGCTTCCCAATGTGACGCTCACTCTTGTTGGGACGGGAAAGACCGCCACGACCAACAGCCTCGGCAAGTTCACATTCTTTAAGCCTCCGCTCGGACCATACACCCTCTTGCTGGACGCGCGGACGACAACGGTGCCAGGCCAGTGGCCCATCTTCCCAATTCCCGTCACCCTTCAAGCGGGCGTCAACACCTTTCCGACGCCCATCTGGATTCCTGAGCTCGATGAAGAAAACGGCGCCGTCCTGACCGCCGCCAATTTTAATCCGACAACCAGCCAAGTGCTGTCTACCATTGTTGTCCAGTCGCCCGCGGCACCGGGCGTCAAGGTGACGATCCCGTCCGGCACGTACCTGCAGAACGTCTGGAACCCCCTCCAACTGGGCGATGTGCTCTCGGTGACCAACGTGCCTCCGACCAAGCCCCCACAGCCCCTGCCGAACAATACGGTGCCGGGGATGCTCGTGATGACTCAGCCAGGAGGCATCCAATTCTTCTCCAACTCCACAATGACCACGTCGGCGAAAGCCCCGATGGAGTTTCCCAACGTCCAGAATGAGTTTGCCACCGGCGCCAAGCTCTCCCTCTATGCGGCCTTCGGGGGTCAATTTGGCGCACCCGTGAACGGTGGCTTCATGACGGTGCAAGGCAGCACCATCCTGCCGGATGCCGGCACGGGAATCCCGCACTTGGCCTGCGCCTGGACCCCGCCGAATCCTCCGGTTGTGACGACCAACACCGGCAACAACCCCGAGGACCTGGTGGACCCGGAGATGGCCTCCGAACTGGAAATCGGCTCTGAGGCCGATCCCCTGATGGGCCGTCTGACCATCGACCATCCGCTGGCTGCGCATCGCGCGATGGGGATGGTCGAGCAACCGCGGTTGGTCTACACCTCCTCAACGGCGTATCCCCATCTGGTCCTGACTAGCCATACCAGCCTCTCATCCGGCAGCCCCGTGCCCCTGGCGACGTCTGCGAGTCTCTCCGTCAACGGGATCCCGCAAGGTTCGTCCGTGTTCTGGCAAGGGTCCAGTCAGCAGACCAGACAAGCCATGCCCTTCGATGCGACGGGTCTTGCGACCGGCCGCTACGACGCGGCACTGAACGTCGTGAACCACTACCAAGCAAGTGCCGTTGGTTCGGTTACGAGCAAGGCGATGCTCGTCCACAACCAAATCGCCTCGCCCTTCGGCGCCGGCTGGGGGATGAGCGACCTCCAGCGGTTGCAGCTCGATGCCCAAGGCAACGCCCTCATCACGGATGGGGCGGGTAGGACGAGTTTCTTCAAGTTCTCCGCATCAGCGGCCCCAATCCAGGACCTCGCGGTTGCGAGTCAGTCCAACATCATCTCCATCCTTCTCGGCAACGGCGATGGGACCTTCCAGTCCCAAGCCACGGTTCCGGTAGGGTCTAGCCCAGCGTCGGTCGCCATCGGTCACTTCAACCCCGATGCCTTCGAGGATCTTGCGGTAGCAAACAAGCTATCCAATACCGTCTCCGTCCTCCTCGGCAACGGGGATGGGACCTTCCAGTCCCAAGCCACGGTTCCGGTAGGGTTTCTTCCGCTGTCGGTCGCCATTGGCCGCTTCAACCAGGATGCCTTCGAGGATCTCGCCGTGGCGAACGGCGGCGTGTCCGGCATCGTCTCCATTCTCCTCGGCAACGGGGATGGGACCTTCTTCCAACCGAATCCGCCGGTTTCGGTGGGGCTTGTGCCGTCGTCTGTCGCCATCGGCCACTTCAACGGCGATGCCTTCGAGGATCTCGCGGTGGCGAACACCAACTCCAATACCGTCTCCATCCTCCTCGGCAAGGGGGATGGGACGTTCCAGGCCCCGATGACGCTTCCAGTGGGAACTTCTCCGCTCTCTGTCGCCATCGGCCACTTCAACGGCGATGCCTTCGAGGATCTCGCGGTGGCGAATAATATTTTCGGCACTATCTCCATCCTTCTCGGCAACGGCGATGGGACCTTCCAGCCTCAAGCGACGCTTCCGGCGGGAATTGGCCCGACCTCTGTCGCCATCGGCCACTTCAACCCAGATCCCTTTGCGGACCTCGCCGTGTCGCACTCGTTTTCTAACAGTGGCGTCTCCATCCTCCTCGGCAAGGGGGATGGGACGTTCCAGCCCCAGATGACGGTTCCGGTGGGGCTTGTGCCGTCGTCTGTCGCCATCGGCCACTTCAACAACGGAGATCTCTTCGAGGACCTTGTGGTGGGGAACAAGATCTTCTCCAATACCGTCTCCATCCTCTTGGGTAACGGGGATGGGACGTTCCAGCCCTTCTTGACGGTTCTGACGCTTCCTGTTGGGGCTGACCCGGTGTTTGTCGGCATCGGCAATTTCAACAACGATTCCGCAACGCCGGGCTTCACGCCGCCGCCAGGGGACTTCTCCACGTTGGTCAAGAACGCCGACGGCACGTTCACGTGGAAGCAGAAGGACGGCACGCGGATGGAGTTCGACGCGCAGGGCCTCCACACAAAGACTGTGGACCGGAACGGGAACACCACGACCTACGCCTACAACCCGGATGGCACGCTCGCCAGTATCACCGAGCCTACGGGCTTTGCCTCCTTCTTCAACTACACCGGCGGCAAGCTTTCCTCCATCACCGACTCCACCGGCCATACCACGGTCGTCACGATCAATGCAAGTGGCGACCTCCTCGAGATCATTGACCCGGATGGCGCCAAGATGGCCTTCACCTACGACTCACCCGATGTGTCAGGCACCGATCACCTCATGGTCACTAAGACGATGCCACGCGCCTACGATGCTACGGAGCCGTTGTCGCCAGCGTCGTTCGTGACGACCTACACGTACAACTTTGCCGGCGAGCTGACCAAGACCGACAAACCCGCCCCCGGCGGCCAGTCCATCACCTGGAACCTCCTGCCCAGCCAAGCTAACGCGTTGGTCGATCCGGCCTTGGGGGTCGGAACCAGCGCCAGCAACCCGGCTCCGCTGAAGCTCGCCCAGAACGTCACGGCAACCCTCACCCAGCCGGAAGGCCCGGTCACCAACCTCACCACCGACAAGTTCGGCGCTGCCAGCAAGATCACTGACCCCCTGGGCCGCGTCACGACCATCCAGCGCGACAACTTCGGCAACCCCGTCAAGATTACCAAACCCAACGGCGCGATCACGAACATGACCTACGACCTGAAGGGCAACCTCCTGACGATGACCGAGGAAGGGAATAACGGGCCGGGGTCTGATGACCAGCTCACCACCTTTACCTACGAGCCCACCTACAACCAAGTCAAAACCATCCTCGATCCCAACCAGAATAAAAACTCCCTGGGCGTCACCACCAAGATCGACTACGACGCCTTCGGCAACCCTATCCTTATCACCGATGCCTACGACACGATCACCGAGCTCAAGTACGATGAACCCGGCCAGGGTCACCCCGTCGTCAAGGGCCTTTTGACCACGAGCATCGCCGCCAAGGCGCTGCCGGAACAGGCGACGACCACGTTCAGCTATGAGCTTGCCTTGGCCAACCTCAAGACCACCACCGACCCCATGAGCCGGATCACGAGCTTCACCTACGATCCTGCCGGCAACACCAAAACCACGAAGGTCGAAGGCAACGACAACAACCCCACCACCGACCAGCTCACCACCTTCACCTACGATCCCATGAACCGCCTCAAGACCGTCTTGGATGCGGAAACCGGCCTCACCCAGTACACCTACGATAAAAACGGCAACCTGACCAAGGTGGTCGATGCTAAACCAACTCCTGCGATCACCCAGTTCGCCTACGATGAGGTGGATCGGCTCTCCAAGGCCACCGACCCCGTCGGCAAGTTCGAGACCTTCGCCTACGACAAGGACAGCAAGCTCAAGACCCTGGTGGATCGCAAGACCCAGACCTTTACCCTCACCTACGATGCGGTCTTCCGGCTCACCCAAAAAGAGTTTCCACAGGCTCCCGGTACCTCCGGCAACACCCTCGTCACCTTCAGCTACGATGCCAACCAAAACGGCAGTCTCCTCGATGACAACGATAACCTCGCCAAGGTCATCCGCCCCGAAGCCACCCTCACCAACACCTACGACGGCTTCGACCGCCTTGCCACAGTCTCGACTGCCGGCAGCCCCAACCAACCCGATGTCCTCCTGACCTATACCTACGACAAGAACGGCAACCGGCTGACGCTCCTCGCTCAGCAAGGCGCGGCCACCGTCGCCTCGCTGGCCTACACGCTCGATAAGCTCAACCGCGTGACCGCCATCAGCCATCAGCTCGCAGCCGTCAGCGTGCAACTGGCCTACGACGTGCTCTCACGCAGAAAGCAGCTCGACTTCCCCAACACCACGCGCACCACGACCACCTACAATGCCGCCAGCGATATCCTGACCCGCACCCATACCTACGTCCCGACCAGCACGCTCCTCTCCTCGTTCACGTATACGCTTGATTCCGTCGGCAACCGTGCCACCCTCACCGAGACGCGCCCGACGTTTACCATCTCGGCCGGCCTCAACACCTTCGGCTACGACACGCTCAATCGCCTCAAGACCGCCGCGCACCCGACGATTCCCCTGGAGTCCTACCTCTACGACCCGGTCGGCAACCGCGATCCCAGCACCTGGCAGTACGATGTCGCCAACCGCCTGACCAACGACGGGACCTTCACCTACACGTATGATGCCAACGGCAACCAACTGACCAAAACTGAAATCGCCACGCCCTCGAACATGACCACCTATACCTACAGCCCCGAGAATTGGCTCAGCAGCACACAGCAGACAGCACTCAGCACACAGTACATCTACGACGGCTTAGACCGGCGGATTCAGAAGGACGTCAATGGCACTAAGACCAGCTACGTCTACGATCACGGCGATCTCCTCCTCGAATACACCCTCAACCCTTCACCCTTCACCCTGGTGGCGCGCTGGCTGCAAGGGCCAGGGATTGACGATCCACTCCTGATGGAGCGGGACACGAACAGTAACGGCCTCTTCGAAGCCACCGAGCGTTTCGTGTACCACGCCGATGGCCTGGGCAGCGTAACGGAATTAACCGACTCAACCGGCCTCACCGTTCGTTCCTACCTCTACAACGCCTTCGGCAATCTCACGAACCAAACCGGCACCCTCGCCAATCCCTACACCTACACGAGCAGGGAATATGACCCCGAGACCGGTCTGCTCTACTATCGCGCCCGGACACTCGATCCCCGGATCGGGCGCTTCTTGCAGGAGGATCCCGATGCCGTGGCGGATCCCGATCCCGACGAAGACGATGATGACCATCGCAACCTGTACGTCTACGTCGAGAATAACCCGGTCAACCGCGTGGATCCGTTAGGACTATATACTTCAATCCTGGGTGCGCCAACGCCCTACGCATTTCCGACCCCTCTCCCACCTATTGGCCCCAGAGTTGGGCAGAGAATTGTCAGACCGCCGGGGATTCAGACGGGGACAGCGTTGACAAAGGGTAAAGGTAAGGGAAAGGGAAAAGGACAGGGCACGGCAAAGCCCGGCCAACAGCAAGGTAAAGGACATAGGGGAAAAAAGGGACCAAAGGGAGGCCCTTCCTGGAATAAACATACGGATTCTCATTCGAGCAGAAATAGTCATAAAGCTAAAGAAAGGTTAATTAAAGAGGGTAAATGGAAATTTAGATAGAAACGGGGGAAAATTTATGAAGAAGAATAAGTTAGGAAACCTTATCAAGGGTCAAAGTATTGTCAAAATAAAAAGGGAGAGGATGAACGTTCCTTCCATTAACGGAGTAGTTATAAAGGCTAGTGAAAAATTGCTCCTCGTGCACTGTCTTGTTGATTTTCATTGGGATGGGTATTGTATTGTTCGTTTAAAAGACATCTCTGAGATACAACATGACAAATATGGGGTTTTCCTTAAAGGCATACTCATCAAGGAGGAAATTTTTTATATTAAGAAAAAACATCCGTCTATTGATGTTTCTGATTGGTTTTCTGTGTTTAATTCATTAGTAAGCTATAAAAGAAATATCGTCGTTGAGGGGGAATGCGACGATGAATTCTTGATAGGGAAAATAGAGCAAGTGAATAAGAGTAGTGTGGATATTCGTGGTTTTAATGCTTTAGCTGAATGGGATCCAAAGCCCACAATAGCTCCTTATTCAGAAATTACAAACGTGTCATTTGATAACGAGTATATTAAAGGTTTTTCGAAAATACGTTCATTAATTGGAAAATCCGTACCGCGAAAGAGAAAACCAGGAAGGGGGTCGGGAAAGGGGTCAGTTCTTGAAAGTTGAATTCTCCCGGTTTACCTACACCCTCGATTCCGTCGGCAACCGTGCCACCCTCACCGAGACGCGCCCGACCTTTAATATCACCGCTGGCTTGAACACCTTTGGCTACGACAAGCTCAACCGCCTGAAAACGGCCATCCACCCCACGATTCCGACCGAGAGCTATCTGTACGATCCCGTCGGCAATCGCGACCCCTCCACGTGGGTCTATGATGTCGCCAATCGCCTCACCAACGACGGGACGTTTAGCTACACCTACGATGCCAACGGCAACCAGCTCACCAAGACCGCGGGCGCCAACGTGACGACCTACACGTACAGTCCAGAAAACTGGCTTATCAGCAGTCAGCAATCAGCAACCAGCAGTCAGTATGTGTATGACGGCTTAGACAGGCGGATTCAGAAGGACGTGAACGGCAGTAAGATGCGCTACATCTATGATCATGGCGACATCCTGCTGGAGTACGACGGTGCGAACATCCTCAAAGCGCGGTGGATGCCCGGCCCCGGCGTTGACGATCCGCTGTTGATGGAACGTGATGTGAACAGCAACGGGACCTTTGAATCAACCGAGCGGTTCACCTACCATACCGATGGTCTGGGCAGCATCCCCGAGCTGACCGACTCAACTGGCCTCACCGTTCGTTCCTACCTCTACGACGCCTTCGGCCAGCTCCTCAATCAAACCGGCACGCTGCTGAATCCCTACACCTACACGAGCAGGGAATACGATGTGGAAACGGGACTGCTGTACTATCGCGCCCGGACGCTCGATCCGCGGATCGGAAGATTCTTGCAAGAGGATCCGCAGAGCTACACGGAAAGCATCCTGGCCGATTCCGAGGCGCAGTTTCTCACCCAACCCGCCCAGGGCCACCCCTACATCTACGCCCTCGACAACCCCGTCAACCTCACCGATCCGGATGGGCGGTTTGCCTGGGCAGCGGTCGGAGCCGCGGTCGGGGCTGCGGTGGGAGGGGGCATCGGAGCGTATCGCGCCTATCGCGGGGGAGCCAGAGGCTGGCGGGTGGCCTCCGCTGGTCTGCGCGGGGCCGCTGTGGGAGCCTTGCTCGGCGCTGGGCTGGGAGGCGCGGTGCGCTTCGGGGCCGCGGCCGTCGCCCGGGGTGCTGCCACCCGAGCGGCCACCGGCGTGTGGCAGGGCGCGAGAGCTGTAGCTCGTTCAGCCTTTCGGAGAGGAGGGTGGCTGAACAATAATCCTTACTTCCGGGTTGGGTGGGGTTGGAAGGAGTCAGTGGAACGCGAAGTTTTCCGAATTGCGATAGGAAATAAAAGTGCGCCAATTCACTGGCATATCGATTGGCCTTGGTAGTGGCCCGCGCATGGACAATCATGGATCGTTAGTAGAGTTTAGTTCATTGGGGGAGCTTAGGTAAATGACCGGCATACTTGCGCTGGCTACGAGTGTCATCTTAGGCGTTGGTTTAGCGTTATGGTTTCTGAAGCACCATGGTAAGGTTAAGCGTACCAGAGAAGAAGTAGTGACGATTATCGAATCGTTTATCAATGGAACAGGTGAGGAGTGGGGTTGGGATGATTTTATTTCCATTCCTGTGCATGACCCTGAGTTAGAAAAAATACGAGTTCGCTGTGCGCGACTTCCCGAAGAGTACCCCCCAGATAAATCTGGAACATATTGCAACGAGAAGGGCCTTGAGGTTCTCAGAAATTTTGTGGGGAAAAAGGTACCGGGTTCTGAGGGGACAGGTTAAAGAAAATCGTAAGGTGCCAGGCACCGAGGGACAGGCATTCTATGACCCCAGTAAGGTGCCAGGCACCGAGGGACAGGCATTCTATGACCCCATGAACCGCCTCAAGACCGTCCTGGATGCGGAAACCAGCCTCACCCAGTGGAAAATTGGTGCCGTCCTAAATAGTGGCGCCTCGCCACATCTAGGCTGGCACAGTTAGCACGGCACCAGTTTTCGCAGCGTGTTGTCGGCGGGCACAGGTGGAACGCCTCCTTCTTTCCCCCACCTGTCCGTCGCTCATAGCGACCTTCGGCTTACAGCCGAAAGTGCCGCGTCGCAGCACAGCGACAGGTGGTGGGGTTGACCACCCCTGACTGTCCTGCTACAATCTGTACGTGCCAATCCTCGATTTTACGAAGCTCAAGACCTATCCCCTCGCCTCGCGCAAAAGCAAAGTCAACACCGACGCCTTTGCGAGAGTTCGGCGAAAGGGCGCGTCCTTTCGCGAGTTCTACGACTCCCTTCCGGAGCTCCTGGCCGCCAGAGACTTGCGGCTGGTCGTCAAGGCGATCGTCAACGCCCACCGTCACAAGAAGCCCGTCCTGTGGATGCTCGGCGCCCACGTCATCAAGGTGGGCCTCAATCCCTTGTTGATCCACCTGATCCGCCGCAAGGTCGTCACGGCCTTAGCGCTCAACGGCGCCGGGGTGATCCATGACTTTGAGCTGGCGTTCATGGGCTCCACGTCCGAGGATGTGGCCGCGGCCCTAGCGGACGGCTCCTTCGGGATGGCCGAAGAGACCCATCGGACGATCAACGCGGCGATCCGGCAAGGCGCCAAGCGCAAGTGGGGATTGGGCCATGCGGTCGGGACGATGATCAACTCGAGCCGCCTGCCCTACCGCTCTTTGAGCCTACTGGCGACCTGCCAAGAGCTGGGGGTGCCGGCGACGGTGCACGTGGCCATCGGCACGGACATCATTCATCAGCAGTCTAGCGCCGACGGCGCGGCCATCGGGCAGACGTCGCTGGCGGACTTCCGGAAGCTCGCGGGGGTGGTGGCGGGGCTCGGCGGGGGCGGGGTCGTCGGGAACCTCGGCTCGGCGGTCATCTTGCCGGAGGTGTTCCTGAAGGCGGTTTCGATCGCTCGGAATCTCGGGCATCCCGTGAAAGACCTCACTGCGTTTGACTTCGACATGATTCGCCACTATCGGCCGCATGAAAATGTCCTGAAGCGCCCGACGATGCTCGGCGGCACGGCCGTCCACATCACCGGCCACCACGAGCTCCTCATCCCGTTGTTGGTGCAAGCGATTCTCGAAGAGCTCTAACCGCTCCATGACGCAACACACTCCAACCCTTCAGCCCAAACGGGCCCAACAACTCATTCGGGCGTTCCACCGCGCCAAGGTGCTGGTGGTCGGTGATGTGATGCTGGATGAATTCGTATGGGGCAAGGTTAGCCGCATCAGCCCGGAGGCGCCGGTACCGGTGGTCTGGGTGCAGTCGGAGTCGGTCATGCCCGGCGGCGCCTCGAATGTGGCGAACAACGTCCGGGCGCTCGGCGGCGCGGTGCAGCTGGCGGGCGTCATGGGCACCGATCGGTGGGGCGCGCGGCTGTTGGAGGAGCTGGCCAAACGGCAGATCGGGACCGCCGGCATCCTGCGGGATTCGTCACGGCCGACGACGGGCAAGACGCGGGTAATCGCGCACCATCAGCAGGTCGTCCGGGTGGACCGGGAGGAGATTACGATGCTGTCGGCGGCGGCCATCAAGTCGTTGCTCGGGTTTATCCGCCAGCAGCTGAACGTCGTGGACGCGGTCGTCATCGAGGATTACGGCAAGGGCGTGATCACTCGGGCGTTGCTCGAGCAGGTGATCCCGATGGTCCGGGCGCGGCGGAAACTCATCACCGTGGACCCCAAAGAGGACCATTCCGATTTGTATCACGGTGTGACGGCCATCACGCCCAACCGCAGCGAAGCCGGGGCGATGGTCGGCCGCGAGCTGCAGACGGAGACGGATGTCACGCGCGCCGGCCAGGAGCTGCTGCAGCGGCTGGGCTGCGAGGCCGTGCTGATGACGCTCGGAGAGGACGGCATGGCGTTGTGCGAGCGCACCGGCCGCCGGACGCGGATTCCCACCGTCGCCCAGGAAGTGTTCGATGTGGCGGGCGCGGGCGATACCGTCATTGCCACCTTTACGTTGGCGTTAGCCGGAGGGGCGTCGATGCCGGAAGCGGCCATCCTCGCCAACCACGCCGCGGGGATCGTGGTGGGCAAGCTGGGGGTGGCGGCGGCCTCGCCCGAGGAGCTGTTGGCCCGCGTGAATGGCAAGCGGCTCAGAACGGCAGGCCCTCGACTTCGGGCCAGCTCCCACAGCCGTTAGTCGAGCGGTGCTGATGACGTCGCAGGTGGTTGGGATCATTCCCGCACGGTATGGGTCCACGCGCCTGCCGGCCAAAGCCTTGGCCATGCTCAAGGGGCGGCCTCTCATCCAGCACGTGTGGGAACAGGCCAAGCAGGCGCGGCACGTGGGGGAGGTGCTGGTGGCCACCGACGATGCGCGGATCGCCCAGGCGATTGAGGCCGTGGGCGGCAAGGCGGTGATGACAAGCCCCACGCACCGCTCCGGGACCGACCGCATCGCGGAAGTCGCCCGGCAGATGGACGCCCAGGCGTTTCTCAACATCCAGGGTGATGAGCCGCTCATCCGGCCGGAACAGATCGACCAGGTCGCGCAGTTTCTGCTGGCCCATCGCGCCGTGCCGATGGTCACGTTGATGACGCCGCTCACCCGACGGGAGGACCAGGCGAACCCCAACGTCGTCAAGGTCGTCGTGGACCAGGACGGCTATGCGCTGTACTTCTCCCGCGCGCCGATTCCATTTATCCGAGAGCAATCAGCAATCAGTAATCAGCAATCAGCGAAGACGTTCTATAAGCATTTGGGCATTTACGGCTATCAACGAGAGTTTCTCCTGCGGTACCCGCACCTCGCGCCCACGCCGCTGGAGCAGGCGGAGCAGCTGGAGCAGCTCCGGGCGGTGGAACACGGCTATCGGATCAAAGTCCTGGAAACCCCGTATGACACCATCGGCGTGGATACGCTGGATGATCTACAGCGTGTGGAACGGCTGTTGGCGGAGGTCCGCAAGTGAGCGAGAGTAAGCGCGCCACAAAATACATCTTCGTGACCGGCGGGGTCGTGTCGAGCCTCGGCAAGGGGATTGCCTCCGCTTCCATCGGGCTGTTGCTGAAATCCCGCGGGCTGAAGGTCATGCTGCAGAAGTTGGATCCCTACATCAACGTGGATCCCGGGACGATGAGCCCCTACCAGCACGGCGAGGTCTATGTCACCGAAGACGGCGCCGAGACGGACCTGGACCTGGGCCACTACGAGCGGTTCACCGGCCTGACGCTGACCAAGGACAGCAATGTGACCGCCGGGAAGATCTACTACTCCGTCATCATGAAGGAGCGCCACGGCGATTATCTCGGCAAGACGGTGCAGGTGGTGCCCCACATCACCGATGAGATCAAGGCCTCGATCACCCGGGTCGCCGGGAAGGGCGAGGTGGATGTCGTCATCGTCGAAGTCGGCGGGACCGTCGGCGACATCGAGGGGCTGCCGTTTCTGGAAGCCATCCGCCAGCTGCGCAACGAGCTGGGGCGGGGCAACTCCCTCAGCGTCCACCTGACGCTGGTGCCCTACATCAAGGCGGCCGATGAGCTCAAGACCAAACCCACGCAGCACTCCGTCGGCAAACTCCGGGAGATCGGGTTGCAGCCGGAGGTCCTGCTGTGCCGGACGGAGAAGCCGTTTTCCGAGCACGTCCGCCAGAAGATCGCCCAGTTCTGCAA
>OBEQ011451972.1_pt1 | contig 21136 bp, 12 predicted proteins | sample 1670901 | NCBI WGS metagenome assembly OBEQ01 (sample SAMEA104232315, study PRJEB22302) | groundwater metagenome | biome: forest; feature: aquifer; material: groundwater | place: USA | collected 2011-08-07 | depth 5.4 m
ATATTTTTTTGCCACGGGCGACATCTCTTAGCGCACACTTGCCCCAGAAGAAATTGCAAAGTGAAATTTGCTAAATGTGGGGATGGGTAGTGAATTGATTATGATGTGTACAGGAGAACGGCAGGAAGAAATTCCTGCGGCACGATAAAATAAATAGGGTACAATTATTACATATTGATACCCGTAGAGTAGAAGTACTCTTTAGTTACAAAGAATATTTTTCAACCCGTTTAGTTGTTCTCGCGATGAGAAGACGTAACGGGTTTTTGCGTTTTGGAGAACAGCCAAATTGATTATTAGCACCAACCTCCGTATGTTTACCTATACAAAAAGAAAGGTGTACAATGATTAAATACATTGATACCAAGGGGTTAAACGGGCGACTTAAGATAGTATTTTTATTACTGTGTATTTTACTGACTTGCTATTCATGTAAAGATACCGGCATAGAAGTGATTTCAACCACTCAACTCAAGGTTGAGGATGTTAGCGTTACGGAGGTATGGCTTCGTGTCTCGATGAGCGATGGCAGTGCTGATATTCCTATAAAGCAAAACGATAGTTTACTTACCACACTCCATTCTCCGGTTGATACAGTGTTGTATTATGCCGGTTTGCTACCAAAACATACTTATACCTATAAAGCAGGTAAAGGGACAACGCTTGCTGTTACTACTATGGATACGACCAGCCATAACTTTACATGGCAGATTGACACACTTGGCGATGGTATGAATAGCTCTTTATATGACGTAGCAATTATTAACGACACGTTAGCGTATGCCGTTGGTGAGATTTATAAAAAGGATTTGACGGGACAAATGGAAACAAGTTCTTATGGACTTGCAAAATGGAATGGGCAGAATTGGAAATTAGAGAAAGTTCGGTACAAAGCATTTCCAACAGCTACACAACGTAATCCTGGACCATTGAATGCTATTTTTGCATTTGGACCTGATAAAATAATAGCTACACAAGGGAGCCTTGTTATGTGGTATGATGGAGTAAGCTGGAGCGAAGAGCAATTTCTCTATGACCATTTTACCGATACATCATCAGGAGGGATAAATAAATTTTGGGGTATATCACCATCTCAACTATGGGCAGTTGGCAACAAAGGTACAATTTTTCATTACAACGGCACTTCCTGGAGTAAGATAGAAAGCGGTACAACATTAAATATCCAGGATATTTGGGGATCATATAACACCAAGACAGCGAGTTACGAAATACTTGCTGTTGCATCACATTCCGGCGCTACTTATGACCGTAAGATATTACAAATCACAGGTACGACGGCATCTTCAATCTCCGATTATCCTATTGCCTATCCTGTGGCAAGCGTCTGGTTTGTACCTAACAGGCGCTATTATGTTGTTGGTGATGGGATTTATGAAAAACACACATTGGCAGATAGCAGCTGGAAAAATAATCCTCTTGATTTTACTCCATATTATACAACAAAGGTATATGGTAATGCCTTAAATGATGTTTTCTTCGTCGGTTCCTATGGTGACTGTTTGCATTACAATGGCATCTCGTACAAGAGTTATATCAACTCCGGCACAAGACTTAATGGAGTCTATAGCGCCGTAAGAACTCTAAACAATCTTGTTATTGCTGTTGGCTATGTTGATAGCAAAGCGTGTGTTCTTATGGGAAGGAGGTAAACGATATTAATTTGCAAAAGCATCCATCATAACTTTCAAAATTTGCAGTAATACTAACACTGCCCCTGCCTGAAATAGAATTTACAATCATTTAATAATCCCAATTCAATTTGCTTTACTGCAAAATTACCCCAATCCTTTTAACCCAACAACAACTATCAGTTACCAAATCCCTGATGTAGGGACACTGCCTGCCCTGCCTCAGCGGGGGCTTGCCGTGTCCGTCAGGCTAAAAGTCTACAACATGCTTGGCGAAGAAGTAGCAACATTAGTTAACGAGGTTCAATCTGCAGGGTACAAATCAGTCACGTTCGATGCCTCTAAATTGCCAAGTGGTGTATATACCTATCACTTGATTGCCGGAGAATACACTGCAACAAAAAAACTTTTGTTGATGAAATAAATTTTTGGTAGGGGTCGGGTTTCCCGACCCTGTTCCGAGGTTAACCGTCACTTAATTCAAAACATAAACCCGGAGTTAAATGAGTGTGGGGCTTACATTGTTCTCATTTAAAAAACGAAAAGTCCGGCAAATACCGGACTTTTCGGTTTATACAAAATAATGTAGGGATACTGCCTACCCCACCTTAGCGGGGGCTTGCCGTCTCCTTTTAATTTATGCTATGTCCTTTTAGTATATTAAAAACTCAACCCAATACTCACTCTATGCAACCCCCCAATTTTTCCCATCGAATTAAACGCATAATCAATCGTGTACATCTCAGTACGGAATCCTGCGCCTAACGAAAATCCTGCCAACCCTGAACTTGATCCTAGTTTTAACTCACGCCGTTTTTCATTGTTGTACCCAAACCGGAGTAAGACGCTTTCGCTTGCAGTAAACTCTACACCTGCCATAAAGGAAGAAAACCGGTCAAGAAACTTATCCTGTTGTTCATTTAATTTGTTTAATCCAATAAAGACCTGAGCAGGGAGGTGTTCGGGAAAGTAAGATGCTCCAATGCGTACATCAAGAGGAAGTGTTTCTCTTGTCGTCATATATGGGTCAAATTGTGTACCGATGTTAAGAATACTTGCACCTATGGTGAATACATCGGGAGTAATAACATATCGCGCTCCCAGATCAATTGCCGCCGCTGAAGAAGAGTACCCCGCTATTGATGAAAAAATAAATTTAGCATTTATCCCATATTCCAATCCATTGGCTAACAGATTAGCATATCCGGCGGTAAATGCAAAATCTCCGGCATTAAATGTCCCTAATGATTGCCCGTTTTCATCTGTCATATCGAAACTGCCGTAATTGACATAAACCAACCCCGCCCCAATCGTTCCGAACGATGGAATACGCCTTGCGTACGATGCATGACCTGCGTTCACATCTAAAAGGTTTTTGAAAAAACCGAATGAAACCTGTTGCGATTGTATTGATGCAAGTCCTGCCGGGTTATAAAATATTGAGTTCGGGTCGTCTTTTATTGTTACAAAATTCCCGCCAAGCGCCGCCGCCCGCGCACTCACATCATTACGAAGAAAATCGTATGTTCCTCCAGCAATCAATGATGAGAGTGAAGCAAATACAATAATAATAAGGGAAAAAATTCTTTTCAAGTTAAAAATCCTATTTAGGTCTAAGAACAATATAAACTAATCTATCAAAATCTATTCAGAGAAACAAAAGAATACTCAAATCACACTGGTCATTCCGCCTTCTTTTCACTTACCGGATGTCGAAAAAGCATAACTCCAAAAAGTAACGCAAAAACCGCATATAAGCTTGCTATACACCATAATACAAATGACAAATTGGGATCCGAGATCAGTCCTTTAATTAAGGCAAGTCCGGCAATAAAAAAATGTGTAAAGTTTGCTACTGCTATTGGTCTGTTGTAAATACCACCGATGATACTCCCTTTAGCCATCCAGTTAAGCATCGCATACGAAAAGTAAAGAGCTCCTAATGTCTGTAGTATCAACTGATGGTATTTAGTGGTATCAATTGCAACATATTGTAATATTTCCATTGGCATAAACGTGAAAATAAATCCGGCAAAAGCCAGAGTTATTGCACTTGCTGTCATGATAACTTTTGTATTCATAAATTTTGTTAATCGTATGGTCGTTTAGATAACTGTTCAGCTAATATAGGTATAATAATCATTTCTTTTGTTCTATACCCAACCCAATTTTGAGATTGACTTTCTTTCTTCCTATATTGCAAAATATTGTTCATTTGGAAATTATCATGATACCCATTGCATCCCGTATGCGTCGTCTTGGCACAGAGACGGCGTTCGAAGTTCTTGCCAAAGCCCGTGCTTTAGAAGCTCAAGGCAAAAAAATCATTCATCTCGAAATCGGTGAACCCGATTTCAACACGCCCTTAAATATTCGCAATGCCGCAAAAAAAGCCATTGATGATGGCTTTACGCATTATGGTCCGGCTCCGGGACTTCCTCCCCTACGTAAGACTATAGCGGAGTATGTCTCCCGAACTCACGGAATTGACGTCAAACCCGAGCAAGTCATAGTCACGCCCGGCGGCAAACCTATCATGTTTGATCTTATTCTCGCCTGCATCAATGAGGGGGATGAAGTTATTTATCCTAATCCCGGTTTCCCAATTTATGAATCAGCAATCGAGTTTGTCGGCGGTAAAGCCGTTCCACTTACTCTGAAAGAAGAAAAAGATTTCCGATTCGATATTGCCGAACTTAAAAGCCTTATATCAAATAAAACAAAATTATTGATAATTAATTCCCCGGAAAACCCAACGGGTGGGATCCTTACAAAAGAAGATATTTATCAAATAGCTGAACTTGCTATCAAACACGACCTCCTTGTACTTTCAGATGAAATCTATAGCCGTATCGTATATGATGGATTTGAACATTTCAGCATTGCCTCAATTCCCGGAATGCAAGAACGTACAGTCATCCTAGATGGTTTCTCGAAAGCCTACGCAATGACAGGGTGGAGATTAGGATATGGAGTGATGCCGGAAGAACTTGCAAAACTTGTTACACAGTTGCAAATCAATAGCGTATCATGCACAGCAAGTTTCACACAAGTGGCAGGAGTTGAAGCGTTAACAGGCAGCCAGGATGACGTTAACATGATGATTGCAGAGTTTAAACGCCGCCGCGACGTCATTGTTGCCGGGTTAAATTCAATCCCCGGAATAACGTGCTTAAAACCTCAAGGCGCATTTTATGTGTTCCCCAATATTACAGGAACGGGCAGAGGTTCAAAAGAACTTGCTGAATACTTCCTTCATGAAGCAGGCGTCGCTTGCCTTTCAGGAACCGCCTTCGGTAAAAACGGAGAAGGCTATCTAAGGTTTTCCTATGCCAACTCCATTCCAAATATTGAACAAGCACTCAAACAAATCGAGCAAGCATTAAAAAAATAACAACTTTCAACTTTTACAATAAAAATCCCATCCTGCGTTGGCGCGAGATGGGATTTTTTAAGTTTATTAGTTTCTAAAGTTTTAATTAAAAGCGATAAGCAGAAATTTTGTTATGTATGATTGAGCGATGGGTTTCATACCCATCGAAAAGTTTCCTCTATTCCCCTTTCACCAACGTAAATTTTACCGCAATCCACCAATCATTGATTGAAACCGCTTTCTCACCAACCATTCCATGTCGTGTTCCGATGCTCCGAATGATCTTTTCATCTAAATCAGTAGAAAATCCGGTTGTTTTTTTCATCCAGGATATCCATAAAATTCCGGTTGGTTTGGTGTGCTGTTTCAGCCATGAAAATTTATATTCCAGTTCCTGTTTATTCAATGCAAAATATTGAATAAAATCAAAGGAACCATGTGGATTTATTTTCTTATCAATATTGGGAGGTAATTCTCCCAAATCGAATGTATAACGCGGTGGGGCATTAAGAATAATGAGTTTCATTCCCTCAACTATTCCCAATGTTTCAACTAAAGACGAAGTATTAGAGTCGCTTGCCATAGTAGTATTAGAATGTGACCTTTATTGTAATAATTGAATTTTTTTCGGTTTTTACTTTTACCGTGTTTTTAACACTCGGTAACTGTATCCCGTTTTCTTCTATAAAATTTGATTGCACAACATTCGATGGTGGTTGAGGCAATGTAAGAATAGCATCGCTGTCAATTCCTTTTGCATCATACCACTGTATTGTCCATGCATCCGAATCCTCTGCCTTTTTTATTGATGTGAGCACAAGATTATCAGGTGCTAACTGAACAAATGATCGTGAAAATGATAGCTTTCCTTTGTGGATTGTTCCCATCGTAGCGAGTAAAGGATAATTAAACTCATATCCTCGTTCTGTCGTTTTGTTCTGTTCTACCCGTCCACTATGTGGATAAAGTGAATATTCGATTGAATGTTTTCCCCTGTCTGCTGTCGGGTCGGGCCATTCAGGCGAACGAAGGAGGGAAAGACGCAATACATTTCCTTTTACATCATATCCATATTTTGAATTGTTCAAAAGGCTTATACCGTAATCTTGTCCGGAAAGATCTGCCCAGCGCATAGCAGGGACTTCTACCTTCGCGCTATCCCAGATGTCTCTCCATTGTGTTGTCCGCTTGATTGTTCCATAAGGAATTTCATACGTTGCCGATGTATCGCTCACGGTAACGGGGAAAGCAACTTTTAACATCGTTTTTGATTCCCACCAATCAACATCGGTCTTGAAATCAATTCTATCAATTCCACTGTACAGAATAATATCCTGCGTAAAGAATGTTGATGGAAAATTTTCTGTCGGAAAATCTTTCTGAACTCCGGGCTTGAGGTAATCTCTCGTAATTCGTAGTACCACTCTCACCGGACCTTCTTCTGCAATCTCAATGTTCCTCAGCGTCGAAGGGAATTCGACTCCGGTTAAACCTACATTCCAGGCATCCCACGCTTTGGGTTTATCTTCTAAAAGCTGTAAACGGTTGCCATATCCTGCGGGAAGTTCTTTTCCATTCCTCTTATCAATAATATTTTTTAGCCAACCGGAAGCTGTGTCAATAACAACTGTAAAGAACTGATTTTCTAATGTATTCTTTGTAATGGCAAGAGGCGCGGTTGTAACAGTTGTTGGCTGTTTCTTCAACACGTATGTTGAAAACCCGATTGATGGAACAGAGTCAGCATGAAACATCATATCGCGATTGTATTTATCCTTTTGAATCGTTTGCGACGCTAACTCATTCCCCTTTGTATCAAAAATTGAATACGAAGTCGTATCGCCAACAGGGAGGTGCAACGTTGCAATATCGTTCCTGTTCCATGATAGCTGATTAAAAACGTGTACTGGAATCCCGCTCTTTATTGTTGATGTATTTACTTGGTCAGCAAGTGATGATAACCCGCGAGTTAATTCTACGTTGCCTATAGTTTCTGATGCGGTATATTTTTCCGTTGCATCAATATAATTTTCTCGAATACTGGAACCGGGGAGAATATCATGAAATTGATTGAACATGACATTTCGCCATGCTTCTTCCATATCGTGTGAATGATACGTGTTTCCAAAAAGTGTTGAAAGTGTTGAAAATTTCTCTGCATTTGTTAGTAAAACTTCATTTCTACGATTCAACTTTTTTGTATTCGCTTGTGTGGTGTAAGTTCCTTGATGGTACTCTAAATACAGTTCATCGTTCCAAACAGGGAGGGAGGCTAAATTCTGTGAGTGAAGCCAATCCAAATACTTTCCTGCCGTACCATATTCTACTGATGGAAAAACATCAAGCGTTTTCAACCGGTCTATTCTCGAAAGCATTTTAAGCGATGGTCCGCCGCCGTGATCGCCAACGCCAAATAATACCATCATTTTTTCAAAGCCTGTATTAGCGTCAAATTGCCTCAACCAATCTACAAGTTGATACGGCTCTTCAATAGTATTCACATAATCGAACGGAAAGTAGGTCAATATTCTTGAACCATTCGGCGCCTGCCACCAAAACACTCGGTGTGGAAATACTGTCGTTTCATTCCATCCGATTTTTTGCGTAATGAAAGCATCGTATCCTGCATTCAAATAGAACTGGGGCATATTCCATGTATATCCAAATGAATCCGGATTCCATCCTATTTTTACGCTATCGCCGAATTTTTCTTTGAAATACCGTGCAGAGTAGAGCAACTGCCTATCCCACGATTCACCACTAATAAGATTACAATCCGGTTCAACCCACATACCACCCACAATTTCCCATCTCCCGTCTTTAACACGCTTTTTAATGTCCGAGAATACATCGGGATAGAGAGTTTCCATCCAGTCATAATATGCCGCTGAACTCTGTGTATAGGTGAAATCTTGCCGTGCATTCATCATATTGAACACTGATGCAAAGGTATTTTTACATACTAACTTCGTCTCTAAATCACGCCATAACCATGCCGCATCAATATGGGCATTGGATGTAAAATATAAAGTGAATTGTTTCGCAAATGTACCGATAGGCTTAAGGTGTTCTCTCGCAGTCTGGAGTGAAGTCATAAACGTTTCAGGTTGCCCGTTCACTAACGATTGAACATCTACACCCATAACGGAAGATTGTAATTGTTCATTGAGAAGTGATCGTTCTTTTTTTGCAATCGTTGTGTTATCTATTTTTGGATCAACTTTGTGGCGCGAACTTGATTGGTACGTATCAAAACTTAATAATTTTTGTCCAACGCGAATACTTAACGAATAATCGTTCACAAGTTGTTGTAACGCCTTCGTCGAATCGAAGAGGAGTGCGGCGCGGATAAGTCGGAGTGGACCACCCGTGTTAATAGCTTTTATTGCAACAAAATAATGTTGTCCGGGTTTTGCATCGGTTGTTAATACGAACTCGCCATCCCATGGGAACATCCCTTTACTGACACCATTGACAAACATATAACCATAGTCATCAACCGAGACTCGAATGCTTACCTGTCCCGAAACTGGTTTCCCTAGAAAACGTTCAGGCAACACAATATCTTTTCGCATCCAGCACGAATCAGGATAGATAGATTGGTTCAGTGTCAGGTTTTGCCATTGTGAGTCATCAAAATCTGGTTGACTTGGATTGCCTTTCAAATCCTTTAACATTTTAATGTCGGGCGAAACTTTCCAATCATTAATTTTGTAAACGCAGAGAGAGTCCAGAGTTTGAACTAATCTATCAACATTGGTTTGTGCATTCAAAGAACAAATACTAATGATAGTCAACAAGAGTATCACAAGCTTTTTCATTAATTCAGGTCCGCAATTATCATGGTGCTACATTGTGAGAGTATTATGAAAGTATAATACAAAGTTCTCTACTTTTTTAATTAACTGTAGAGGGGGATTAGGAATTGTTAGGTGGTTCACGATCGTATTGTAAAAAAACGTGTTATTTCTATCACGATCATCATATGTGAGATGGGAGAAATTTAATATTTTTTTAGATTTGTACGTCATAGAAGCAACGGTTCGATAAAAAGTATAAAACGCATTCGTAATTTCATTTTCAAGAGAACGTATCATTGTCATGATGATTTGGTAATGCGCTTTTACTTGATGTTAAGAACAATGTGAACTGTGATGGTACGTACAATGGTTATCCTCTGCCTCTTTCAGAAGATAGACAATTTAATTTTTCTATTGCTTAAAACTCATGATGTTATCATGTACAGGCAGTATGAGAAACAACTCCGTATGAGTTTAAAGAAAAAAATCCAACAACAGAGAAAATTATACCTATTCAATAATACGATAAAATAGTTCGTATTATCAAAAACAGCAACCCCATGGGTTAATAATGGGAGTTGCTTTACAGAATTAAAGTCGTTTGTTAACTTTGCAAAGTGAACTTAAGACTATATAAGGTAAAAAAAAATATTGAATTGCCAAACTACATAAACACAGTGTTGCTTTTGACAAGGAAAATATCTAATTTTTTGCTCATTAAAGATAGTTAAGAAATTGTCAATTCGCAAAAAAATACTTAGTTTTCGATTATTTTTTGTTTTAGCTTGTTTTATCCCTTCTTTTGTTCAGGCTCAAAAAATTATTAGAGTCCCAAAACTTGAATTTTATTTTCAGGGATTAAAACTAACACAAAAAGAAACCGACCACAAACCAAAAGTTGGTTTAGTCCTTAGCGGTGGTGGTGCGCGCGGGTTAGCTCAAATTGGTGTATTACGTTCATTAGAAAAACATCATATCCCCATTGATTTCATCGTGGGCAATAGCATGGGGAGTGTTGTTGGCGGTTTATATGCTTCAGGATATTCTACTGCCGAATTAGAAAAAATCGCTACTCACACCGATTGGGATGATGTATTATCCTTTTCAGAGGAAACCAAACGCACCGAATTATTTATTAGTCAAAAAGAAGCTGACCAAATTGGCTACTTAACCATTCGCTTTGATGGTTTAGTTCCAATTATTCCTTCCTCTATTTCAAGTGGTCAAAGATTAATAAATTATTTGATGAATCTAACGCTTCAATCTCCCTATCATCCGGATAGTCTGTTTGATGATTTAAAAATTCCCTTTCGTGCAGTTGCAGTTGATCTTATTAAAGGGAATCGGACTACTATAGACCATGGTTCGCTTGCCGAAGCGATGCGATCCAGCATTACCGTCCCATTTTTATATACTCCGCTTGAACGTGATTCTATGGCGCTCGTTGATGGCGGCTTAATCTCTAACATTCCTGTGGATATTGCACTTCAACAAAAGTGCAATGTTATTATTGCTGTGAATTCTACAAGTGGGTTACGGCATCCTTCTCAAATGCAAACGCCCTGGGAAGTTGCCGATCAAATCATGTCTATTATTATGCAACAGCCCAATAACGATCAACTTGCAAAAGCGAACATTGTTATCTCTCCTGATGTAGGTAAAAGGTTAGTAGCTGATTTTAGCAACCCTGACTCGTTGATTCTTGCCGGCGAACGTGCAACGGATTCCCAAATAGAAAAAATACAAGAGCTATTATTTACAAAAGAATCGAACGATTATAGTTACCCTGATTCTACTCTCTATAATGTTCAAATTGATGTTTATGGTAAATATATTCCCGAAAAGGAACGTCATGAAATTGGAGCTTCTTCCCGGGTCGGTCAAATTACTATTCACACCATCGAAGATCAATTAACAAGGCTAAATGCATCTCAGCGTTATGATGATGTATATGCCGAAATCACTTCTACTGATTCTACTACTCATCTTGTTTATCACCTTCGACTTCAACCGATCATTCAACATGTTGAATTTACAGGGAATAGCGTTATTTCAAGTGAAGAAATTGTTCCGGTCGTTCATGATCTCGAAGGAACAGTACTGAATTATGAACAAATCCAAAAAACCTTAGAAAAAGTAGTTGCCATTTACAGGAAAGATAAATATTCGTTAGCTCGTATTACTGATGTCAACGTTGATGCGAAGCAAGGGCTTGTATCGTTTACCATTAATGAAGGAATGGTGAGAGATGTTATTTGTACAGGCAATACAAAAGCGAAAGATTATGTTATCCGCAGAGAATTTCCTTGGCAGTACGAAGATGTCTTTACACTCGATAAAGCAAATGCGGGGCTGACAAATATTTCCAGCACCGGCTTGTTTGAATATATTTTGATGGACGTGCGCTATATGAACCAGCAACCAACCATTGTATTAAAAGTTAAGGAACGAAGCGCTGAATTTTTGCGTCTCGGCATTCACGCTGACAATGAAAATGATATTGTCGGTACAGTTATTATGCGCGATGCTGATTTTCGTGGTGCAGGAGAAGATGTAAGTTTGTTGCTTCGTTATGGATACAAAAATCGGTTTGCCCGTGCAGAGTACAGGGCTAACAGAATATTTAAAACCTACCTTACGTTTGATTTAGAGGGATATGTAGGTTCTCGTGATGTTCTAACCTATCAAAATGACCCGATGAACTCCACTAACCGGTGGGAACGGTTGGAGTTTGGCAAATATCGGGAAACGCGTATTGGTGGCTCCCTCGCTTTTGGCTCACAACTTGCTCGATTCGGAGATGTTACAGCTGAATTTCGTACCGAACGACAAATTATCTCCGGTATTTCCGGCGATGGATATGACAACGAAGATTACCGTTTTGCAAGTATTAAATTGCAAACTATTTTTGACACAGAAAATAAGTTTATTTTCCCAACCGAAGGGATATATTTCAGTTTAGCCTACGAGAATGCTCTGAAGGGGCTCGGTAGCGATGTCTCCTTCACGAAAATCAGTGCGACATGGAGCGCATATCATACCGTATTTAATAAACATACTCTGCATCCTCGGTTCACAGTTGGCTTTGCAGATGAAACTCTGCCTCTGGCTGAACAATTCAGTCTTGGCGGACTTAATTCTTTTTTTGGATTGCAAAACGATGATAGTCGCGGCAGACAACTTTTCCTTGGCAGTTTTGAGTACAGAATAACATTACCTTTTAGGATTCTCTTTAATACGTATCTTAGCGCTCGATATGACCTTGGGACAATTTCTACGTTACCCGAAGAATTGAAATTAAATAAGTTTCGTCATGGAATTGGTCTTCAGCTTGGATTAGAAACTCCTATTGGCGCCGCTATCTTTGCCGCAGGAAAAAGTTTCTTTTTCCGCTCCGATGTAAACGATAGCCCTGTCAGCGCCGGACCGCTAATGTTTTATTTCACCATTGGTCCGAATTTATAATAATGAATGGCTCGTTCACAATTCTTGAACATCCCGCTGATATGGGTATTGAAGCGAGAGGGGAAACAGTATCTCAAGCATTTGAACAATCTGCAATAGGACTGATGTCCATTATCGTTGAACTTTCATCTGTCAGTATCAAAGAAGAACAAACAATTGAACTTCAGGCAAGTGATCGCGAGCAGTTACTCGTCAAATGGCTTACGGAAATATTATATCTCTACGATGGTCAACAATTCATCTCCAAAAAATTCCACATTGACGAGTTGACCGATACATCGCTTCATGCAACCATACAAGGCGAGCCGCTCCGTGCTGAAAAACATCAAACCCTCTTAGATGTAAAAGCCATCACCTATCACCAACTTTCAATTGAACAACAAGAACATCAATCCATCGTCAGAGTCTTCCTTGATATTTAATGAAAAAGCCAATTGTAGGGGCGAGGTCTCCTCGCCCTCCCAGTAGAATGAATGGTCGTTATAGTGAGTACACAACGTTTTGCATTGTTTTCCCCGCAACACCATAGTAGGACAGACATTTGACTATGCCATCCCCTGGGGACTTGTCTGTCATGTTTGTTCTAATACTGTTTGACGCTAAAAATTCTTAATTTCAAGGGAATCTTGTTGAGAAATATTCGAAATACCAATATTAAAACAAATGATGAGAAAGTGAATTCAACATTTTTGAACATTCAATATTAGAATTTTGTTTAGAATTTTGACATTAGGATTTAGGATTTCTTCATATACTCTAAGTTTTGAGCAATAAATACATTTAATTATATGTTAAAAAAACTCGATACCTATCGCTACCTCATCCCGAAAGATCACAAAAAAGGAATGAACATCGAAGGCTTGATCTATGCAAACGGTGAGATGATCAAGCAAATCGAAAAAGATCAAACCATAGAACAAGTCGCAAACGTCGCCACGTTACCGGGATTAGTAGGGCGTTCACTCGCCATGCCCGATGCCCATCAAGGTTACGGATTTTGTATCGGTGGTGTCGCCGCCGCCGATGCCGAAACAGGTATTGTTTCCGCCGGAGGAGTCGGCTTTGACATCAACTGCGGAGTAAGATTGCTTGCTTCAAAATTTAACAAGGATGAGATCGCTCCAAAATTACAAGAGTTACTCAACCAATTATTCCGCGATATACCGTGTGGCACAGGGAAAAAAGGAATGTTAAACATCGGTAAAAACGATCTTGATGATGTTTTATTACACGGAGCGCAATGGGCGGTCAAAAATGGCTATGGCACAGAATCCGATATTGCCCACATCGAAGAATACGGAAAAATTCCCAACGCCAACCCGGCGCTTGTCAGTAACAGAGCAAAAGATCGCGGACTTCACCAGCTGGGCACACTTGGTTCAGGTAACCATTTTCTGGAAATCCAATACGTCTCTGAAATTTTTGAAGAAGAGACTGCACAAAAATTTGGACTGCACGAAGGACAAATTGTCATCTTAATCCATAGCGGCTCTCGCGGTTTAGGGCATCAAGTCTGTACAGATTACCTCGATATTATGCAAGACGGAATGAAAAAATATGAGATCAAAGTCATTGATCGTCAACTTGCCTGTGTTCCCATCAAATCCAAAGAGGGACAGGATTACCTACAGGCAATGGCATCCGCCGCAAATTTTGCCTTCGCCAATCGCCAAATGATCACCCATTGGACAAGAGAAGCATTCCAACGCATCCTTGGCGATGGCAATCTACGTATCGTTTATGATGTTTGCCATAACATTGCAAAGTTTGAAGAATATGAAATTGGGGGGAGCATGAAACGCGTTTTAGTTCACCGCAAAGGCGCGACCCGTGCATTTCCAAGAGGTCACCACGCGCTCCCTGAAGAATTACGCGATTGTGGGCAACCTGTCTTAATCCCGGGAAGCATGGGAACCTGTTCCTACGTTCTCGTCGGAACAGAACGAGCGATGAAAGAAACATTCGGCTCATCCTGTCACGGAGCAGGGAGATCAAAAAGCCGCACGCAAGCAAAGAAAGAAACCACAGCCGAACAATTATTAAAAGAAATGAAAGATAAAAGCATCCTCGTCCGTAGCGAAACACGACACGGCTTAACCGAAGAAAAACCTGATGCCTACAAAGATGTAAGTCAAGTCGTCGAAGTCGTGCACGGTGCAGGCTTAGCAAGAAAAGTCGCCAAACTCATCCCCCTCGCCGTCATGAAAGGCTAACAAATACAAAATGGTAGGACAGACATTCTTGTCTGTCCTGTCTGTCGTGTCTGTTCTTTTCTGTCGCCCAAACCATACTACATCACCACTCTAATCCCCCCATTAATCGCTCTCCCTTCTAAAGGAGCGTAAATTGGAACAGGAATAAAATTCCCGGTAAATGGATTCCCTGAATAAATCGGCTCGTATCGCGTTTGTCTTGTATCAAATATATTTTCAAAATTGACGAACACGCGTACAATGCCGAAACCTTTTTCTACAATTAATCCCGTTATCCAGTAAGCAGGAGAATGTGTTCTCTGGGGATGATGGTCTAATCGTTGAACGCCTGTCCAATAATTTTCCAATCCAATTTTTGTAAGAGACTCATGGTTTTCCCAGAAAAGAATTGCGCCGAGTGAATGACGAGGATTGAGTGCTACTTCTTGGGTAATGCCTTTATCTTCTTGTGATGAATATAAGTACGTGTACCCAAGTGAAAGTTTGAAATCATCATATACAAATTTCAATGAAATTTCTCCTCCTCGAGAAAGAGTTGAACCGGTTGCATTACGCACAAAGAGTACATTATTGGTTAATGAATCATCATCAACCAATAGTGCAGATTCTAGATTTGTCAAATAGAATGCCGTATTGAGCGTGACTCCGAATTTTCCAATAAATGTATTCCAGTTTATATCAAATGAACAACTTTGTGACCGCTCTGTTGTAACATCATGAAGCGGGCGAAGGTTGACAAATCCGGCTTCTTCAACATCTTCTATGAAGATTGTCGGTGACTTAAATCCTGTTCCGCCTCCCAATCGAAGAGTCATTGCCGGACTTGGTTTATACATGAGAGATACTCGGGGTGTCAGAAATGTTCCAAACCTGTTATGAAAATCTATTCTCCCGCTTGCCACAAAAGTAAAAAAATGGTTCAACGGAATTTCGTCCTGTGCAAATAGTGCCGGAGAATGATATTCATAGTTTCTTAATGAAGAATAATTCGGTGTTCTATCTTCAAATCTATCATAACTAAAAGCGACTCCGAACAATAATGATTGACTATTCCATGGTGTAGAATATTGAGCATCTGCATACAACATAGATTGAGTTGCATTAAAGGGGTTGATTCCGTAATTCGCATCTCTCGATAATGATGTCCCTGCCAATTTCAAAACGAATGATTGGGTGGTAGAGAGTTCGTATGTTGTATGCGACGAAATATCCCGCCGTTCGGTATGAATCGTTTCAAGATAAGGTGAGGTTGCATTGGTGGTTGTTCCCGTTACATTCATTACTCCACCTGTCCGATCTTCGGATGAATAACCAAGTGAAATTTTTGTGTCGAGATTCTCAGAAATCTTAAATGTTATCTTTGGCGTTAAAGATATTCTTGTAAACCCGGCTACATCAGCATAATTATCATGATCCACATCAAATTGTTCTTGTGTATTTCTACTGAAAAGCAGGGTGATGCCCATTTGATTAAATCGTTGCGAGAAAAATCCCGCCGCATCCAAACCTTTCTGCGTTGTTATATTAAGAAGTGATGTGAATTCTGCATGGTCTTTCGGCTCTTTCGTAATAAAATTCACAATCCCCGATATTGCATCCGGACCGTAAAGAGCAGAAGCCGCACCTTTTACTACTTCAACTTGTCGAAGATTGAGAGGAGGGAGTTGTGTTAAACCAAATCCCGAAGAAAGCCCGCCAAAATTAGGTATTCCATCCGTTAGAAGTTGTGTATATCGTCCGCTAAGTCCTTGAATACGGAGGTTCGCCGTATTACTTGTAGCAGATGTTGTTTGTACTCTCATTCCAGTTGATTCGTTCAACAACATAGCTACATTGGAAGGAGTCATCATAAGTTTTTCCTCAACTTCCTCTTGAGGAATTGCTTCAACTCTCACAGGTACATCAGCAATAGAGCGCGTTGTTCGTGTCCCTGTAATAACCATTTCTTCCGCTTCAACCTCCGACGGCTCAAGAGAAATTGTTAAAAACAAAGAATCGTTTTTAGAAAAATCTATAATCGTTTCGTACTCTACGTATCCTATCAAACTAATAACAAGAACGTATGAAGTGTCGTTCAAACGAGCAATGAAAAATTTCCCGTCAAGATCGGTTGCTACTCCGCGATTCGAGTTTTTAAGAAAAACAGAAGCCCCAACTAACGGCTCTTCCGAATCAGCATCGCGAACAATACCGGCAATACGCTTGGTCTGTGCATTAACGTTAACAAAAAAAATGAAACAATAAAGAACAAGTATTGATAATTTGATCATGGTTAAATAAAATAAATTATTATATAAATTGTACAGCCGCAGGTTTATTATTCCTTTGGGACTTCCTAGTCCGCATTAAGTGGAATGCCTGCGGTTTTGTCCTAAAAACGTAACCGTCAAAGTTGGTAATACCATTTTGCTCTTCTCCGCGCCCTCTGGGGCTCCTTTGCGTACTTTGCGGTTTAAAAAACACAGCCTTTTCCCAAATCTCACATCCCCCATCCCACATCCCACATCCCCTATCCAAATCATTCTTTCATCCATCCCGCCATATTCGATTTCTTCAACGTCCCTTTTTTCAATGCCCGTTCTTTCATGTATGTAAACAAAATCGGTGTAACAACAAGCACATGAATCGCCGAAGTAATCAATCCGCCAATCATCGGAGCGGCAATAGGCTTCATCACATCAGCACCGACACCGGTACTCCACATAATCGGTATAAGCCCAATAAGCGCGGTACTCACCGTCATAATCTTCGGACGCAAGCGCAACACAGCTCCTTCCACAGTTGCTTCATAAATATCTTTTTGAGTAACAGCATCTCGTTTTCCTAATTGTGCATCGTGCAATCTCCGGTCAAGCGATTCATGCAAATACACCACCATCACAACGCCTGTTTGCACCGCCACACCATACAAAGCGATGAACCCAATCCATACAGCTACAGAAAAATTATATCCAAGAATATAAATTAAATACACCCCGCCGATCAAAGCAAACGGCACCGATAGCATAACAACAAACGCCTCCAAAAAATCCTTGGTCGTAAAATACAACATCACAAAAATAATCAGGAACACGATGGGCATTAACACTTCCAATCGTTTTTTCGCGCGAATTTGGTTCTCCCACTGACCGCTCCATTGCAACGTATAACCCGGCGGCAACGGAAGTTGTTTACTGAGAATCTCTCTCGCTTCATTCACAAAACTTCCCATATCTCGCCCACGCACATTCAAAAACACAATAGATCTCAATTGTGCATTCTCACTCGAAATCATCGGCGGACCCGGAGAAATTTCTATCTTCGCCAACTGCGATAATGGCACATACCCCCGCGACGATACACTCGTCGGTACTGAAATCTGACTACTGACCAATGACGATTGACCACTGACTCCCCCTTTATTCATTCCTCCCATTCCTGCTGATTGTCCACCACTACTGCTTCCTGACATCTGGCTACTGACTACTGACGACTGACTACTGACGACAGGTACAAGTAAATTCTTAATCGCCTCAACGCTGTTACGCGCGTCCCGTTCATATCGTACGCGAATAGGGAAGCGTTGCCGTCCTTCAAGCACCACACCAAGATTTTGTCCGCCAATTGCAGTTTCAATAATATCTTGTACATCACCGATGTTAATACCGTAACGTGCAACAGCCTCACGATCAATTTTTATATCGAGGAAAAATCCCCCTTGCGTTCGCTCTGCATACAAATCCGCCGCTCCCGGAACTTTATGAAGAATTTGTTCCGCACTGATAGCAAGTTGTTCAAGTGTATCCAAATCTTTCCCGAATATTTTCACACCAAGGTCTGTCCGCACCCCAGTCGAGAGCATATTAATACGATTGATAATCGGTTGTGTCCATCCATTGCGCACTCCGGGAATTTGCAACTTCGAGTTCAACTCTGAAATAATATCGTCTTTTGTTAAACCCTTCCGCCATTGACTTTTTGGTTTCAATAACACTATAGATTCAATCATACTAATAGGCGCAGGGTCAGTCGAAGTCTCCGCTTTTCCAACCTTCCCAAGCACCTGATCAACTTCCGGAACCGATTTTATTATCGCATCCTGCACCTGAATGATTCGATTAATTTCCGTTATCGATGCAGAGGGGAGCGTTACAGGCATAAACAATAAACTCCCTTCGTCCAAAGGCGGCATAAATTCTGAGCCAATATTCATCATCATGGGAATCGTCACAAGAAGCGCAATCACATTCAGCGCTATAGTAATTTTTCTGTGCTTCAGTACCCAATGTATAATAGGGGAGTAAAGATTATTCAAAACCCGTGTAATCGGATTTTTATTTTCTGTTCTGAATTTCCCTCGTGTAAGCATAACCATCAGAACAGGAACTAACGTTATTGCTATGATAGCCGACCCTGCAAGAACAAATGTTTTTGTAAACGCCAAAGGTCTAAACAGTTTTCCCTCCTGTCCTTCAAGCATAAATACAGGCAAAAACGATACAACCATAATCGCTACCGCAAAAAAGATGGAGGGACCTACCTGTTTAGCAGACATGATAGATATTTCTATATAATCTTCTTTAGTGAGTTCCCCTTTTTCTTCCTGTGCCCGCGCAACATTCCGGTAGGCATTTTCAACAAGCACAATCGAAGCATCCACAATGACACCGATAGCAATAGCAATTCCTCCTAAAGACATAATATTCGATGTTATATCAAATATCCTCATGCAAATAAAAGCAATCAGCACCGCGACAGGGATTTCAATAATCACCCGCAGCACACTTCGGAAGTGTAAAAGAAAAAGCAACACAACAATACTAACAACACTCGCTTCTTCAATCAAAGCGCTTTTCAACGTCTCAATTGAAGCCGTAATGAGGTCAGACCGGTCATACGATGTTTTTATTTCTACTCCTTCAGGCAAACCGGGAGTGATTTCAGCAATGCGTTGCTTCACACGATCAATAACTTCTTTTGCATTCTCGCCATATCGCATCACAACAATCCCGCCGACAACTTGTCCCTCACCATTTTTCTCAAGCGACCCGCGCCGGATATCGGGTCCCATCTGAACTGTCCCGATATTCTTCACATAAATAGGAACACCGTTGCTTCCCGTCCCGACAACAATCTTCTCAATATCCTGAATTGATTGAATGTAACCCTGCCCTCGAACAAAATACTCAGCATCGGAAATTTCAAGAATCTTTCCGCCAACGTCATTGTTTGATCGCATCACACCGTTTTGGATATCCGAAAGTGTTATGCTATACGCCTTCATTTTATTCTGGTCAACATCGATCTGATATTGTCGGATATAACCGCCTATGGATGCCACTTCCGCCACGCCTTGAACGCCTTGCAGATTCAACTTCACATACCAATCCTGAACTGCACGCAATTCGCCTAAATCTTTTTTCCCTTCAACTGTGTACCAAAAAACATGACCAACTCCTGTCCCGTCGGGACCAAGTTCCATTTTGGCTCCTTCGGGTAGCGATGATTGCACGGTGGAAAGTTTCTCAAGCACTCGACTTCTCGCCCAGTATAAATCGGTATGTTCATTAAAGATGATATAAATGAAAGACATCCCGAACATAGATTGTGCTCGTACTGCTTCAACTTGTGGCACACCTTGCAAAGCCGTTACAAGTGGAAACGTCACCTGATCCTCGATAAGTTGAGGAGAACGTCCCATCCATTCTGTGAACACAATTACCTGATTCTCCGATAAATCAGGAATCGCATCCATCGGCGTATGCACCACCGACCATATACCCCAACCGATGATAACCAAATAAGCCAGAATAACGATAAACTTATTCCGCGCACAATAATCAATAATTTTTTCTATCATAATAAACTCTATCTGTAATATTCCCCTCTTGTCAAAGATCCGCCTTTGGTGGAAGAGGGGATGAAGGGGGTGTGTATCATTATTGTTTTACTAAAAACTATTTTGTTCGCTATTAACAATTGACAATTCACAATTGGCAATTTATTTCCGATATAGAAATCAAATACTTTTAACTTTACATTGGTCATTATTCATTACACTCACTCATTCTCCCCTCCACATTTGAGGAGGGGCAGGGGCAATGCTGTCAGGTTAAGTGAGCGCTATAGTGCCATGCTTTAACGCGGCACATTTTCTTAATATTTTAGAACCCAATTTCCCCTCCTTAGTAAGGAGGGGATTAAGGGGAGGTTGGGTAAATAAGCCCAAACCCATTAATATAAGATGCAAGCAATAAATAACTAACTGATATATTTTTTCCATTACTTCTCCTTAACCTGACAACATTGGACAAGGGATGGGTCGTCTCATGAAAAAAAATAATCTCTTCCTTTCCACATCTATTGCCGTCAGTTTTAACTGACGGCTCCATCGCTTTCGTTTCCCAAATCTCAAATCAGCATTCAGCAATCAAAATTCAGAAAGAATTTAATTCTTCTTCACCAAATCCATCCCGCACTTTGAGCAACTTCCCGCTTTATCAGAAACAACATCCGTATGCATCGGGCACGTATAAGTGTCCTTCTGAATGGATTGTTTCGGCTTAGGATGCTTCTCTGCTTTTTTTTCAGAAACCTTCTTCACCAAATTCATCCCGCACTTTGAGCAACTTCCCGCTTTATCAGAAACAACATCCG
>OBEQ010601115.1_pt1 | contig 21129 bp, 26 predicted proteins | sample 1670901 | NCBI WGS metagenome assembly OBEQ01 (sample SAMEA104232315, study PRJEB22302) | groundwater metagenome | biome: forest; feature: aquifer; material: groundwater | place: USA | collected 2011-08-07 | depth 5.4 m
AGGCACGAATAATTCCAAAGACAAAAAATGCCAGCGAAATGGCTTTTGAAAACCGCTCATCAAGCACGAAAAAGCTCCAATTAATCAAAAAAATAATTGAGAAAGTAAAAGCACATAGTGAGATTAAAAACTCGTAAGGCACTCTTAAATAATTCTCAAATGCATGCTTTGATCTCATTGTCTTTCTCAATATAAGTGCGTTAATAAATCAAAAATCACAATAAAGGCGATCATCCAATACCGAAATTGTTTTGCTTTTTTTATTTGTGCGCGAGTTAGATTAAATTTTTTGGCATCTTTGGTAACTTTAAGTCCCCATCCCGCATAAATTGTGATAATGATCAAAATATGCCACAATAGAAAAACAAGTTGATGATTTTTAATGAAATCATCAAGATCAAAAATCAGATGATGAATGCCAGCGAAATCTGAAATATTGATTGTGATAAAAAATAGAATCAGCATACTTAAGAAAATCGCGGTTATGAATAACAGGTGATATTTAGCAGTGTGCTGATTCCTATTTTTTTCATCTTTTTCTTTCATTGGAGTAATCCGTGCTTAAAAAAACATTTTTAGTTGCATTTAAAATCACTAAATTTGTTTTATTTTATTTTTTCTACGCCTTATACATTTGTTTTATGATTTTTATATGGTGTTTTGCTGCATCTGCTGAAAATGATGATCGAAAAAACACATACAAATACGGCTCCAATGAAGTGAATAACTTTACCTTTGGATCATATACACCAAGTAGCAGCGATTTTGCAGCCAGTCGTGAATCTCGCATGCCAGGACATTGATTTTTGTTGATCATTTTTCGATTCCTTCATTTAAATTAATTTACCAATTGCTTTATCAAATATGCCTTTTGTACTTCCTGAAACACCATTTGAAAATGCGCCTCCAATTGAATTACCCAGCCCCACCCCCGCAATCGACATCAGCATGAGATATAGCATCGGCGCATAAAAATATAAGTTGGTAAAAACGTTATACATCACCAAATTATTTCCCATTGCATAAATACCGTTGTTTTGACTGGCGTGTAGCGACAACTCAAGATAATGAATAAATTTTTCAACGAACGTCATAAATAGCAGGCTGCCAATTAAAAAATAATACGTAAAAATTACACTGATCGATCGCCCCGTCATCATGCCAACCATAATAATCATTGGACCTAATGCCAGACCCAATGAGAGTAAAACAGCTTGTAAAATAGGTATTTCTTGCGCGATTTCTGCACGTTTAACAACCGACAACGCAGCATCAACTGCTTGACCCATATTGGCTACAACATTAGCCGCAACTCGTTGTGCACCACTATTTTCCATACCAATCGGTGTTTCTTCATCTTTCATCCACCCCGTATAATTTCGACCAAACCCTGAATTACTACCAACGTCATAAAGCATATCGTGCGATATCACATCGTCAGCCGTAACTTGAGAGCCTAGATGCGTAAAACGTTTGATATGTGTTAAATAGGCTGAAACTTCGTCTGTTAGCGGCACATTACCCAGATGTGGATTTTGCGGATCGTGTTTGCTTGCCAAATTAACTAATTTTGCTTGCAAACCATCTTGTGAATCAGTCCACCATGTCTCACAGTCCGGATATCCCCATTGCGATGGCGCGATACCCTGCTTCTCGTTATACGCTTGATACTGTCCAGGATATTCGTTAGCAGGAAAACCTGGCACGGGCTTAGTTGGGTAAATTTGCCCGTAATAGAGTGTTTGAAATACATGCGAGCCAATCCACGATAAATCAGTTGTGCCACCGTATTCTTTCATCTCACTTTTATATACAGATTTATCAGGTGTTTGATTATCAAACTGTGCACGTGCCGGCGCAAAACACTCGTTTTGAAAACGTGAGATTTGATCAGATAATTTAGGTGTTAAACGCGTTGTATCAATCGTGTTTTGCATTTGCTCAATATCCGTTTTGCAAGGCAGCGATGTAATTGCTGCATTGGTAAAACCGGACATGCCATCTAAAACAAATCCCATCATAATCGGAATACGCAGATCAGAATAATCTAAATTCTCAAATGCATTATCGTAAGTGGTTCCGGTATCGCCAAATGTGGAACTAACTGCGGAACTTGAGCAAACCGGTTTATACGTAATGGCAGTTGCATCTAAATGCCAGGTTGGCGCTACAAATAACATCACAGTAAATACCCATAAAAAGAAATGAATAAACACGCGACGTAGTGAGGTTGCAGCACCATTTTCAATTTCAGATTCGTACGGTTTTGTAATGTTTTCAAAAATCAAAACAAGCAGCGGTATAAAAATAATCCCCATCGACGCTAAAATATTAAAAAGTGCATCGAACAGTTTTACACCGATTACAGTGCCATAGATTTCAAGCGGTCCATTTACCATCATAATTATTGATCCTTGGTATAAACAGAACCATTAACCATAGCGGGCGATTGCGTTTTATTTTGCTGTGCAACTGCGTTGAATTCTGATTGCGACTGATCATTTAAAATCGTTTCCGCCGTTGATGTCATTAATGTTTGACGTACTTTAAATTGAAATAAAATATTTTGAATATCTTGATTTAACTCTTGCTTTGCGTGATTCACAGCAGTTAATGCAGGTTTTAAATTTTGCACGCTTTGTGTTTGCGAGCCTGCAATTAACAATCGTCGCAATGTTAAGCTTTCATCGACAATATTTTGAATAGCCACATCCTGACTCCATTTGCTAATAGCAATTGCCTGATCTTGCGTATCTTTATTACGAATACCATCAATTAATGCTGGTGTTGCCATTAACTCACTGGAGCTGACTGATTGAAGCTCAAGTGCTGTTGGCGCGGAAGATTCTTGCACAATATTTTCTAAATTTTGTGCGATGGTTTTTGCACAAGTGAGATTATTATTTGCCGTATCAGGACAAGTTTGCACGATCGTCATTAATCCAACGCCACGAGCGGTTTGTTGATTATTGGTATCTGCAGAAATCGTGATATCACCTAAAACAAAACGTGCCCATTTTCCCGCTGCATCGGCGTTACTCCAATAACGCGATAAACCGCTATTGCTTGGCGCTTGCGTTGTTTTCGCATCTAATGGAAGCGTTGGATCAACGGTGACGTTAAATCCTGCAACAACCACGTCGTAAATCACTTTAATCGGCACTTGATTGCCAATAGTTCCTGCAGAGTTTTGTCCTTTGTGAACCCACGGAACGCCGTATTTTTCAGGAGATTTTGCGATCTGTGTTCGCACTGTATTAATATCAACAGACTGCCCCTGCTGTGCTTGCTTAGCACTATTTAACCAACCTTGAGAATCTGAAATAGCAAACCAGTTTTGATAAGGGGATTTTCCATCGCGCACTGAGTTGAGCGCATCCTGACAAGACTTGGTTGAAAAACGAAAAGCATCTTCAGCCCCAGACATCGTATTTTCAATCAGGCTATATAAATCTTTATTGGATTTGGACAATAAATACATGGGAAGTGATATAACCGCACCCGTGAGTGAGCTAATAATCGTTCCATCGATTCCTTGCAACGAGCTTTTAATATTATTTAATGTATTTGCAATTGAAACAGAGGGATTAAACCCCGAACAGCTGTAATCTAAATTTGTATTTGAATCTCCATCAATGACAATCACGGTTTGATTGGTGACAGGTGGCACACTAATAACAGAACCACCGCCTAGCTGATAATAATAATGCGAGTTTGCAGGAATAATATCTAATGCCAATGCGCTTTGTATACTTGAAATTGTAGCGAGCAACACAATTGATGTAATGATCACTTTGTTTTTTATTTTTATCATTGCAACTCTTCCTTATCTTTTTTGCGTAGGATTAATCGTTGTGGATGCCCATAAAAAGGTACCCTGCCCTTGCACGCATCCGCGATATCGTCTCCACACGACAAAGACATAATTTCCGTGTCCAGCATTAATATCGTCTTGGTATAGCGGTGTTATTGATGTCAAATCACTTTGACCTAATTGAATCTGATGATCGTTAGGATAAATTTCTTGCCAGATTTCATGGTCGTGATGAGTCTCTTCGATGACTTTGGAGACACTGCAATTTTTACCGCACGTGTCATTAGTAGAATTCACGACATGTAATGAGTTTCTATTAGTCACAATATCTACTGCACGTAATGCAATTGAAACAGAAGCCTTGTAATCATTATCACTATTAACAGACATTGTGCGTGGAAATTCATACGCCCAATGATTCAAACCAGTTCCGATAAAGTGCCCGATAAAATTATAGGTTTCAGGGCGAAGTGCTTCGGCAAACCCTATGCGCGAAGGCACCGAATCCAGATCAGATTGATAATAAGGTACAAAACTTTGTGTATCGGATTTTAAAATAAAATAGGGAATTGAAATGACATCGAGCGGATCACCAATTACATCAACACTTTTTGTGATCTCGGAGTCCGAATTTTCATGACTTTCTGTAGATGCATTTCTGCCATCAGTTAACTCATCACCGGTGACACCATGCATAGCAGCATTTCCTGCTGCAAAAGATGCTTTATCCAGCGTGTCATTGGCAATATCCCATGGGTCATCACCCGTTTCGTTATAAACTGTGACAATTAAATCTGGCAAATATTCATCCCACTCCGGTTTTATTGATATTTTCGGACCTGATATTGTCATGTGAAACCATGCACATACGCCGATCATTTTTAAGTGCAAATAAGTCGTATAATCTTCACCGATTGTCGTTGCCATACTAAAAGTGTTCAATGCAGTAGGTGGCGCATCATCTGCAAAACTATTTTGAGATGATGCAAAAAATAAAAATGTAAAAATCAGGATTAGTAGTTGTCTCATAAATTATTGTCCTGATAATTTAAAAATATTAATTTTGCATGATCAATATTATTGATTCCATAAACCACATACTTTGTATCAAAGACAATTGCAGGTAATTTTTTAATCCCTAATTGCTTTGCATGAAACTGGCAAATGGTAGATTGTGATATTTGTTTAAATTGGGTTTCATATTCTGTTTTTAAATTATCTGTATTGATGTTTGACTGGATTCGGATGTTTTGATTAATTTGATCAATATCACTGATTGATAAATCTAAATAACAAGGTGTAACATCACCCGCATTTTCAAATGGGCTGCTTGAAATTCCAAACGCCTGTATCTCTAATGCAGAAGCAATATTGGTATATATTAAAATAAAAATTAATAGCGCATTTAAAATGCTATTTTTAGTAAAAAAAGAATTTTTCATCGCTGATCTCATTTTTATGGCTTCTCATCTGCCCTGCAATATATTCAACTGCTTCTAACTCACTCACGCCTAATTTTTTTTGAACTTTTTTCCTAAACGCTCTTTCCGTTTGTTCAGTCATCGCAAGTGCTAATGCGATGCTTGGAGGAATATTTCTAAAAAGCCCGGAGAAACGCTTACCAATTAAAACACTCTCTGAATAAATACCTTGATATTTTCTGATATCTAAAATTAGGGACCTCATCTCCTCTGATATGGGCTTAAATTTACTAACAAGATCAATTTCATCAGGCTCTAATGACAAGCACAGCCATGTCTCCATCATCGAAAGTAATTTTTTAGATTCAATACCGGTGAAATCTTCAATATTTTGTGTACAAGGGGTTAACCAAAGTCCTATTTTTCGCGCAACTTTTGCCATCAAAATAACAAATGCGGCGACCAAATCTGATTTAAAAAGTACGTGCGCCTCATCCATAAACAATTTTGTTGGACGTCCACTCGATTTGTTGGCTTCTGCAAGCGCTAATATTTTTGCAAGCAGTGACACACAAACGATATTCATTAAATCCGTATAGGATTCACTTTGCATAAAGCCAAAATCAATATGTAAAAAATCAAAGTCCGTTAAAGGTTCAGACGGTGTATTGATAAACTGTCCTCGAATACCTGATTTGTAATACTCAAGCCTTGTTGCGAATTTTTTAAGTCTATCGGTGATATCATCACTATTTGATGAAAGTGATAGGGTGTTCATGCTCTCAATCACATGTGTTAATAGCATCTGAGGCACATGATTTTTGCGGCATGTCTTCATCGCATGAATAAGCGATTTTGTAATCAAAGATAAATCTGTTGGATCAATCTTTTTTTCTTCTCGTGTTTTTCCTTGTGTAATCATCAAACGTGTTGCAATAACCATTTCATTTAAAATATCTCGATCTTCAATACACTCAATTTCAGCATTGGTTGCATCTGCATTAACTGAATGGAGTTCTTTTAGTAATTTTTCAGATCGTTCATCTGAGACAATTTCTTCGATAGCAGAACTGTTTTGCGCCGACAAAACGGCAGCCTCTTCCATTTCAATGATTTCTAATGCGCGATAAGCTTCCGAATAAGGATTAATTGCTATTGGATTAAGGCGATCAAATTTAATGACTTTAACGTTTTTGCCATATTTCTCCAGGTATTGGGAAGACAAGTCAAATGAACCCCCTACTTCCATGGCGATGATGCGCGGATTTCGCACGGCAGCAAGCGTTAAAATCATGTTATTTAAAGTAACGGATTTTCCTGACCCCGTCGTTCCTACTATTGCCATATGACTGTTTGCCATTTTAAATTCTGGGCTTAACTCATCAAACATAAAAACTTCGCCGCCGCGATTGTAATAAATATGCAATGGATTTTGACCATCTCCTTGTGATCTACCATAGAGCGGAATTAATTTTGCAACATCACTTGAATATTTATAACTTGATCTGAAATTTTCTCTTTTATCGAACTCATAATTAAAATTAAATGGCAGAAATCTTAAATATAAATCTTTAGGGAAAATTTCCTGTTGTGTATTTGTCACTTTAAGCTGAACGACGTCTAGCGCTGATTTTAAGTTATTTTCGATTTTATTTAACTCAACATCATTGTCAGCACAAAAATAAATAGCTTCAACACAGCGCAATAATAAATTACCAACGTCCATTTCATAGCGTGCACGTGAAATATTATCGTGAATATCTTTAATCACAGTACTTTTACCAATCGCAGCGCTTTCAATGCCATCTAAATGGACATTAACCGCTTGTTTGGATTCAAAAGTCATTTGAATGGTATAAATAGCGCCCGGTGGAAATTTATCAAAAATGGCATATTTTTGTGTTTGACCCATGCTCATTTCGCGTGAAATAGCACCGATAGGTATCAGCCCATCTAAATCTTTAAACACCATAACTTTGTGTTTAATCCCATCGAAAATCCAACCGTTATCATAAGATTCAACATTTCCAAAAAAAATATTTTGCGATGGACTCCAGCCGTAAGGTTTTTCATTATTCGGATAAGGATATTTCTGCAACAGAGAATCGATGTCACCTTTTGTGGCAGAAGGGCTTGGATTAAACCATCGCACCAACCAATCATAAAAATGTTCGCCATTTAAGCGTTTTATTCGTATACCTATTTGCCTGATTTGTGTTTCAAATTTCTGACAGATGCTTTCAATTTCATCAACCACATTGGTATTAAATTTTTTATCAACACTGTTATATCTTCTGTAAATGCAGATGCGAATACGTCTTATTTTTCCACGAAATTTTAAATCTGACATGGGGTCTACAAAAATCCCATCGGACGACGTCAGTTTTTTAAAATGATCTTGCATAATTTCAAGATACTTTTGTGCAAATGGATCATCTGCTTGATCATGTTTTTCAATGTATTTTTCAAGTGCTTTGTAAATCGGTTGTAGCGTTAAATCATCTTGTACAAATATTTGCATCACCCATGGATTATCATTTTCAAGCGGCAATAACGTTGTTAAAAGACGAGTGATCTTTTCATGCAACGATATAATCTGCTCTTCTGGTCTTGCTTCCGTTGGCACTGATTTTATTTCATATAGCGCACCGACTGATCTGCCATCTTCTAAAAGAACTAAATTTTTTTCATCAGAAAATTCCAGCCATGGCAAATAATCTGAAATGGATGGCAATACTTGATATTGTTTTTCAATATCACTTTTTTTAACGTTTTTAACTAATTTTTTTTCAAAAATTTTCACATCCATCCCCGGATTTTAACCATTAATAAATTTCATTGGGCAGTGCAAAATGATTTTGTTTATATAAGAAAAATTCCGTTGTCATACCCGGCTTTGGGTACGACTGCCCATTTAAACGCACAAAATGCGGATAAATGTAGATTGGAACTTCAGGATCAGGTAAGCGTTTAAATTCTGTCTTCACTTTATCTGCACCCATTGATACATAGGCTTTATCATTTATTTGACTCACATTCTGCAAACGCGCTCGAATATTACTTTGATCATTCGCCACATTATTCGCGCCAACCGATTCGCTGCCCGTTTCATCTTGATATATTTGTGACATCGTCATTGATCCACCTTTTGGAATCATATTTTTTCCTGGCGACGTACATCCGCCTAACGTTAATAAACTACTGCAGAGAACGATCCCGAGCAGAAAATGCACTTTTACTTTCATGACGCAACGTCCTTCCAGTTTGGTTTAAATCAATAGGTATGGTTTTTGTAATGTTAAAAATTAATTGGCGTGGCTGACCATTTAAAGTTGATTTCACAAAGACAACATCGACAATGTCATTCACTCTTGCTTGATACCACGCGAGCGCGGCTTTTGAGCCTTCGCTTAATGCTATTCCGCCAGCATATTTTGCTAAATCGCCGTCAAAAATTGTGCCTGCTGTACCTGTTGTAATATTGCTGATGGTTTGTGTTTGAGATTGAGCAATCGCACTCCCCGCACCTGCTGCCCCACCAAATACAGCAAGACTTGCAATCACCTTGGGTGCATCGGTGATATATTTTCCATTGATACAGGCATTGTTATAGGGATCGCTTAAATACCCGATCGAATTATCGGGATAAACTTCTGTTGCATTTTTTCCACCGTGCGTTTCATGATCATCTTTTGGAAATATGACATAGTGACCATTACGAAACACAAATAAAATTTTCATCACATAAGCACGCGCGCATCCCAGTGACATATCACCAACGGAATAGCCTTGAATGACAGTTCCTGAGATACCAGCTGGTAGTGGAATACCATTGGCCGCAAACATATCTTTAGTGTCTTTGTAACTGATAATTGCTTTGAATGGGAATGCGGGTGATAACAACTGACCGTTGACCGGCACTTCACCTACCAATGGACTTAAGAGCGCAACATTGCCAGCAGTTGCACCATCAGGAATCGTGTAGTACGGGATTTTATTGCTTTTTTTATTTTGTTGATCGCTCGGCAAGCCAGATAGTACATTTGAGTTGAGTGTTGTAGTTATATTTTTTGAATGCGAATTTTTTAAAACTTGCACGTCATCATTACTAGACGATAAATCAGAAACCGTAGTGATCACCACACTTGCAGGTGCTTTATTTTCAACCGCTGAATCACTACTATTTTTAACATTTACCGGATACTCTAGTTTTTGCTCAGATTGAGACGCTGCAGTATTATTTTTATTCTGAATATTGGTATCTAATTTTTTATCATTGATCAACTGCATTACATACTGTTTTAGATTTTTCATTTCCTTTTCTTGCATGGTTTTATTGATCGATTCTAATTGTTTATTCTCATCCATAAGCTTTTTATTATTTTGGTCTTCTGCTTGCTGCCTTGCAACAATGCTTTTTAACACTTCATTGTTGGTGTCCCCAGATGCCACATCAAATGCTTGATGTACTGTTGAATTGGCATTATTATTTTTATTACTTTCTGTGTTGCTTGGATGATCTGCCATTCTTGCAAAACCAATAAATAACATTGCAGCAATACTACTCACAATAACGATTAATTTTTTGTTACCCTGTATTTTAATCATCGGCGTACTCTTTCATTTTATTTAGCGCATCGTTAAATGGCTTATTTGAAACTAAAAAAACAGTGCTTCTATCATTATTACTGCCTTTTGGATTGATAATTCGACTCGGATAAAAACTAGCAGCAATAAAATTGCCATTGATGTTTCTTGGGTTGAGTAATATTTTTTCATCCCAGTTATTTTTCAATAAAACCGCCGTGACATATAAATCGCCTGCGTTCCATGAAATCAAAGGCATTGCCATCGCACTTTTATCATCAAATAAATTAACACTGCGCTGCGTTTCCATAGGAACCCGCGTTATTGAATCGTTATGCGAAATTAAACGTTGTGGTGCGTACAGATGCTGTATTGCATAACGCATCAATGTCACATCATTAACTGATTGAATATTGTTTTGATATTGATGGGTATTATTTGAAGTGGTGTTTTGGCTGTTATTATCAGAAAGCACTACTGAAACAGGTGTATCACTTGCATTTTTCTCTGCGGATAAATCCACTAAAATAACTTGTCCAGTACTTAAGAGCGTAAAATCAAGACGAATTGGTTCGAATGATTTTTTAGCGAAGATATACAAAAATCCAGCATTATTTTGTATGGATACTTTATCGGTTGTTAAACGCGCATTGGAATTATTCAATGTGACAGAGCCAGGAAATTTCAAAATACGTTCTTGACCTACCGAAACAGAAAATGCAATCGGTATACCATCCCACACTACATGATCATATTGCACATCATTGACCACCACATTGGAGGAAGGTGATATGTCCAATGCAAATGCATTGATATCAATGATGCAAAATAATGAAAATAGCAATGTGATTTTTATAAAAATGTTTTTCATTGTCATCTACCTAACTGCCTAAATAATTGTTTTAATCCGGTAAGGTGGTTGATTAAATCCACTGATCACTAAACTCCATGGATTGACGGAAATGGATGCATTTACACGCGACACCAACATTGGATAATTCATAATGACATTCTTAATCACAGAGCCTTCGAGCGTTTCAACAATTTGTAAATGCATATTGACTAGCCAAGTGCCATCACCCAATACCGTTACATCAGATGGTTTGTATCCCATGCCAGATGCACCAGACATAATGCGATCACGTGATAACTCTCCGTTAGCAGCACGATCAGTATTGTCTTTTTGAAGCGCTTGATAGAAAGAGGCTGACAAATAATTACGATATGAATTAATGTTTTTTTCATATTGTGTGCTGCCAGCATTACTCCAACTGTTAATGGATGTAAAAATTTGAAAAGCGAAAGCATAAACCACTGATTTTGGAATATGCTCTGGATTAATCATTGCTCCATGCGATAAATCAGGCGGAACATAAACGCGTAATCGATTAGGCGTGCACATTAATCCAATCGCCAAAAATAAATTCATCACAATTAAAATAGCGATAAAAAGCCATAAATATTTTATCGACGTGTTTTTTTGATCTAATATTTTCCAGGAATTAAATATCATTTTTCACTTCTCCTGGTTATCCAGCGTCCCGATCGAACAACGTAGGGTATATTCACTCCCAATTGCTCATGCAGTACTTGTCTGAAACGTAACTTTAAAAATCCAGGAGCTCTATCTTGTCTTAATTTTCCTACAAAGCTCGCAGTTCTTTTTATAAATACAAAAAATGTCAGAATGCAACAAAGTAAAAACAGCAACAAAAACGCACCAACAAAACCACCTAGGTATTTAGATGTCATGGCAGCGACAATGCAAATGATCGGAATTTCAATTGCAGCATAGGCACACAAAATAATGCCCATTTCTTCCAGCGTGCAGCCATAAAAAGACGCGTTTTTATGCGTTAAATATTTAGAGCTAGCATTGTCTTGATACTGTGACATATCATTTACATCCTAAAATTAAAACGAGTAAGTGCGTACTTGGTTTAATAAATAAAGAATTGATCCACCAACAACAATCGCTGTTGCTGAAATAATAATTGCTTCTTTTAATGGCTCAAATTTTCTAAGCTCTCTTGCTTCTTTCACGCCACTCACAACGGATGAAATACTGATCCACAGAATAGTAATAGCCCCAAATATTAGTACTATCGGAATTATTTCTTGCTGAAAAATTGTCAATATCGTTTGCGCATAACTATTCCCGGAAGATGTTTGATCATTTGTTGAAACTGGAATAATTGGGTCTGCAAAACTTGCTTGTGACGCAAGTACTAAAAATAGTGCTGATACTATTTTTGAATAGAGTATCCTTACGCATTTTTTTACTTTTTTTACACGTCTCATTTTATTCTCCGAATTAAAATCATGTGTAGTAAATAACAACGCCAATTGAAACATAAACACAAACAGCAATTGAAAACTCGACCATAGAATCATACAAAGATCGTTTTTTACTCTTGATTGTTCCAATAAAAATCAACAACAGCCAAATGGTTGTTGTCACACCAATTAGAAACAAAACACAATGGCAGAAAGATGTTGCAGACATGCCATTGGTTGCTGCGCTAAAAGCTTGTGATTGACTATCACTCATCTCAAACATACTTAATCGTCGGCTAAATTTGTTGTGCTATCTTGACTAATTTGATTTGTTCCACTCGTTACATTCTGTGTATTACTTGAATCTACGAAATCACTATTCAAGGGTTTTATGGTTCTAGGATCAACGGGGGTTTTGTTAATGGCTGCTATAACTGCATGCTGTATTGATTTAATATCATCGCTTAGCCCAGCATGCGTAACCCCATTTGCATCTATCCAACGATTGAAGTGGATTTTCACTCTCGGATTTGCAGACTGTTCTTGTTGCGCCTGATTAATCAGTGGTCGTATTGCTTCTAATTGTTCTGCAATTTGCGCTAATGTTTGTTTCATTTGTTCGCTATCGGCAAAACTGGTGCTACAGTATGTAGTCGTCAATACCATCAATATAATAAAAATCTGTCTCATAAATTCCTCGCTATAAGTACTTTTTTAAATTTGATGTTGCTACTTTGCAATACATCAGTAATAAAACACTCAACAAAACCACAATCCATTCTGGGCTAATAAAAATCGGGCATATTAAATATAAATAAATAATGATGTGTGATGCTTGAATTAACTTGTCAGATACTTTATGAAACATCAGCGTAGACTCACGCCCGCCTTCGCTTGTTCGAATATACCGAGACAACAAACCATCACTGGTTCCTAAAATAATAAAAGCTATAAAAACAAGTGTTGATGCAAAAACAGAAGCGAGTTTTGCAAAAATAATTTTTATTGTATCAGCTGATATGGCTGTTATTTTGTTAATAAATTTTTCGATCAAATGTGTTTTATTTATAATTTCATTGTTTACATTATGATCAGAAAAATAAGTTGAAAAATTAAATTGATTGTTTTTAATGATTTTGTGAATATTGTTTTTTTCTGAATTAATTACCTGAATCTCTTGATTTGAAATAGAGTTGTATTCAAGCAATAAACTTTTATCTCTATTAAAAATATTTTGAGTTTGCAATTGATATTGGTGGTTAAGCGAATGTATCAATGTTTGATATCCTTGCTTGTCCCACATATAAGCGTTAACACATAACATAATAAAAAATCCGAAAAATACAGCGTTTATTATTCCAAAAGTAAACTTTGTAATTGCGCCTTCATGTCCTAGGACGGCAGTGTTTTTATGTTTTTCATAAGGGTTAGCGGATCGAAGCGTCATTGCTCAACCCAGCCATTTCTAATTAAAAACGGGTAATGTGTCGTGCCAATAATACGATCCAAACCTTTTAAATCAGTTGCAATGAGCTTCATACCCAATTTGCTTTCAACCGCTTCCGTTTGCGCTTTGTTTTGAACATTGGTAATAATGCCAATTGCATCAATCTTCTTTAGGTATTCCCTATTTATCTCCGCCCAGCGTAGTGACTGCTGATCATCACCAATGACAAATAATGGCGCTGTTCTAAAGAAACCATTTTTAATTTGATGTTTTACAATAACGCCAGGTGTAAATACGCTCTCATCAGGATATCCAACATCGTTAGCACTTATGGTTTTCTGATCCAATTTTTGTTTTTGATCACCGATCAAATTCATAATCTTCTCCTGACTTGGAACATGAACATTATTTAAATATCTATTTGATGGCACTGTATTTCCTGTATCTTTAATCACGATCATCTCAGCAGTTGCAGTGCAACACACGCTTATGTTAAGTGATGCACAAATTGCGCAAATAACTATTGCTTTTTTCATTGCTAAAACCTGTTCGTATTCACAAAACGGCTATTGCCATCACGCACTAAAATTAAAAGCGGTAATGCGTGATTTGTTTTTAATAATTGAAATTGATCATTACCAAAATTCAGCGTAATTTTTTGTGATTTAACCAATTGTGGTGGTATATTTTGATCACGAGCCCACGTCTCAAGATTTGATTTTTTTATTTTATTTCCAACAAAAAATACATTCAGTGATACATTTTTGTTTTTTTGAAGTGATCCTAGAAGCGATGCAATAATAGGTCTAACTTCATCATCAGGATGAATAAAAAGCATTAATTTATCGCCTGATTGCAATGAAACCGGCTTGTAATTATATGGAGAGAATTTTTGCTCGTTAAATTTTCGAACGATAGGCAATTTTAACTTTTCTTTTAATGCAACTGCCGCTCTATTGTACGCAGTAACATATGCCAAATATTTTGAGATGTACTGAATCTGTTGTTGCGCATCAAGTTCTGCATATTTATTGCGTGATGCATCACTTCTTGCATTAAATCCTAATATTTCAACTGGCGTTGCTTTTTTGGTATAGACAAGTGTTCCGCCCAATGGGCTTTGTAAAGATTGCGAACCATAAAAATACCCGCTTTGATTTTGCATCAATGACAGATATCTTTTTTCCTCAGAATCCGATAAACCCCACGCCAATGCTTGATGCTGCTCTGCAGGCGTTAACTTAATTGCATCAGGATTTTGATCGCTGGTAATATCGTCCTGAAAATGTTCTGGTACTCTATTGTGAAATTCACTGTTGGGATCGGCTTGAACTGGACTAAACAGCCAACCTAAACTGCCGGCATCAGCATTTTGAGCACCCATCAAAATACATGCGAGCGATGCTGTTTTTTTGAAGAATTTATCCTTACTCATCCCATGGATTCCATTCGTTTTATTGATAATATTCTTGATCACTATCAAGGTTAGTAATCACAACACCATCTAATTTTTTTACACGTGGTACTTGATTATTTTTAAGTACTGCGACACGTTCTTTGAGCGCCCTATTCTCTTTTATTAAATGTTGTTCTTTATGTGTTACATGCGCTGTCAAACCGCCCGCCATCACCGCCAACACAATGACTAATCCCCACATGATTATTGATCCTTTGAGTCCGATACGTTATTTAAATCAATTTTGACGTAATTTTTTGCCTTGTTTTCAAATGTTGCTTTTTGATCATTCGTATTGGCTTTGACCAACCTCCATCCCGCCAGAGATTCGTTGATCTCTAACGGGGCTATATGATTTTCATAGTTAATCGTCACAATATCGTTTTCTTGGATGTTATCGATGCTCACTACTTGAAATGGTAAGTTTGATGCTGGAATAACCGTGTGATGCACATTTTGTTGTTTAATTTCAGACAGAGTGGTTTTTATCGTTTTTAATTGTGTATTGAGTTGATCATTACCTTGTGTGATTTGTGTCGTAATCGCATTATCATCTTTTTGTGTGATCTCATTGACCTGTGTAATCAATGAAGCAACTGTTGATTTAATGCTATCAATATCAACATAAGCATCTTTGTTTGAAAGTGATGATTCAATATTGGCTAATTTGGCAGAAATATCATTTAATTGATTTTGCATGATTTTTTCAGGTGAAATAGTGACAGCGGGTACATTTTTTTCTGACATTTTTATTGTAACCAATTCTTTGTTTTTTAAATGCAATTTTTCTGCGAAAAAAATCAATGCTAAAAATACAGCAACGATAAGCATTATCTTCATATGAAACGCTGAGATTTTTATTTTAGAATAAACACCTACTGTATTTTCTGTAGTAGCTGTTTCATTTATTGTATTTTCATTTTCTTCACGCATTTAAATTCTCTCCTAATGCTTTCTTAATAGAGGCTCTTACCTTGAAATTAACCAAACGATGCAATGGGTCCTGTTCAAGGCGATATACTTGTTCACCCATTAATACCTCTAATGCAGATTGAATAGGCATTGGTCCTAATTTTCTGTCTGTAATCGGCAGGGGCTGCTGCAATGTCGCTTTGACTGTGTGATTCAAGTGTGGCGCTAATTGGTAACCACTGGTTACCAGCACTTGATTAACAGCATCCCCTACCGTTACAACCGACGCTTGAAAAATAAATGTTGAAACTGCTAATAACGGATTAATTTGCGCATTGGTTGGCGTGTCTTTTTCTGTGACATATCGACTGATTTGCACGCTTGAATTCGCATCCAGTGTATTTATTCCTAAGTCGGTATTTCCAAAATCATTATCGGATTTATTTACTTTTATTGTTTGCGATGAATTGTTTTTTTCTTTACTTTTTTTATCAATTAATACAGGTGATGAACAACCCGAAAGAAACAGTGAAATTGAGGTAAAAATAATCATTGATTTTAATATTTTCATCGAAACTTACTCGGAATTTATAAATGTAAAATTATTCTACATTTCTCTTTTTTTCTGTGAAACAATTCAGCTATCGACTGACCCTATAAAACTAAGTAAATGTTTTATTTCAATTTACACTATTAGCATTTCTAATCTTAGAGTCCGTCACTTCCGTATAAACACGCACTCGTCTTAAACGAATTTTTCCTTCAGGAAATCGTAACGCAACACCTTTCATCAACAAATTTTCAAACATATCAAAATCCAGCTGATAGAACTGATTACAATATTTTTTTGCATCATCTATCGTGACTGGATCTGAATTTTTTTTATTATTGATATACATCCACCACAGTGTTTGAACATTGTTTTTTTCAATCATTTTTGACGCCTCGTTGTTCATATTTATATGCAAGCATCTTGTTTTCATTTCGATTACAATTTTTTACAAAATAAATGCGCGAGAATTGAGAGCTGATAATTTTTGCAGATTAATTGCGGATGAAAAAAAGATAATTTGATTTTTGTTTTTTTAAAACAACCAAGTTGGGCAAACATACTATCTCCCGCGCAATAAAATACGTGCGACAATAAACACACAGTAACTCAGGCAGGCAAATCATGAGATAGCGTTCATTTTCTGCTATCATGGTTTCTGCACTGCCGCTTTCCAGGCTGCTTTGCAATCAACCCACCAAAAAGTTGGCGCTTTTTGGTGGACTATTGTTCTTAACCAGATCAAAAATTGGTTAATAACCTTAAAGAAAGATTAACTTTATATATTAATATTGTCAATATATAAATTGATTTTTACTATAAAATCGCTTTTTATATTGATATGTGTTATAAAGATTCAATTATTAAGTCAATTAGCTTGAAACTTCGGTAGTTAATCGAGTATAAATGGCGAAATTTTTCCATTAAGATAGTTTTATTATTTTTGACAATAAAGAAGATATGAACGATGCCTAAAGTAGTAACACTCTCATCAAATTCAAAAAGCGAAGCCACCCCGCTGATGGTTGTGTTAAATAGTCTTATGGAAAAAAATAATTTAAATATGGCGCAGCTCAGTAAAAACACGGGGCTTACCTTTACGACAATCAAAAGACTCTGCGCGGATCCAGCATGTAACCCAACACTAGGGTCAATTGATAAAATTGCTAAATTTTTTGGCGTTAAATCAACTCAGTTAATGGGAATTGAGCCAATCAATAGTGATGCTGCCACTGGTTATCACCCTGATTTTTCTGGCTGGGTAAATATCCCAATCATTTCACAACAACAATTGCTTTCTTGGCCAAATCAGATTGATGAGATTCGAGCATCAAAATCAACGCAATTCGTAAAAACCGATTTAGAAATCAATGAAAAAATGTTTGCCTTAAAAGCAACGGATGAAAGCCTGGAGCCTAAATTTTCAGCAGGAACAGTTTTAATATTTGATCCAGAAAAACAATATAGAAACAAAGATTATGTTGCGTTACACATACACGGAAAAGAGCTACCGCAAATAAGACAAATATTTATTGATGGCTCTGATATTTACATAAAAACAATTAACCCTGAGTTTTCAGGAAACCAACCAACTAAGCTGGATAAAAATTCATTCATGATTTTAGGCGTTCTTATCCAAGCAAGATCCAATTACTTTTGAAAAATTTTATTCAAAGATCATTTTCCAAATATATTTACAACATTATCATCCATTTCAACATTCCTCCTGAATACAGAACTCCATGGATTAATACTAACTTTTGTTTCATAAACATCCGCCCCGTCTAACTTCTTTAAAGCAACAACTAAAAAACTAGCTGGGTATAGAAAAAGTAGCGAAAAACCAATCTTAAATAAATACATATTGATAAATAAATGTTTACCCATCTGAAATCCTTCCACAGGAACCAGAGCAATTGATACAATAATCGTCGTTAAAATTAACTCGCCGATCGCGCATGAAAAAAAACTGCGAAATTTGAAAAACTTTCCACGCGCAATAATTTTTGTCTTGCCAATTAACTGCGTGTTAAAAATCATTCCAACTAACACCGCAGCTAAATTTGACGCGAACACCAACCAAGATGAACCAAAAACTAAATCATATGCATCACGATGATTCCAAGTTGATGGGGATGGCAACATATTTACCCCTATTGGGATAATGCTATAAAACGCTTGAGCAAATAATGCAATAAAGATAGTTTTACGTGCCAATGTCGGACCATACGCTTCCGAAATCACATCACTAATCGCAAATGTCGCTGGAAAAATAAAAATTCCACCGGGTTCTAAAAATGGACCTATTTGAATTAATCTATACGCAACCGATTGAGCCGTGACCATCAATATTGCATAAAACACCGATAAAAAGACATAATACTTGAACTGTTCGTTTATTCTTACCTTATCGTTCAAGTTCATTTCAAATATCTCAAATTATTGTTATTTTGATCCGGAAAATTAAAATGATCATCTTGCTTCATTTTTTCTAACATATAAATTTTTGAAATTGCAATTACATCATTATGGCACATTATCGAAAGTATTTTTTGATCTTTAAGAAAATCTGACGCAACACCGCAAATAATTTTATTTTCTTCGATCAAAAGGATTTTAATAATATGCTGATTATTTTTTTCTGGCAGAACAGAGATGCTTTCAAGAAATGCCATTGGCTGCTTTAATTCAGCTTGATATTGGTTAAACACGGTTAACCTATCTTCAACAGATAACCCAATTAAATATCGATCATTTTTAACAATGTCGTGTGTTGATAACGATACGGTTGATGTAATTCGTTTTGCTTTTATTTTGAATTGTGCGCGTTTTGTAAAACTATCTATTTCTTTTTCAGCAATATGAAACACAATTGATGAGAGTGCAATTTTATTTGCATCGCTGAAAATTTCTTTTATGTACTTCCAAATCATCCGCATATGAAATCCATTAATAACAAATTCACTTTTGTTAGAAAAAAACAAATTTGGCGGCGCTTAATTTATCAATTTAACGTCCAAACCTTTGTCTTGTGCGAAATTATAATTTAATATGGCTCAACTAAGCAATTGACTTATAAGAGTGTACTTTTGAGCAGATTACCGAGTAAAACCGTATTTTTTAATGGAGTGACTATGTCCGCCTCATCGAGATTGGCTGAATTTGCATTAATGGCATTTTCGCAAACAACAATTCCAAGAAATGTTTGTGATGTTGCAATTTCGGCAATTACAGATCAATACGGTCTACAAATCGGTGGTAGTGAATTTCCATGGAGCAGAGGAATTTATCGGTACACAAAAAGCCTTGTAGCCGCTGGACATAGCACAGTTACACGTTATGGAGACACGTTATCACCAGTTCAGGCTGCATTTATCAACGGCTCATTTGCACACGCACAAGATTTTGACGATAGTCATCAGGAAGCGCAAACACACCCAGGTAGCGTTGTAATACCCGCTGCAATCGCATTAGGAGAGCATTTAAATTTACCAGGCGATATTGTTTTAAAAGCAATCATTATTGGTATGGAAGTGATGCTACGATTGGCACATTCACTCTGCCCTGCCTGCATTGAAGGTGGTCATCATACACCCCCCACTATCGGTCCATTTGGGTCTGCAATTGCCTGCGGCTTATTGCTCGGATTAAATAAATCACAATTAACAAATGCTCTCGGCATTTGCGGAAGTTACAGCGGTGGTTTGGTTGAATATACTTTATCGGGCGGTTCAGTTAAAAGAATTCACACAGGCATCGGCGCACGCGCAGGACTTGAAGCAGCACTGCTCGCAAAAGAAGGATTAACAGGGCCAGAAACAATTATTGATGGTAAAAAAGGATTATGGGAAATTTTCGGGCGCGGAAAAGCATTTCCTGAAAGACTATTTGATCAAATTGGCGATCGTTACATGCTTACTACACTCATGTTTAAACCTTATAACTGCTGTTATCTTATTCACCCCGCGATTGAGGGGTTTTTAAAACTATGCGCACAAAACAACATTACTGCAAATGATATTGAATTTGTTACGGTTGGTTATAGTGATTTTTCAATTTCACACGCAGGAAAAATCATCGTTCCAACTGATGAATTAGGTGCACAATTTAGCACGAGCTACACACTAGCACTTTCTCTTTTAAAAGAAGCGCCCGGTATGTGGTCATACACAACGGAAAATTTAGTTAATCCGGCAATAATTGCATTGGCTCGACGAATAAGTGTCATTAAAGACGATGAGGCGAATCAAGAATTTCCGAAAAAAAATGGTTGTATCGTTACCATCACAACAAAATCTGGGGATGTTTTTTCATTGCGAATAAAAGACCCGAAAGGCAGTCCTGAAAACTTACTAACAGCCACCGATGTAAGAGAAAAATATTTCAAAAACACCCGCCCTATTGTTGGACGCGAACACGCTCAAGAACTATATGACAGACTGCAACGCTTTGAATCATTACCGAGCGTTAGAAATTTCATGGCTCGCAACCCTCATGATTTGCGACTTGTCGCAAAACTATAACACTTGAACTGGGGTTACCTGGAAGAATCTCCAAAACCGGCCGGTTTTTAATTTACCCGTGCAATCACGCAGTCTTACGCAGTTTTTTCTCTAAAAGCTTAATGAGCTTATCAAAATCAATCTCATTTTTTCGATCCTTGAA
>OBEQ010369754.1_pt1 | contig 21120 bp, 16 predicted proteins | sample 1670901 | NCBI WGS metagenome assembly OBEQ01 (sample SAMEA104232315, study PRJEB22302) | groundwater metagenome | biome: forest; feature: aquifer; material: groundwater | place: USA | collected 2011-08-07 | depth 5.4 m
CGGAGTTTGCCTGAAGCAAACTCCACGCTCCTCGCTTTTTAAGGACCAGCGGCTCGTCGCTCCCCGGTTTGCTAGCTTTGGTTTTTCCTTACCGGGGGAACCGTCATGGACTACGAAGCCGTTCTCAATCAAGCCCTGGACCTGATCGCGGACGGGGAGACCCGCAAATCGGAGCGTCTGCTTCAAGGCATTATTGATCATCTCAAAGGACGCCTGGACGGGACGAACGGGGACATCAGCCGGTATTACTATTGGGGCCGGGCCCTCACCGCCATGGATGAGCCCGAACAGGCGCTGCTCAAATTCGAAAAGGTTCTGAGCCTGGACCCCACACACGAGCTGTCCCTTTGGGAGACCGCCTCCATTTTCCTGCACGATTTGGAAAAGCCGGAAAGCGCCAAGGTTCTGCTCGTGGAAAAGCTGCTCCCGATGAATCCGGGCAACGCGCTGTACCAGGAATCCCTGCGCGCCGCGGAGTTCGCCGCGCGGCTCAAGAAGGAGCCGCCTACCGGCACGCCAGGGACGAAACCCGGTCCGCGCGCCGCCAAGCCGAAAGCGGGCACCACCGCGAGCGAACGGGAAAAGGCATTGAAGGAGGAAGCCGACGCCTTGTTGCGCGAGACTGGGATGTGGGAAGAGGAAGACGGGATTATCTAGGCTCGTCGCTCCAGAGTTCGCGAAGCGAACTCCACGCTCCTCACTGGATGGGGATTCCTAAGCTTTCGTCTCACGCACCATTTTTTCTTCCGCATCCAACCAGGCGGTAAGGCCGGGCGTCAACGGGGGAGGAGACTCCTTCACGTCCATCAGGCCCAGCAACCGGGTAATCGGCACGCTACCCTTCGGCCCCACGAACACGCCTTTCAGATAGGCTTGCAGGACCAGATCGCCTTTGCGCAGGATGGTCTGTTCCAGATACACCCACTTGACGTCCCAGGTGACGATGCGCGTGCGGATCTCGAACTTCTGGAACAGGTTGAGCGGGCGACGGAAGCGGATCAAGGTTCCCGCCAGCACGGGATACCATTTGTGCTTGAGCACGTGGGGAACGGCTCCGTTGTGCAAGAGCAGATCCAGGCGGCCGAGATCCATCAATGTGAGGTAGCGGCCGTTGTTCATGTGCAGGTTGGTGTCCAGATCATTCGGCCACACGCGGAACCGCACCACGGACTCGTCGAAAATGCCGCGGCGGGTGGGACGCATGAAAAAAAGCAACAGGGTTTTCAGCAATCGAAATAAGAGATTCATGGAACTTTCCGGGCCGTTTCGAGGACCTGACGGGCCTCTCACCAACCGCATTATCGCAATCAAATGCAAGAAACTCTAGCTTGCGCCGAGAGGTCAAGGTAAATAATCATACTGTAAGAGAGAATCGCCGTGGATCACCGCGAAATGCGCGCTCCTGGGAACCGAAATGCGACGATCAAACGGGATTTTTTTTCGGTTGCAGTTGATCGTTTTCTTGAACGGAAACCCTTGAATTTGCAGGGCATTCGCGGGTTTTCGGCTTATATTTATTTCGGCCGAGGGATGTGGGGCCTCAAAGATAGGGTATAGGGGAGAAGTAATGAAAAGCTTTTTGATCAAGACAGCATGCGTGATTGTACTAGTTGGGGCAGCGGCTTTTGGACAACCCGCACTTTCGATCCCAGAACATAACGACCCCTGCGCGGCTGGTGCAGGCACAGATACGGTGGTTTCAGCTCCCGACCATTATGGTTTCATTGACCTCTTCGACGGAAAAACCTTGAAAGGCTGGTGGGAAAGCTGCAAGACCGGCCACTCCTCGAGCGATAACGTTAACGGCGGCATCTATATGGCCGATCCGGCGAACGAAGCCCTTTATTCGCAACAGCAAGCGAACGGCGCCGGCGGCGTCCTAATGACCAACAAAATATTTGGAAACTATGAACTAATTTTCGACTATTGGGGAACTTACGGCGACGACGGCGGTGTATTCAACCGTACGTCAGCGACCGGCAAGTGCTACCAGACAACACTCGACTACATCGCGGGCAGCAGCGTCGGCGGGGCCTACGGCGAAGCCGGATACACCAACCTGAACATCGATCCTTACGTTTTTGGCGGGAACAAGAATACCATCACCAATTTGGCGAACTGGACTGCGGGTACCAAGGCGCAGAATCCGACGTCCTTCGGCTGCCCTGCAGCGGGTTGCACGGCTGCAGATTGGGCTACTGTATGGGATCCGAACGGGTGGAACCAGATCCGCATCAAGTTCTACGGCGGATTGACCTCCGCTTCCAAGGTGAAGATGAAGACCTATTTCCGGAAAAGTAAGAATGGACCCGTCCCCGGCTTGATGAATTGGGTACCCGTTTATACAGATTCCCAGTCCATCGTCACTCCGGCGAGCTATATCGGGTTCCAGATCCATGGTGGAACCGCGCGGTGGGTCCGTGGAGCCGGCACCTGGTATAAAAACATAAAATGGCGCCCTCTCGATGACCAAGGCAATACGATTGGAGTCCCAGACACAATTCCCTATTATTCCATTGGAACCACCGCAATTCCCAGCCGCTCTCAATCCCCACTTATGGGTGCGCGACTGCTGGGAAATACATATGGCATCTCCGGACACATTGCGTCGACCCATCAGATCATCGTGCGCGATGTTACCGGACATGTTTTGGAAACTTTTCGCGGTGAGGCCGGTGACGTTAACTATTCGTTTACCAACAGCGCTCGCGGCTTAATGGTGGTCGAAGTGAAAACCGCTGCTGGAACTGATCGGATCCCTGTCGCCCGGTTTTGAGAAAAACCTTGTGACAAATCCTTTTCCATAAACTATTTCTCCGAAATCCTCCAAGGGTATTTCTTGATGAGAACAAAATCATTTTTGTTTCCTGTGTTCGGGTTTTGCGCGGCTTGGGCTTTCGGAGAGACCCCGGTCTATAAAATCCACGCTCAGGCATGGACCGAATACGGTCTTATCGGCCATGTGACCGACACCATGGTCGTGGACGTGAACGGCAACCGCCCGCAAAGCATGGGCGCGCAATTCACGGCCTTGGCCGACTTCGGCGGGAGCTTAGAAGGCGCCCTCGGATTTGGCTCGTACCAGGCCTATCACTCGCTGGGAAACCAGGAAACCGAACGCAATACCCTTTCCGTGTTCAAGAATTTCATAACCAAAGCGAGACTGACCTGGTATCATGGAGACAGATCCGCACCTTCCCTGAGCGTCACCGTCGGCAACTTCGCATACGATTACAACTCCGACGTCAAAAACCTCGGGCTCTACCTCCTGCGCGGCCCAGTTTATCCCGGTTTCCTGACATCCGGCTTCAAGGATTACCATGTCGACTCGACCCGTGCCGCCTTTACGGGCGTCCGTCTGCATCACGCGATGGGGAACTTCCAACACGATTTAATTCTCACCCAGGAGCACGACCTTCCCCCTACCTATGACTGGAGCGTAGGTTACGTGGCCAAATACAAGGCATTCAACGCTTTGGAATTCGGCGCTGGTGTGAACTTCTACCACCTCATTCCTGAAGTCGGGGAAGTGACCACCCCCAGTCGCAAAGACCTTCCCACACTGTATGCCCAGGATTCCCTGACGCAGAACAGCGGACACATGTATCCCCCTTACGAGCTGGACTACATCGAGGTCCGAGGTCCGGGTGACACCGTTTTCTACACCCACAAGGGCGTCAAGCTAATGGGCATGTTCGACTTTGATTTGAAGACCCTCTTCGGCCTATCCGGCCTAGGCGATAATGATCTGAAGCTTTATGGCGAAGCCGCCATCATCGGGGTCAAGAATTACGGTTCTGTGTATAACAAAATATCGGAACGGATACCCGTCATGGTCGGCTTCAACATCCCGACCGCAGGTGTCTTGGATTTTCTTTCCTTGGAAGTGGAATATTATGGAGCCAAGTACCGGGCGGACTACCAGAAGCTCGGAAACTTCGGTTCCCTGTATGTGCGCGGCATCAATCCTCCGCCACCCACCAACCCCACCTCCTTCCCCTCTCCGATTCCCGTTTCCTACAAGGATTTCGAAGGGGTTGATTCCCTGGGAAACTGGGTTACCCGCAGCGGCGATACCATCAATGTCAAAGGCACCGGCATGGACGTGCAAAACATGACTTCCGACAATTTCAAGTGGTCCCTGAATATCCAGAAAACGATTGCCGGCCATGTCCGCTTTACCGGCCAGGTCGCCAATGACCATATGATTCCTCGTCCGGTTCGCAATAGTGGTAACTCCGAGGCGGGCGGATACTCGGAAGCGTTGACGACACTTAAGGACTGGTACTTCATGGTGCGTCTCGGGTATTTCTTCTAATGGCCGCGGTGAAACTGATGGAACGCAAGCGCTTGATGGGATCTCTGTTGGCCGCAAGCCTGATCGCGGGCGCCCCTTTGGAAATCCGGTCGCAGGATAACGAACCCGTAATCACCTACAAAGGATCTGGCTGGGTGCAGTCCGGCCTGATTGAAAACAGCACGGATCACTTCTCCAACGGAACCCAGAACGACTTCAACAAAAACTGGATCGAAAATGCCGGCGTCCAGGTCACGACCATCGCCAAATTCGGACCGTACTGGGAAGGCGGATTCGGGTTGGGAGCGATCCAGACGAACAATGCGCGAGGCGCCTTGGACGTCGCCAACAATTGGTATCCGTTTTATGCGACATTCCTCGGAGAGGCTCGGCTTACCTATTCGATTGGCAGCAAAGAAACGCAGCAGTTGAAAGTCAACATTGGGTTCTTCAACTACGTATACAACCCGGATGTCCGGGATCTCGGCTCCTATCTGCTCCGGGGTCTGCCTTACCCAAGCACACTGATTTCCGGATTCGAAATCCGCGGTACCACAGGAGCGGCCAACGTATTCGGAATTGGGACCCAATACAGTATCGGCGGATTAAAAAACGATTTGATGTTGATATCCGAAACGGATCATCGCCCCTATTTCGACGCATCCGTCGCCGATGTCGTGACTTGGCAGCCGTTCGCGGCCTTGCAGATTGGAGCGGGAATCAATCTGTACCGCGTCATGCCGCGCAACAAAAAGGTTACCGCACCCGATAAGAGCTGCGACAATGCGCACAACAACTATTCCCAGATCGACGACATTTTCGGTAAGGACAAGGAGGTCTGCTATATCCTGGATACATTGAGCCGGGACACGGTTGCAGGTACCGCGGTGGTGGATACCATCACGGGAGGCATGGACGGAACCAAATTGATGGGCCGGTTCCATTTCGATCCAAAGCCCCTCTTCGGCGGCGCCGCCTTCGGGAAGGAAGATCTTGTCCTATACGGGGAAGTCGCCGTTCTTGGCCTCAAGAACTACCCCAAGTACTATGACGATATCAAACGTCGGATGCCGGTGATGTTGGGGTTCAACTTTCCCGCCTTCGGCTACCTGGACAAGCTGTCCCTGGAGGTGGAGTACTTCGCCAACCAGAACTACAACGACTACGGCAAAGCCGAAGCCCAGAACTCCTGGGTCCCGCGCGTAGTCCCCAACGGATACACCAAGCGGGATGACGTCAAATGGGCCTTGTACGGCTCAAAGCTGCTGCTGGGACACGTCAAGCTTTCCGGACAGGTCGCGAATGATCATTTGCGGACCTACGGAGCGCCAGATCTGGGTTTTTTAACTTACGCGGAAGCTTTGACCACTCCTAAGGACTGGTATTGGATGGGCAAGATTGCCTACTTCTTCTAAGATGCGCATGGAAACGAGCATGAAAATCTTCTCACGCCTCCTCTCGGGACTTTCCAAGCCGACGTTGATTGTTGCATTGCTGTCCGCCGGACATGCCTTGGGTGCGGGGCCATCCGTAACCCTTACCGGAGAGGGCTGGGGACAATATGGCCGCGTCGAAAGCAGTTCGGACACGACGACGGGCAATTACAACGGAAACTTCACCCACGCTGCGGGCGCCCAAATCCTTTTGAACAACAAGTTCTCGGAAAGGTTGAACATCAACCTGGGACTGGGAATGACCGAACGGCATTATTTGGGCGGCGGCCTGACCAATCGCCGCGGACGTTCCGCCGTGATTGTCACCCCGTACATTGTCCAGGCCAACGCAGTGTATTCCTTCTGGAGCGGAGACGAAAAGGAACTTAGGCTGTCCGCCGGCTATCTCAACTACAACTATAATCCTGATGTCAAAAACTTGGGCCTCTATCTGCTTCGCGGACCGGTGTATCCGGGCATTGTTTTGTCGGGCTTTGAAAACAAATACGTATTGCCGTTGGCAAACTTCCTGGGGCTTCAACTCCATCACCGAAGCGGCGGCTTCTCCCAGGATTTATTGTTGAATTCGGAAACGGAACTTTGGCCTTTGTACGACGTGTCCCCCGCCTATGTGGCTCAATACCAATTCGGGAAGATCCTCCGCCTCGGCGGGGGAGTCAACCTATACCACTACATCCCCATCGAATCCAAGTTGACTAATCCCACACATCCTGCTCTGACTGGGGAGCCCAACGATAGCACCACCGCCGTCACGGATCCAGGCCAGCGCGTATTAATCTGGGTGGATACCACGACCAATCCCCGCGACACTACCTACTTGTCCTTCAAGGGGACCAAGGTCATGTTCAGCGCGTCTCTGGATATGAAAGAGATTTTCGGAGGCATCGAGTCGATGGGACCGGAAGATCTGAAGCTCTACTCCGAGGTGGCCATCATCGGACTGGACGCCAGCAAGGCCTACAAGGACATCTACGGCCCCATTTCCGAACGTATTCCCGTCATGGTAGGCCTCAATCTGCCTGCCTTCAAGATCCTCGACCATCTCTCGGTTGAAGTGGAATATTATAAGGCCCAATTCAAAGACGATTTGCAGCGCTATGAGCCGAGTTCGGCATACTACATGTCACCGCTTCCAGTAGAAAACAGGACAAATCTGGATCTGAAAAGGGACGATATCAAATGGTCCATCCACGCTGCCAAATCCTTTGAGCATGTGCGCATCAGCGCCCAGGTGGCGAACGACCACTCCCGTCCGGGAGGCAAGCTCCTGGATCAGGCCTCGGAATGGGAATCACTCTATACCACTCCCAAGGATTGGTATTGGATGACCAAAATGTCCTTCTTCTTTTAAGTTGTCGCGATAACGATATTTCCGTCGGGCCTTGTTGGCCCCACACGTTTTTCCTTCTAAATCCCCCTGCTTGCCCGCAATTTTTTCAAATCCCCCGATTTACCCTCTTTGAGACCGTTCGGTTTGTGCCGTCAATCACAGAGCATTCTGTTTTGATAATTATCTTTTCAAAAGTCCCGCTGAATACGTCTAATGTCTTTTTCCAGGTACGGTACGATGTTGAAAAACCTTCTTTTTTGCTTTCCATTGGCGCTTGGTCTGTCCGAGGCCACTCCCAAACCCGCACCCAAAACCATTGTCAAAACGGTTCGTCCCGTATCCACGGTTCGGAAGTATACCTTGGATACAAACGCGGTGCATAAGCTCTATATCGATGGGGATTTCGATGAGGCCATCGATCGATTGGAAACCGGCTTGAAATATGTGGTTCCCTTGTCCCACGAGGACAGTGTATTCATTTTCAAGCATCTCGGGGTCATGTACACCTCCAAATACGAGACCCGGGAGAAAGGCAAGCAATTTATGATGCGCCTGCTGGAGGTGGAACCCACGGCCCGCATCATGGACATGTATGCCAGCGACATGATTTACATGATTTTCAAGAACATCCAGGATGAATATGAATTGGCCCAGATGAAATTGAAACGGGCACAAGGCCTCAAGGACGGAAACAATCCGCCGTTACATCAGGATTCCACGCAAAACCCGCCGCCCGAGACCGCCAAATCCCACAGCTATAAATGGGTGCCATGGACCGTTGCCGTGGTGGGAGTGGCCGGAGGCGCCATTCTCGCCTACAACCTGATGGACTACGGTAAAACGGCCCAAAAGAAAGACAACGTCATACCATGAACCCAACGCTCGCATTCCTCCGCAAAGCCTGGCTCCCTCTCGCCTGCCTTTCCCTGGTCTTGTTCGCCTGCAATGTGAACGAAACCAAGGATCAGCAGGTCTTCTCTTTCCCGACTCTGGTCGATAGCCTGAAGGGGTACGACTCGGCAGTAATCGTGATCCAGGATCTCTCCGGGAAGACATTGGATACCTTGTATCACGGGCCTGTGAACCCTTCCACCAACCTGACCGGTTTGAGCGCTCCCCACTATTCCGGGGGAACCGTGAAAGTCGTTATCGAAGGCCTCAACAAGGGCGTAGTCGTTTACCAAATCGAACGCGGGTATGACGGCACCACGGCGCAACCCGCAGTACCCATCATCATTCCTTCGGCCTTGCTTTCCTTGGAAGATATCACCCTGAATTTGAAGCTGGGTGATAGTCGCCCGCTGCCCAATCTCCAACTTTCTCCCGCAAATCTCTCGACGCGCGAAATCCATTGGTCGAGCAGCGATCCTTCCGTGCTCCAAGTGGATCAATCAACCCTGAAGGCGCTGAAGATTGGAACAGCGTGGCTACGCGCACAATTGGGCGCGGATGCGGCGAAGTCGGACAGCATCAAAGTGGTGGTTTCGGCGCGGGATAGCGTCGTCGAGCCTCTCATCGACAGCCTCCGTCTCTCACCCGATACCTTGCAGGTTTCCGTGGGCGGGGCCGCGCAGAAATTCCAGGTGACCTTTTACCCGGCCAACGCTCCTTCGGAAATCGTCTATGGCAGCCTGGATACCACCGTGGCCACCATTTCCCCCGCCGGTTTGGTGCGCGGCATCAAATCCGCCTTTACCCGCGTTTTCGCGCGCTCCCTTGCCGTAGCCGGAGTCAACGACACGGCATGGGTCAGAGTGCTGCCCAAGGTCGAAGTGGACAGCATCCGATTCAAGAGCAGGCAACTGGAACTGTTCCAACAGGGGGCATCGGAAACCTTGTACGTGCAGGCCTATCCCGCCCTGGCCAGCCAGGAGTTCGAGTTCCTGCTGCGCAATGTCGCGATAGCCAAGGTCGCTTCGGGAAAGGTGCAAGGCCTCCTGGAAGGTGATACCTGGATCGTCGCGAAATCAGCGGATAATCCCGCCAAAATGGATTCCGTTCACGTGCTGGTCCTGCCGGCCACCCAGGTTGAAAGCGTCACGGTAAAACCCGATACGCTAAAGCTGTACCTGAAGGGCGAAAGCCTTCCTCTGAAGGCGAACATCTATCCCTCCACTTTGAAAAGCCGGTTCCTTTGGCATTCGAGCGCTCCTGGAATCGCCGAGGTCGACACTTCCGGGAAGGTCTCGCCGATTGCTGTGGGCTATGCCTTCGTAAGCGCCATCAGCCGTGCGGACAGCACCAAGCGTGACAGTTCCCTGGTGCTGGTGAAAAAGGACACGCCGAAACTCGCGGTTGGACCCGATACCATTCTGTCCGTGGGCCTATCCGTGAAGTTCAGTCCCGTAGCGCCCCAGGAATATGGGCTCGTGACCGCCTTCAAATGGGACTTGAACGGTGACGGAGTTTACGAGGATTCCGCCGCGACCCTCAAAGAGGTTTCCTATTACTATGGTACGGCCGGCGACTTCCCCGCCAAATTCTATGTCCGGGATACCGAGGGGAACGATACCGTCGTCACCCGCCATATCAAGGCCGTAACCGGGCTAATCGTGCAAATCACGAGTCCCAAGGATGGATTCACCACGAACACGGCCGGCCTGGACGTGGTGTGGTCGGTTGATAACGCAAGCCATACCGACAAGGAGACCTTGGTCGAAGGCGTAAACACCGTGACACGGACCGCCAAGGATGTGGCCGGCAACACCTTTACCGCTTCCATCAAGGTGACCTTGGATACCAAACCCCCGAAGGCTCCCACGGTAAAAGGCCCGACGGGACCGGTCAGCTCGCATAATCCGACCTGGACCTGGTCCTCCGGCGGCGAAGGCAGCGGCGCCTACCGCATGCGTTTGGATGCAGCGGACATGAGCCAGGCCAAAGCCATCGCCGACACGTTCTTCACGGCGGATTCCTCCCTTGGTGAGGGCACGCATACCTTGTACATCCAGGAAAAGGATGTGGCCGGGAATTGGTCCGCGTCCGGAAGTTTTGCCGTGGCAATCGATGTGACGCCGCCCAAAGCGCCCACGGTGCTGGTGAACACCCCGGCCGTGACCAACGTTGTCAAGCCCGTATGGAACTGGACCGGCAACCCGGACGGTGCGGCTACGTTCCAATACAAGGTGGATGATGCCAATTTCAACGGTGGCGCGACAGAAACCACGGCGCTTACTTATACACCGCCGGCAAACCTCGCAGCGGGCGTGCACACCGTGTATGTCCGCGAGAGGGATGCGGCCGGGAACTGGTCGCTCCCAGGCAACGCCCAGGTCACGATAGATCTGACCGCACCTACGGCGCCAAAGGTGACCGGCAGTTCGCCCACCAGCCTTTCCCCCAAATGGACCTGGACCTCCGGCGGCGGGGGATCAGGTGATTATCGTTTCCACCTGGGTGCGGACCCCACTGCAACCGATATCGAAACCAAGAATCTGGAATTCACCCAGACCACCCCTGTTTCCGGCACGACCTATACCCTTTATGTACAGGAACGGGACGCGGCTGGGAACTGGTCGTCCAGCGGCACCTTACCCATCACTTATGACCTGACCAAACCCACGGTCACCATCACCGCACCACAGGCTTCCGGGACCTATCTGACCCGCTCCGCTACGGTAGATGTATCCGGATCCTCCTCGAGTCCATCCGGACCGAATGCCATCAAGACCGTTGTCTATAGCGTCGACGGCGTAGCGGGCAACATTTCTACGAATCTGGGTGCAACGGGCGGTTGGTCCATCAAGGCGCTGCCCTTGTCCAACAATAAGACCATCGTCCTCAAAGTCACGGCCACGGATGTCGCGGGCAATTCCGGCGAAGCCAGCCTTTCCATCTTGATGGACAATACCGCTCCGACCCCACCCGCATTCGCCGCCCAACCTCCGGCCATCGTGAACAAGACGGACTCGCGGACCAGTCTGCAATGGACCTGGAACCGGACCGGCGACGCCACCGATTCCTTTGTGGTGAAATTGAACACGGTCGAGGTATCACGGCAAACCGCCGCCGCTTATACCATTAACAATCCGACGGATGGCGACTATCAAATCGAAGTCGTGGAGAAGGACCTTGCCGGAAACACCTCGACGACCCTGACAAGCGTCAAAGTCCTGCTCGACAGGACCTCTCCAACCGCTCCCGACCTGACCAAGCCCGCATCGCCAAAGAAAACCGCCCAATGGACCTGGACTCCCGGTGGCGGTGGAAACGGATCTTTCCAATGCCAATTGAATGGCGGCGCCACGGCGGCTTGCACAAGCCCTTACAATCTGCCCACTCCAACAGACGGGGATTACTCCTTGAGCGTGCGGGAGTTGGATGCAGCAGGGAATTTCAGTGCTTGGTCCACGACATCTGTGACAATCGACCTGCAAATCCCCCTCATCACATTGGGGAACTACAAGAATACACCGGATCAAATCATCAACACCGTCAAGGCTTTCTCCGGAACTGCCTCCGACGAGCGGGGACTTCGATTCGTCAAATACCATGAGGATTCAGATGCCGATAATATCGCGAGTGGGACCACTTCCTGGTCCTTTACTCCTGCCTTGAAGACCGGAACCCATACCTTGACCATTTACGCCGAGGATCTCGCAGGGAACCAGGCGACGACCACGGTATCGATTACCTATGAACCCGATGTCATTTTTGTCCGCAAGGGCGCCACCGGATCCGGCGATGGCTCGTCCTGGACCAATGCCTATTCCGAACTTTCACAACTTCTGGTTGGAGGAAAGAACTATTCCACGGATAAGCAAATCTGGGTTTCCAAAGGAACCTACACCCCTTCGAGCGATTGGGGATTCACCATCGGAAGTAATTCGTTCGTGTACGGCGGTTTTGCAAGCGACGGAACGAATAGATCCTTGTCCGAACGGGATTTGGTGAACAATCAATCCATATTGAACAAATATCCAGGTGCTACTAGCACGGGCATAAAAGTGATTTCAAATACCTCATTAAGTGGAGATGGAACTACTGTGATCAGTTCAACGAATGTTGGGTTATCGGATTTTTCCATTGGAAGCTCAGATTATGGAATTCTTATACAAGGCACTCCAAAAGCGACCCTGAGCGGCATCAGCATGAAATACCAAACATTTAGCGTCAACGCGGTAAATGTTTATGATGCAAACGTGGATATAAAAAACTCGCACTTCATCCAAAACTCCGCGGTAGAAGGTGTAATAAATGTGATCCCTGGAAGTGGCGCGAAGAGACACGCGCGGTTTCAAAATGTCGAAATCTACGCAAATACCTCCAGCGACGGCGGAGGCGTTGTATTAAATGACGACGCCTGTGCAGGAGGAAGTTCATCTTTTACAGAAAACACGAACAACGAGGTACAAGTCTACGGCGGTTCATTTTCAAGGGAAAATTCGGTTACAATCGGCGGCAATGGGATTAGCGATGGAAGCAACACGATTGTGGGTTCCTGTCCCGCACCCTTCTAGTGCCAACATTGTTGCGAACATCTCTGACATACTATTTTCGCCAAGTTCGAGTTTGGTTGCGAACTCGTCTTCGGTTAGCAGGGATGTCCTGAATCGAAAATTCTCAAGGAGGAACGATGGGGTTTCCCGCACTCAATTTCGAAGTCACCACCCAGGACACCCGCAAGTTGAAGGCCTTCTACAAATCCGCCTTCGGCTGGTCCATCGGAAAAGGCCCACATAAGGGCGTGCATGCCGTCGATACCGGCTCCAAGAAGGGCATCCAGGGCTTTCTCCTGGAACGCAATGAATACATTCCCGATTATGTCTCCTTCTACATCGGCGTGCCTGACCTGGGCAAAGCGATTGCCAAGGTCCTCAAGGCGGGTGGGCAGGTCATCCGACCGGAGTTCAGCCCCAATCCGAAGATGAGCCTGGCCATCGTGATGGATCCCGAAGGCCATGTCTTCACGCTCCGAAAGACAAGATGAACGCGCATACCCGGTTCAAAGACTCCATCTACCATGCGATCCTGAAGGACGATCTCGCCGGGATCCAGAACGGACTCCGGGATCTGCCCCGGCATTTCGCCGCGGGACTGGAGGCGATCCATTCCATCCCGGCCGCGAAATTCACCCACTCCTATGCTCCGGGAAAATGGACGGTCGCGCAAGTTATCGGGCATCTTTCCGATACGCAGACGGTTTTCCTCAACCGCATCCTGTATATCGCCCGGGGCGAAAAGGCGGAGCTCCATCCCTTTGATGAAGGACTGTGGGTCGGCAATGCCGGGCACAACAATTTGGGCCGGGAGGCCATCCTATCCTTATATGCGGCGGGCGCGGCCCATGTGCAAACCGTGGTCGATGCGATGCCGCCGGAGAGTGTTGCGCGGGAAGGAATCGCCAACCATGTCGTCATCACCGTGGAGGAAATCATCCTGTATCTGATGGCGCATGAGCGGCACCATCTCAAGGTGATCCGCGAACGGTATCTGGCTTGAAGATAGGGGTTCAGGCCTTGATGAGGGATTCCAATTCAGAAAGCGAATCGGAAAACTCCGTCCCGAGGGACTTAGGCATATCCAAGGCCTTACCTAATTCGCGATAGTACCAGAGGACACCCTCTTTACCGCCTGCGAATCGGTTCCAAACCGATTCACCGACCGTCCGGTAATCCGATACGATGGCGCGTAAGTTATAGAGTTTGTCGCAGCTTGCGACTAACCTCGTGGATGTGGAAGCCGACTTCAAGTGTTCCAGGTACCTTATCTTCCTTTCCTTCCAAGGCGGTTTCGGGCTCTCGACGGCATCCGTGCATTCTCTGACGACCTCGGCTACAGCACTACCGAACCGCTGTTCAATTTCACGAAGAACGCTCAATCCTCCTTGATCTTCGGCTGCATCGTGCAAAAGGGCGGCAATGGCCTCATCTTCCGTGGCGCCATTCTCCATGGCCATGCTGGAAACCCCGAGGATATGGGCGACGTAAGGCGTTCCGGAGCCTTTGCGTTCCTGAGTGCGATGGAGGTCGAAGGCGAATGCCAAGGCTTGCTTATACTTTTCGGAGAGAATCAATTTCCAACTCCTGACTCTAGATCTGAATGATGTCTAAACGGAAAATGGGGCGTCAGTCAAACTCTGGGACCCCAAGCCTTTTTCGAATGGTTGAAACCAAGGTCTTGAACTCTGATTCCGTCAAGAGATCGATGTCTCCATCCCTTTGCAAATACCTTTCATAGTAGGGATAGGCCGGTTCCCAATCCCCTGTTTTCATATCCAACGCTAGGACGTCGAATCCTCCAGTTTTATGCATGACCAACTTGACAGGACGGTCGTTTACTGTGAAATATTCTGGGAAAATCGACATTAGTTTGCTCCTTTTCCAGTAAGGAATGCTTCGTCGTAGAGTTCTTTTGCCCGCGTTTGAAGTTTGGCGACTTCGATGGTTTCCTCGGGATTCAAACTTCTTTTTTCGGCTGCCGCCTTAGCTTGAATTTTCCGTTCCAATTCATATAGTTTGTGGCCTTCGCCATTTTTCACATTCAGGATTGATGCCAAATGCAATTGCATCTCCACCACATGGCCATTGCTCATCTCCAAATTCATCAGGATATCACGATACCCATTTTGGGGATTTTGAAACCGGTCCTTCAACCGTACTATCTTTACTTTTGCTTTAATAGCCGCCAAACCCTTTTCGAGCTGCGAAACGGATTTGAAAGAAATGGATGCCCTCGCCAAATCGCTTATGCGGGAAGCATCACCTTCGTAGTCCGCCGCGATTTTCTCCTTCGCCCGCTCACTACCCTTTAATGTAGCAGGAATCATCGCTTCTCCACCTAAATCCTGGGCGATCGACCGCGTCATAACATCCAATTCTTTTTTCGCAACCTCCGCCTCCGCATAGAGGGCATCCAGGTTTGATGTCCTTTGGGGACCCATCCGCTTCGGTTCCGCCTTGGCCCGAGGCTTGACCGAATGTGCCCCCACGTGAGGCGTTTGCATTTCCTGATCGATATGCACCTTGGTGACGTGGGGTTTTTCACCAGCCTTCCCCTCAACTTTAAGTGGTGCCGTCAGATCAAGGGTTTCATTGGGATCCCCGAGCTTTTTCAGGCGCTCTGCCGGGGTGGTTGCACCCTCGATGGAGCCCTTGAGATTCATGGATTCCAAATCGGATTTGGAACCTTTGACGCTGATGTAAAGGAGAAGGCCATTGGCGAGAGCCGAGCCGAATAGCCTCACCAGTCGATCCGTCCGCTCTTGCGGAGAAATGGTCGGATCCTTTTGGATGGCATCGAATTCCTTCGCGTACTCGAACCCCAACATCACACCCTGTACGCCATCGGTGGTTATCGCACCGATCAGGACGAACTTGACGGCCTTGTTGTTGATGTTGATGACTGTCGCTGCGCCGCGAGACCAGAGGATGCTTCCTGCACCGAAGAGATTGGCCACGATGGACAGGACATCGAATGCGTTCGCCTTCCAACTCGAAAATCCTTCATCGATACGCGTGCCGATATTGATCGCGGCGGCGGCAGTGCTTGAAAAAATCCCGGTCCAAATCGCGGCTGACACAATCTGGGATCCCGGAACCGGAGCCACCAAGGTAACGACACCAGCGACAACCGCGGCGCCCAAACCCACCCAGCCGAAAAAGGAGGATACCGAATCCCAGTATGCGGACCCATCGGTCTGGAATTCCTTTTCAATCGCGGGAAGGTTCAGATTGGAAAGGGTCGGAATCTTGACCGTGATCCCACCATCCGGATATCGATTATCCTCGTCCCAATCCACTAGGGCATTGCGCACCGCCTCTTCGGGCGTACGCCCTTCTCCCGAATATTCCCCTGTGGCCGCCCGCGCCATCGGATTAGTCCAATCCACGATCACCCATTTATCGGATGCGACTTTCGCCAGGAACACTCGCAGCGGCGCGCGACGCTGGCTTTGCGCCTCGAAGTGTTCTGCGTGGATCGTATGTTTCCTGAAATTCACCGTCGACTTGAGCCGCTCGGAAAGTTTGTCCCGGAACATTTCTTGTTGTGATAACGTTTGCTCGAACTTTTCCTGCTCGGGCTTGGATTGGGGTGGATACTTTTTGGCGACGGCCTGCAGAATGCCGATAAACCGATTCAGCGTATCCAAAGTCGCGTCCGGATCGGTAGGATCTTGGGGAAGCCTTGGCCCTCCAAGGAGCTCGGCTGCCACGGGCACAACCCATTGTTCATAGGTGTATATCTTGGTGGATCCGCCGACCTTGATATGGCACACGATGCGGTGATGCCCCACGGCGGACCATTTCGCACCCTTCCACTGCGGCCCGGTCGGTCCTTGGATGGTGGTCGGGCGGAAAATGGTGACGGCCTGGGCATCGTTGAAGGCGAACCATTTCGCCTCCTTCGCCTCGGCGTCCGGTCTACCCTCAGAGGGCTCGAGCACATAGTCGACTACGGCTCCAGGAGTCACGGTTCTTAAAGGAGGATTGGCGACGATGCGAAATGGCTCAGGCAATGGCCACCCCGGGTTGTTCGCTTGTGAAGGCGGGTTCGGAGTAGGCTACCATCTCGGTTGGGCTTTCTCCTTCTGCCTGCGAAATTCCAAGCCCCGCAAGGCAGTAGCCGGAGATATCCCCGTACTCCGTGCCCTTGGTCTTGGATCGGATTTCTTCAATCAAGTCGCCCGGTCTAGGGAAAAAGGTCTTGATCACGGATTGCATGGCCTGAAAAACGGAATCGGGAACGGCCAACGTACCGGAGATGGCTTGGGCATCGTTTTCATCCAATGCCTTGGCCAATCGTGCGGACAAGGCCTTGATGCGGATATCGTCCTGGTCCGGATATTCAAGCTCGAAAGTGGAGTCGGGAGGGGGTTCAATCTTGCCTACTCCTTTCTCATCCAATCTTCCTTTCTGTGTTGTACCATCGGAAAAATGCGCGATGAAAGCGACATCCGGAAGTTGAATCCCATCGGAGCTTTCTAAGTGAATGAGTACGCCTTTACCTGCATTTCCCACATCCTCGACCGCAAGTTTGTCGTAGAAATGGCAGCCGAATCCCGGCGTCCTCCGCTCACCCTTACGGGCCACCTGCTTTTTGCAAAAGCCGATATCTCCTTTTGCGCAGGGATACCGAATCGGGAAATTCTTGGTGGACTTTAAAAGCAACACCGCAACCCGACGATTCTCTTCGCAGGCCCCCGGAGCTTGCTTGGCGAGGTTGAACTCGCTGCAGCCTGCCGTGGCCTGGCCGTTGATATCGTCAAATGCCTTCTTGTCGAGCTTCAGACCGTTGATATCGTTGATAAATGCCTTGAAGAGTGCTTTCCGCGTTGCTGCATCTACTGACCCATTTTGGGGTAGTCCCTGTTTGCCTTGGAATCCTTTTACGGCGGCTTGGGTTTTCGGCCCATCTTTGCCATCGATGGTCCCGGGATCATGACCGAGATGTTTCAGGTACTCCTGGTTAGCGGTTAATCCCCATTTCTCTTTGGTGTAAAGCGCCTCCCAGGCATCGACGTCCTTGGTCAGAAACGCATGGACCGACTGCGCGCGCCGCTCGGAAAGGGCTTTGTTATCAGCTTCCTTACCCACCGCATCTGCATGCCCGAAAACGGCCAGCTTTCCATCCGGATAATCATCCCCCCAGGCCTTGATGCGCTCGCACATCGTCCGAAGGGCCTTCGCTTCCCGGGGATGCAAACAGCTGTTGCCTGTGGCGAAGGTAATATCCGGCAAGATATGGGATTTGATGAATGGATCCGCCATTTCATCCACGAGCTTGGGAGCCTTGGATCCATCCAAAGTTTCGGCTTCGGAGTGCTTGGCCAGGAAATAGTATTCCACCTTTTGCAGCCGGTTGCCGTCCTCGTCCTTAAAAGAGGGGATGTAGACGGGAATTTTACAAAGTGCTTTGCCGTCCTTGGCCACGCCATCGCCTTGGGAAATCCGCTCCGGCCCCTTGGGCGTTTTCGCGAACAATTCGAACGTGACCTTGGTCTTGTGGGCATGTTCCTCGGGGAGTTCCAACTCCACCGAAATCTCCGTCTCCTCATTGAATCCGACTTCCTCCGCCTCCCACTTGGGATTGCGGAGCACGACGGATGGTTTTTTCTTCTCCGGCTCGGGCGCCGCCTCCGCGGGGGACATGTCCATGGGTTCCGATGGCTCGGTAGGTGCGGCGCGACGGCCGGCGCTTCCGGTCTTGCTTTTGACGAATATCTCATCCTGGGACTTGGGTTTTGGGGCGCCCGGGGATTTGAAGGGATCCAAGTTCATGTCACAGAGTTCCGTGGTCTGGAGTAAAGGTGTCTGCGAGGCGCGGTAAGGAAAGATAACACAACTGCCTTTCCAGGAGTGTGATGGGAACCACGCGCAACATAAGCCCCACTTCCCAGTTGAACCTCCAGCGCCCTGAGTATGCCCTGGAGCGCATAGAGAGGAATGGACAATAGGGCGCCATCCCTGCCCTGGTTGGACTGAGACACCCGGATTCCCAATGGACACTGGTATTCTTGAAGGAATCGGTGTAGGCTCCTCAGCCACCCTGGATCCGGGCGCAGAGAGTCATGTTCCCACTGGCTGCATACTCCCGGACAAGCGCAGGCATCCCGCCAATCGTCAGGTATATCCTGAGCAGCGAAAGCAGGTGCTGCTGAATGGCGTCGGGATACGCCTGGTTCGCATCCTGTTCGTTCATACTGCGAAGGGCCGGCTGCTGATTCGTCGCCTCCAAGAATTCAGCGAAGGTCAACGGGTACATGAACAGGTATTGGACCCGCCCCACGGGAATGCGCATCTCTTCAGCCGTCAGCGCGAATTCCAACAGCGAACCAGCGGCGATCACATGCAGGGCAGGGAGCTTTTCGTAGAAATACCGGAGCGCCATGATCGCGCGCGGACACTGTTGGATTTTATCCAGAAACAGAAGGGTTTTCCCGGGAACGATTTCCTTGCCTGCGACAACTGATAGGGAGGCGCACACGTCCCGAGGCGCCAGGGATCCTGCGAAACAGGGTGCATAGTGCGGGTAGAGATCGAAGTTGATGGTGACGCCATTTGCATGATTAATCGGCCTAGTTGGATTGCGAAAGTCCGGGAAAGCTGGAAAAAGCCTCCCATCGTATGGCTTTCCGGATCTCCGCATCTTGGCGACCGGATCCTCGACTTTGGCGGCCACGCAAAAATTCCGCGATAGCCTGGCGGGACGAAAACGCTCCCTGACATTGCTTCCCGTACTCTTGAGTGAAATGGAATCCTTCGGAGTGAACCGAAAGCCTATGGATTCGACACAGGATTCGTCCGCTATGTCCGTGGATGGGGCGAACTCCGGGCCGAAGACTGCGGCTTGCTTTGGGAGCATGTCATTCTGGATCTGCTTTTGACGCTTCCGTTGAAAGCGGTCCACTATTGGAGAACCAAACAGCGGCACGAAATCGATTTCGTGATTCCCCAAGGCAGGGACGCTTGCGACGCCGTTGAATGCAAGTGGAATGCCTCCGCCGCCGATACGAAGAACTTGATGGCATTCCGCAATGCGCATCCAAAGGGGCGGAACATCATCTTGTCCGCGAACCAGGTGGAGACAATGACCCGGAAAATGGCAGGCATGGAATTCATTTTCACCAATGCCCGCGATCTAATTTCCCTTTTCTAAAGGTCCGTTTAGATTGTGCCAGCGTCCTCACGATCCCGGGAATGCGAAACATTCCCCCTTCGGAACCCGGACGCTTTAGGGCAAAACCCCTTTTAAATACGCTTTGTCCCGGGCGGAATAGACTTTTACGTTATCGTCTATGGCGAATGTTTCCTCCCCCGAATACAGGATCGCACCTTTCACCGCGCCGACATCCGTCATCACAGCCTTAAGGTTTTCGATCCAGCGTTTTTCCATCCTGGTTCCGAACTTTATCTCCACCGCAACAATATTACGGCCGGACTGAAGCAGAAGATCTGTTTCCAATCCTGCTTGGGTTCTATAAAAGTAGGCCGTCGTGCCAGGGCTTTCCGTGTGGGCATGCCTGATGATGGTCTCTATCAGAAAACCTTCCCAGCTGGCTCCACTTTGTGGTGAATTGAGGAGATCCTCCTTGGATCGTATTCCCAATAGATGGTGGTAAAGACCTGAATCCCGAAGGTAGATTTTGGGCGATTTCACCAATCGCTTCCCGATATTAACGAAATATGGCTGCAATCTGCGGACAAGAAAACTTTGTTCGAGTATGTCCAGGTAGCGATTGACCGTATGGTAGGATACCCCTGCAGACGCGGCCAATTGCGATGAGTTCCAGATGCCTCCATGGACATGGGCGATCATGGACAATAGCTTCCGCATCAATACGGGATTCGACTCCACTCCGGCGCCGGGAAGATCCCGCTCAATGAAGGTTCTAATGTAGGATTCCATCCATAGCGTCCGGCCAAGTCCTGCTTTCATCTTGGCGGTTTCGGGATAACCGCCTCTGAGCCAGGTTTCCTCAAGCGTCAGCCGGGGTTTTCCAGTACCGGTTTCCAACGGGATCAACGGATCGAGGTCCAAAAACCCTATGCGACCGGCAAGGGTTTCGGACGCTCCCCGGATCAGATCCGGATGTGCTGAACCCAATACCAGGAACCGGCCTTTGACGTTCCGCCTGGAATCGATTTCCACCTTGAGGTGCTCCCACAACTCAGGAAGGAATTGGATTTCATCCAGGATTATCGGGCCTTGCTGTTCCTTCAAAAAGGATTCGGGTGCAATGCGGATCCTGTTGCGGACGGCGGGGGATTCCAGATCGAAATATTTTGCCCGGGGGAATGCCGCTTTGGCCAAGGTGGTTTTCCCGACCTGTCTTGCGCCAAGAATACACGCGCAAGGAAACAGTTTCATGATCCTTCGCAGCTTTTGTTGGGACTCCCGCTTCCACATACCCTTGTATTTTAGAATCCTGACTTCTAATTTTCAAGGATATAATCTCAAACCAAAATCCGCCATAGGTGTGGGAAACCCCATCCCTCCATGCGTGAAACCCCCTCGCCTCCCCCTACCTTCCCCACGACCCCGGGAAAAATCCGGGCCGCCCGCCCCCCGCAAAACCCCCGCCCCCGCCCCCCCGCGCC
>OBEQ012932010.1_pt1 | contig 21112 bp, 15 predicted proteins | sample 1670901 | NCBI WGS metagenome assembly OBEQ01 (sample SAMEA104232315, study PRJEB22302) | groundwater metagenome | biome: forest; feature: aquifer; material: groundwater | place: USA | collected 2011-08-07 | depth 5.4 m
GCACGCGCCACGCGGACCTTTTCCGCGTGCCGAAAGCGCTGCGCGGGCCGTCGGCGGCCGCTGGCCGCCAGGGTCGCCGCCCCTCGGTCGCTTCGCGACCGCCAACCGAAGCCACCAACGAGCTGCGGTGCCCTGGGCGGCTCAACCTGGCTCGCATCCCTCAGCCTGCTCGCGCTTTCAGGTGCTCTGTCGGCGCGCTCCAACGGTCCGCGTCGCGCGTGCGCGCGCCCGCCGAGCGAACAAACGTTCCGACTAATTTAATTTAAACGTTTCGACCTTGACAGCGGCGCGGCAGCCTTGCTATATGCGCTCGTGGCGTCTCACGCATGACCATCGCGCGAGGCACTCGGTTCGGCCCGTACGAGATTCAGTCCCTTCTCGGCACTGGCGGAATGGGCGAAGTCTATCGAGCCCACGACTCCAGACTCGGGCGTGATTTGGCGGTGAAGATTCTCCGGCCGGAGATGGCCGCCGATGCCGATCGACTCGCGCGTTTTGAAAAAGAAGCGCGACTGGCTTCGACTCTCAATCATCCCAACATCGTCACCATTTTTGACATTGGTCGAGCCGACACCATCCCATACATCGCCATGGAATTGGTCGAGGGCTCCACCCTTCGTGAATCCCTGCGCTCAGGGTTGCCGATGCGTCGAGTTCTTGACGTGGCGGCGCAGATGGCCGAAGGTCTCGCAAGAGCGCACGAGGGCGGAATCGTCCACCGGGACTTGAAGCCTGCCAACGTGATGATCACGCCGGATGGCCTCGTCAAGATTCTGGACTTCGGTCTTGGCAAGCGTGTGACGACCTTCGTTGAGGCAATGCCCGACGCACCCACGATATCGGTCATGGCGCCTCCCACGATCGAAGGCAGGATTGTCGGCACCGTCGATTACATGTCGCCGGAGCAGGCGTCAGGACGACCGATTGATTTTCGATCCGATCAGTTCTCGCTGGGATCGCTGTTCTGCGAGATGGCGACCGGCGGGCATCCGTTCCGTCGCGATACCGCCGTGCAAACCTTGTCGGCCATCATCGACGCCGCGCCCGCATTACCGGCAAGCCTGAGCGTCTCGGATCCATTGGGCCGAATTGTGCGTCGCTGCCTCGAAAAGGATCCACAGAAGCGTTACGAATCGACGCGGATGGTTGCCACCGAGCTTCGCGAGCTTGCGACGCGGGCAGCGGGCCCGGCTGGAGCGATGGTGACGCCTTCGGCACACCGATCGCCGGTTCCAAAGGGCTTGATGGCGATCCTATCCGTGGCGCTTGTTTTGGCGGTCATCGTCGCGACCGTTCCGGCAATCCGCACCCTGGTCCTGGGCCATGTCGGGCCAACGGTTGTTGCGGCGCCATTGCAGGCGGTCGCAGTCGCGCCAGTTCAGCCGGTCGCGCGTCCCCTTGTGCCGTACTGGACCCTCGCAGTGCTGAATCTCGTCGTTCTTGGCATGCTCGCAGCGGTGCTGCTGGTGCTGGACGCCCGAAGTGCCACGGTCCGCGCGTTTTCGTTTGTTCTGATTCTTCGGGGCATCGTTGGCGTGACAGCGACGCTCGGGGACGGCGCGTCCTCGTGGATCGCACGCCCTGCGATTGCGTTGGATGCCGCCGCCTCGACGCTGCTGTCTGGGGCGTTGGCGATTTTCGTGTTGCTCTACCCCACGCGGCGGTCGTGGGCGGGCCCGCTCGTGCTCCGGAGCATTGGCCTGATGACCGTCACGCTCGCCGGCAGCGTCCTTGTGGCGCCCGCGGCGTTGGGTGTCTTTCAGATCGCGCCGAACGGTACGCTGGCAGCCGTTTCTGCCGGCCCGCTCCTCTCCGAGCGCGCGTGGTACTGGGTCGCGATTGCGGTATCAGCCGCTATTCTTGCCATCGAGCACGCACGGCTTACGAAGCCCGAGTTGCGCCGATCCGCACTGCTCATTGGCATCGGCCTTGCCATTTTTCCTGTATACGTCGCCGCGAGCTTCATCACGATACCGATCTCCGTCGCGCGCGTCGCACTCCTCGCGTACGGCGGGTCAGCAACGCTGGCGTTCGGGTTCGCCTCGGGCGCAATCGCGCTTGTCGCCGCGCTCGTCTTCATCACGACCGAGCTCCGGCACGGTGACCATCGATCCGCGGCGGGTATGCTCGTTGGGTGCGGCATCGCCGCCGTGTCCGCGCTGCTGAGTACGCGTTTCGGCGATACGATGACGGTTGCCGGCTCGATGAGTTTCGTGCTTCGTGGAGTGTGGCGGTTTCCGCTGCCGATTCTCGCGACCTATGCGCTGCTGCGGCACCAGCTGCTTGGCATCGACGTGCACTTGAAGTGGACGATTCGACGAGGCGCGCTGGCAGCGATGTTTATCGTGGTGTTTTTCGTCGTTGCGGGCGCCGTTCAGAACGTCGGGAGCTCGTTCCTCGCCTATTTCGCGGGCGCAATCGCGGTGGGGCTTCTACTCTTCGTCCTTGATCCGCTGCAGCGTCTCGCCGCGCGCGTTGCCGACATCGCGCTTCCACGCGTGCGCGACCCCCGCGCCGAACCCCCGGCCCGTAGACTCGATGCCTATCGACAGGCGGTAGAACTGATGCTCGCGGACGGGCTGCTCACGCCGCGCAAGGAGAGGGCACTGGCGGCCCTTGCCGACGAGCTCGGGATCGGCGCGATCGCGTCGCTCGAGATCCGTGAGCGCGCCCTCGGAAAAACCTGACGGCGTCGCCGGCCGTCACGCCAGTGCCGCAACAGCGCCCGAGTTCCATCACGTTACGTTCGGAACCCGGTGCTTTCCTCGAGTAGCCTCCAGCAGCGGGACCCGAGTTTGTCTTTCCACGTCGCGTAGACGCCAGCCAACTGCTTCTTGAACGGCGCCGGATCCGGCGTGTTGAACTCGAGCCCGCGCGCGGCGAGCTCGGTGCGCAGCCGCGTGTTCGCCGCGATCTGATCCTGGCGCTGCAGCGTCACGTGCTTGGTCACGTTGCGATCGATGACGGCCTGCAGGGTGGCGGGGAGGCGCTGCCACGTCGGCAGGTGCGCCAGCAGGTTGAACCCTGACCACATGTGATCCGTCATCGCGACGTACTGCACGACGTCGTACAGCTTGAATTGATCGGCGAGCGTCAGCGGGTTCTCCTGCGCATCGGCGCGGCCGTCCTCGAGCGCGGCGTAGATGCTGTCGCTGTTGATGATGACCGGCTCGCAGCCGAAGGCCTTGAACGTGTCGGCGACCAGCTGTCCTGCCGGCACACGCATTTTCAGGCCGGCGAGATCGGCGGGCATGGTGATCCGCTTGTGCGCCGTGATCTCGCGCATGCCGTTGTCGAACGCGCCCGTGCGGAAGCCGTGAATACCCTTCGCGGCCATCTCGTCGATCAGGTATGCGCCGAGCGGACCGTCCATCGCGCGATGCGCATGTGCGGCCGACCGAAAGGCGAATGGCACCTGCTGCACTTCGGCCGAGGGCATGACCGTTCCGAGGATGCCGCCCATCAGCGTGAAGAACTGAATGTCGCCCGCGACGAGCGCCTTGAGCGCCGCCGGGTCGCTTCCCTGGATGTTGTTGTTCTGGGCGAAGACCTTGCCAGACGCGAGGCCGCCGCTTTCCTTGTAGATGGCCTCCCACATCTGCACGAGGCGCATGTGCAGCGAGCTGAGGGCCGTCTGGTTGTGATACTGGCTGAAGGCGAATTCCACATCCCGACTTCGCTGCTGCGTAGCAGCAGCTTCGTCGAGGCTCGCCGAAGCCTTGGCGGAGGCGGCGGCCGCGTGCAGGGATCGAGAGAAAACAGTCAGCGAGCCGACGGTGGCAGCGACAAACGATCGGCGTGTCAAACACATAGGCTCGCTATATTATTGGCGCCGCACCTCAGGCTGACACTCGTTTTCAGGAGGTTTCATGAACCTGGTGAGGCGGGGCTCTCTCTTCGGCGCACTCGTTCTCGCTGTCCTGGCGCTGCCCGTCGCAGCGTTCGCGCAGGAAGCCACGATCACGGGGAAAATCGTCGATTCAACCGGCGGCGTCCTTCCGGGCGTCACCGTCACCGCGCTGCACGAAGCGACCGGAACGCAGTTTGTCGGCGTGACCGACACACTTGGTGTCTATCGAATGCCGGTCCGGATTGGCGATTTCCGGATCACCGCGGAGCTCCCGGGCTTTGCGACCATCACGCGGACGGGCGTGACGCTGCTCGTCGGCCAGACGGCCACACTCGATCTGCAGATGTCTCCCTCAACGGTGCAGGAGTCGGTGACCGTCACGGGCGAAGCGCCGCTGGTCGATATGAAGAATTCCGCCGTCGGCGGCAACCTCGACGCCAAGCAGCTCTCCGAGATTCCGCTCTCGGGCCGCAACTGGGTGGACCTCGTCATGCTGGCGCCAGGCTCGCGCGCCAATGAAGTCGGCACCAACGGCGCCGGCGGCCCCGTGGCGCGCACGGGACGCAGCGGCGGCGTGCAGGGCACCTACAACCTGACGATGGACGGGCAGCAGGTGACGCAGACGGTCGCCGGCACGTTCACCAATCCGAACTTCAGCCGCGAGGCGATCGCCGAGTTCCAGGTGATCACCAACCGCTTCGACGCCGCGCAGGGACGCTCCGCCGGCATCCAGGTGAACGCGGTGACCAAGTCCGGCACGAACACGCCGGTCGGCACTTTCTCCGGCTACTTCCGCAACTCGAAGTGGGGCGCCGACGACTTCATTCGCCACACCAAGCTCCCGTACTCGGATCAGCAGGTGGTCGGCACCTATGGCGGCCCGATTCGCAGGGACAGGATGCACATCTTCGGGCACTGGGAGTTCGAGCGCGAGCCGCGTGACATCGCGTTCACGACGCCGTACCCCCGCTTCAATCAGGATCTCGTCAACACGCGAACCGAGCACAAGTCGGGCGCGCGCTTCGATGCGGATCTCGGCGGCCAGCGCCGGTTGATGGTGAGCACGAACTACTGGCGCCAGCTGCTGCCGAACCGGTTCGATCTGAACAGCTCGACGGATCATCCATCGGCGGCGACGCACGAGCTCGCGAAGATGGTCCGCGTCGGCGCGCAGTTCACGCAGGCCAGCAGCCGGACGGTCAACATCCTCGCCGCCGGCGTGTTCCGGCAGTACGACAACGAGACGTCGTACATCGGCAACGAGCAGGTCGGCAAGATCCAGTTCAACAACGGCCTCTCGATTGGTCCCGGACTGAGCGACGTCGGCCGCACGCCGTTCCGCTGGAATCCGACGACCTACAACATCCGCGACGACTTCGGCTTCTCGTTCAGCGCCCGCGGCCGCCACGACGTGAAGACGGGTGGCGAGTACCTGTACAACACGATCTCCGACATGTTCTGGTGCAACTACTGCCGCGGGTGGCTCGACGCGCGCGGCGGCCCTGTGCCCGCGAACATCCAGGATCTGTTCCCGGTGTGGAACGACCCATCATCGTGGAGGCTGAACGCGATTCCCGGGAGTGTCATCGTGCGGTACCGGCAAGCGATCGGCAGCCCCCGGATGCGCGAGACCAAACACATGCCGGCGGCATGGTTCCAGGACGACTGGACCGTCGGATCGAAGCTGACGATGAACGCCGGCGTCCGGTATGACGTCGAGGTCGGCGCGTTCGCGGAAAACCTCGGGCTCGAGATCAAGCCGTTCCTGCCGCCGAACCGCCACGCCGACAGGAACAACGTCGCGCCGCGTCTTGGCTTTGCCTACACGCTGACGAACAGGACGGTCGTGCGCGGCGGCTTCGGCAAGTTCTACGCGCAGATGTTCGCGCGCGACAGCTTCTACACGCACGCGCTGATGCAGACGATCATCCCCGAGATTCCGTACGATGGCCGTCCCGACTTCGTCACCAACCCGTTCAACGGCGCGGCACCGACCTACGATCAGCTGAAGGCGCGGCTCTGCTCCGTGACCGGCAATGCCCCGGGCTGCATCCGTCCGGACCTGACGCGCATCGACAGCCCGTACATGGACATTCCGTACAGCTACCAGACATCCATCGGCATGCAGCACCAGTTGACCGACTCGATGGCCGTGACGGCCGACTACGTCTATACCGGGCTGCGGAACACGGAGATCCAGCGCAACGTCAATCTGACTTACAACCCGGCGACCGGTGTGAATTATCCGTACTCCGATGTGTCGCGCCGCGCCTTCCCGGATTGGGGCACGGTCAACGTCGTGCGGTTCAGCAAGGAGGGGTACCAGAACGACCGCGGGCTCCAGACCGCGCTGACCAAGCGGTTCAGCAAGAACTGGGAGCTGCAGGGTACATACACGCTGGCGTGGCTGAAGGACGCGGAGCCGAATCCGACCAGCGCGTCGATCGATCCGAAGACCGGATACGTGCAGTACCTGCCGTTGCCGTTCCAGACGACGAAGGACCTGGGCGGGTGGTACACCTACAGCGTCGCCGATCAGCGGCATCGCGCGACGTTGAACGGGGTGTGGCAGCTGCCGCACCGCTTTCAGCTGAGCGGGCTCTACTTCTACGGGTCGGGGATGCGCTTCGGCACGGCCTTCAGCGCCGATGTCCGCACTCTCGGGGCCGGAGGCGACAACCTGTTCAACAGGACGACGGGGCAGATCGAGCAGCGGAACAACTTCGTCGGCAAACCACTCCATCGCGTGGACATGCGCATCCTCCGCAACTTCAGGCTCGCCAACCACGCGTCGTTCGACGGCATCGTCGAAGTGTTCAACCTGTTCAACCATGTGAACTACGGCAACTACGTGACGAGCATTGGCGCGTCGAACTATGGAGCGCCGGTAGCGCAGGACAACGTCGCGTACAAGCCGAGGCAGCTGCAACTGGGCTTCCGCGCGACGTTCTGACGACGAGCCACAGAGGCCACAAAGACGTTTAGCCACAAAGGACACAAAGACCACGAAGAAATGAACACAAAGAAATTTTTTTACTTTGTGTCCTTCGTGGCCTTCGTGGCTAATTCGTCTTCGTGGCTTTCGTGGCGCCTCGCCGCGCAGGCTCAAGGCCGCCTGAACATCTCGTACTCGGACGCAAGACCGATCCTCGAGACACTCCGCTCCGATCTTCTTCCTCCGCAGCTGCGCACGCTCACACCAGCGCAACGGGAAGCGGCATGGCCCGAATGGATCTCGCGCCGCGACGCCGAGATCCGCGCCAGGCTGGCCGCCGGAGACGAGGACTCGGTCGTCACGTTCCTGCTGTTCGGCGTCACGTTTACCGGTCAGCCGCGCTATTCCTTTTCAACGGCGGCGGCTGGGCGCGCTCCTGCGACGGTCGCCTCCGATCCAGCGGTGCAGGGACGAATCAGAGACATGGTGGCGGGCATCGTCTCGCCCGGCGCGAACGAGCGGCTTCAGTTCGCGCGCCGCGTGGTCGAGCGGCACGGCGTCGATCTGACGACGGCCGCGGGCGGACAGCAGGCAGAGCAGGTGCTGCGCGATGCATTGACGCGGATGCTGGCGGACTACGACACGTACTTCCGTGACAGCTCCCCTGGCGCGACGCTGTTCCGGAATCGGGGTCTGTCGTCGGATACGTCGATCTATGCGGCGTTTGCCATCGACGCCGCGCTCGAGGACGTCGCGGCGATGGGGGCGCTCCGCGCCGGCAGTGTCCGCCGCGTTGCGGTGATTGGGCCCGGGCTCGACTTCACCGACAAGCAGGAAGGGTACGACTTCTACCCGCTGCAGACGATCCAACCGTTTGCGGTCATCGATTCGCTGCGCGCGCGGAATCTTGCCGCGGCGCGCGATCTCCAGATGACCACGTACGATCTCAATCCGCGCGTGAACGATCACATCGACGCGGCGCGGCAGCGCGCGCGGCGCGGCGCCGGCTACACGGTGCAGCTGCCTCGCGACGCCACACAGCGGTGGCAGCGCGATCTTCTCAGCTACTGGACGCGCCTTGGCGACCGCATCGGGGAAAGCGTCCAGCCGATTGCGCCGCCGCCGGCGGCTGGACGGGTTGACGTCCGCGCCGTGCGCATCCGGCCCGACGTCGTGCAGGCGATCACGCCGCGCGATCTCGACATCATCCTGCAGCGGCCCGACCCGCTGCCCGACAGCGAGCGCTTCGACCTCGTGATTGCGACCAATATCCTGATCTACTACGACGTCTTCGAGCAGTCGCTCGCCCTGGCCAACATCGCGCGCATGCTTCGCTCGGGGGGAGTACTCCTGACGAACAATCCGCTGTTCGAGCTGCCGGCAATTCCCGTCCACCAGATTGGCGAAACGAAGGCGACTTATACCGACGCCGGATCCGACTGGATTGCGTGGTACCAGCGCGAATAATGCCCGATTGTCACGGCCTTTCCTGTCGACGCCACGTCGGCGGAGCCTTATGAATCAAAACTGCACGACATTTTCAACATAGCCGAACACGATCGTGCGTCCGGCGAATGCCGGCGTCACGACGCCGCCGCCTCGTCCCACTGAAAGATATCCGTTGACCGACCAATGCGGCGCGATCGCGTAATCGAGCGAGCCCTCTCCAATGGTGGCGAGGTGTCTGGCGCCAAAGGACGGACGCGTCGCGAATCCGAAAATCGCGCCTCGCTGCTGCGTGGCGCCGCTGCCGAAGTACCACGCATCGTGAGATGAGGCGAGCCCGACGCGGTGCCAGTCGATGCGCGCGTTGATCTTCGCGTGCGGTCTGGCCAGGAGCTGCACGAAGAGATCGGTGTTGTTCATTTGACTGTAGAGCGCGGTCTGCGCGTAGCGGCGCACGGTCGGCAGCATCTCGAAGAAGGTGCCGTGGCGGTTGTCAGACGGGTCGCGATCGCCGGAGGCAAACAGATATCCGCCGCGCAGCCATGGCTGCCAACGCGCGGTCGTCCATTGATGGCCGGCTTCGGCGGCGAGGCTCTCCGCGCGGTGACGCTGCTCGTACCACGAGCCTGACTGGGCGGCGATCCAGAGGAATCCGTCCCATTGACGGCCGTGTTCGGCAGCGGGAGCAACGATAACGGTCGCGCCGAACGTGTTGATTCCAACGTCAATCGACGTTGCGGGACGGCCGGTGTTGTCCGGACGCTGTGTGATCGCACGCGTATCCCGGTAGCGATACGAGAACACCTGGTACTGCACCGCGGGCGACGACACGGCAGATCTGACCGTTGCCGCGGCGCCCAGGACGGTCACGCCGGGCATCATCAACCCCGCGGCATCTTCGAATCCGCCCTGCGTCGGATGAAACGCGATCGCCGTGCCGCTCCATCCCGGGTGCGCGGTGTCCAGCCGCACGCCGTCGTACGCGCGCTGGTAGATCGACCACTCGAACTCGCCAATAAGGCGCGCCGCGACGCGCTGCAGCTTGACGGCCTCAATCTTCGCGTTCCCCGACGCCGCCTCCCCCCCCGACGAGTACGGCATGCGTCCGACCTGGATCGTCGTCGCCGGCACGATGCGTTTCAGACGAACGTTCGCGTAGCGCAGATAGACCTGGTGGCTGTCGGATCGTCCGGCGTGTGCGAAGTAGACGGCGCCCGTTCCCAGCGGTCCCGGTCCAACCGCGTTCGACGGCAGGCCGGCGAAATGGACGTACTGCAATGCCGCGGTGAGATCGAACGCGCGATCGGTCCGCTGAACGCTGGCAAACAACCGGTTTGCGCCGAACGCGTACTCGTTGTCGCCGCCGCCGGGGCGCGGCTCGAAGAACCGCCACATCTCGATGCGGCTCCAGTCGCGAATCGTCCATGTCGTCGACGCAGGCGAGGGTGGAGGTGAGGTCTGCGCGATGACTCCGCCGGCCCATGCGAAGACCAGCACCGCCGTGGCCGCGGCGCGGGTTATTGGGCCACCTTCGGCCGCTGGGTCACGAGCGGCCGCAGGCCAACCGTCCATGTCAGCGGCACCGAGGCCGGGTTGAAGCACTCCCTGTCATCGCACGCCTGGTAGTCAAGTGTGCCGGTGATGGTCAGTGAATCCTTCCCGCGGAATGCCTGTTGTGCCTGCGGCTGTCCTTCGAGTACGACTTCCTGAACGAGCCTGAACGGCTTCTGGTACACGGGCACGCGCTCGTTGAGCGGTTTGAAGAAATAGATCTCGGACGCCGGATACCTGAGCGGCAGCACGCGCACGAACGGCTGTGGCGCGACCGTCAGCGCGATCACCTTGTACCCCGATGCGCCGGGCGCATACACGTGCGTACCGCGACGCGGCGCAAGTTCGAGCACCAGCGCAAACCGGTTGCCTGCGGCAACGGAGGCATCGCTTGGATACGTCGTGACGTCGAGTTGCGCGGTCGAAATCTTCGTCCCCGCGAGTGTCGCGTCACGGCCTGCGACGCGCTTCAGGATGCCCGAGACGGTGTTCCGCTCGATATAAAAGTCCTCGAAGAAGCGCGCCGTCACCCGGCCCTGCCGATCGACGATGAATGTGCCGGGGAACGCCATGCCGCGCATCATCGGCTGCGCCTGGTTGACGGAGATGTACTTCTGGACGTCGGCCTTCACCGCAGGGTCGTCGCGATTCGGGCCAAGGGCCTCGTCGACGACCGTGTTGAGGATGCCGTACCGCGTGATCGTTTCAGAACCCTTGTCCGACAGCAGTGGAAACGTGATCCCGTGCTCGCGGGTGAACGCCTCGAGAATCTCCCGCGAGTCGTAGCTGATGACCGCGATCCCCAGTCCGCGGTCGCGAACGTCCTTCACCCGGCCTTGCAGCTCCACGAGCTGCGTTTTGCAGTATGGTCACCAGTCCGCCGAGCGGATGAACAGGAGCATCGCGCCCTTCGGACCCATGATCGATTGACGCGTCTTGACGGTTCCGGTCTGGTCGGGGAGGTTGAAGTCCGGAACCGTGTCGCCGACCTGGGGACCCAGTTTCGAGACGTCGATCTTTACTCTGCCCTGCTGCTGCGCGTTCGCGTGGACGGCCGCGAGCGCCATGACAGCGATGGCTAGATGCATGAGTTGTCGAGTGAACCGAGGTTTCATACTGCGGCACAATTATCGATCGAATTGCCTCACCGATGTTCCATTATCCTCCGCGGTGCATGAAACTGTGATGCGCGTCACAGTCTGGTCACACCGAACGAGAGCTCGACGCGCATCGGTACAGAATTGAGCAGTAACCGTTGCCTGGCGTGAGTCAGGCCACTAAAGGAGCGGCACCGCTCTCGACTGCCGATTCCCAACTCGACGAACCGCGGCGAGCTGCTACAAGCCCAGGTAGAGGCGGTACAACAAATTACTTGGGATGTGGAAGTTGTCGGTAATCAAGATCACGCCGAAGAAGATCAGGACCACGCTGCACACTAACCCGACGCCGGAAGCCACCCTCTGCAAGGAGCTCAAAAGCGGCAACGCGCGCGAGAGGAAAAACGCCGCCATCACGTACGGAACAGCCATTCCCAGCGAGAAGACACCCAACGCCAGCGCGCCGAGCGACGCAGACCCCACCGTCCCGACATAGATCATCAGGGACATAAAGAGTGCTCCGCCAAAACAGGTGGAGCAGCCGACGGCGAAGGCCGAACCCATGAACATCATCTTGAGCGTATCCAACCGTCCAGAAGGTACGCGGTTGAGGCCGAGGAACGGCAGGCGACAGACGCCCGACGAGTCCGAGTTGATGGCGACGCTGGCGCCGAGCAGAAGAATCCCAATACCGGCTGCAATGCTGAGCGGGCGATTCCAGTGCTCCATGATTCCCGAGCTCTCGAGCTTTTGGCCCGCGAGTCCGGCCAGGGCGCCGGTGACCGTAAACACGATCGTAAACCCGAGGATGAAGTACAGCGCCGCGCGGATGACGTGCGCGCGCGCCGCAACAGCGCTCATCGAGCTGTTTTGCTGCATGCTGATCCCAGCGAGCGCAAAGGTGTAGTACACGGTCAGTTGAAGCAGGCAGGGCGACAGCACCGCCAGGAGTCCGGCGAGCAGCGCCAGCAGCGTGGGCAATGACAGATCCGCTTCCTTCAGATCTTTCGGATAGGTGATCGGCAAATCCCACCGCATGACCTGTTGGCTGTGGCTGGACGGATCGTGGGTCAGCAGCTCGAAGAACGAGGCCTTTTCGCCGATGACCGATGCGCCGCGGGCGTCGCGGCTTGGAAAGCGGACGACCGAGACGCGATGATGATACGAATCCCTGACGATCGTACTGTCCATCGGTTCCAGCGGTTCCCCGTTCTCGACGCGCAGTGAGACATGAGGAGGCGTTGCAGACAACTCGCCCAGATGGATGTCCTCGAACATGTAGAACACGGCGAATCGCTCGGGTTCGTATCTGGCGGCTTCCCGGGTCTGCTCCGTCATCGCGTAGTACTCGGGCGTCGCATAAATGCCGGAAAGGTCCGCAGAGTCGTGACTGTGATGATGCCCGGCGCCCTCCTGTGCTGGCTTCAGAAGAGTCCTCATCACCTTGGAGGTGAGTCCGGCCTTGAACGTGAGGATGTCGACGCGTTTGGCGGGTCCCCATTGAGACACCACGAACAGCCACGACCACGCCGCGAACACGCCCAGCAGAATCAAACCCGTGGCGCGGGCCCACCGTACGCCGCTGATGTGATCGGGCATCATCGGCCTATTTGACGGTAACGCTCATCTCCATGCCGCGGTGATAGGTGCAGACGAGTGTGTAGGTGCCGGGTCGCGAAGGCGCCGTCCACTCGATTGTTTTTCGCTGACTGCCGGCCAGCACGACTTCGCTGAACCCCGCTTCGGCCGACACGATGTTGTGATCCGCTTCGTCCTGGTTCTCGAATTCGAACGTGATCCGTTGGCCAGGCGTCACGTCCAGCGTTGCCGGCGAGAACCTGAATGATTTCGCGACGACGGCGATCGCGTTGGATGGCCGACCCGCGGGTGCCACCGGCTGCACCGACGCCGTGTACGGGCTGACGCCGCCATGCGGCCCGCCAATATCCGCGACCACTTTGGCGCTTCGATTGTCCGGCGCAATCTGGAGGAATGTGCCGCCGTGCGGGTCCCCGAGCTTTGGCGTCTGGATCGTGGCGAGCATCTTCAGCGTTTCGCGATCGAACACGCTGATTGAGCCCATGTTGTTGCTGATCCACAGTTCTTTTCCGTCGGGCGACAGCACGATGTGATCCGCCTGGCACAGCCCGTCCGGGCAGGAGAGCTGTTCCCGCATAATCGACATGCTCGTCGTATCGATTGCCGCGAACGTTGCGCCCTTTTGCCCGTTGCCCCCCTCACCCTTGTTCGCGACGTATGCGATTTTTTCATCGGGCGACAGGCGGATGCCGTACGGACCGCGACCCGTCGGGGCAATGCCCAGGATTCTCCCCGTGTCCAAATCGAGTTTCACGAGCTTGTTCGTGGGTCCGAGCGTCACGTAGCCGATGTGTCCGTCCTGGGTAATCGCCGTCCACACGGGACCGGGGCCCACGGGGAAGTTCCCCACGATTTGCATCGTGTCCGCGTTGACTTTGGCCAGCCAGCCGTCGATTTCGCGACCACTCGCGTCGCGGTTGATGCCGGGCCGAACGGTCACGTAAATGAACTTCCCGTCGCGGGAGGGAAACGCGATGTACGGACGACCGTTGAAATCGCCCGCCGGAAGTCCGCGCACGACTTTGTTGGTCGCGGGATCGACCAGGAAGATCGGCAGCGGCCCCTGGAACGAATCGAAGAGGATGTACTTGTCCGCGAAGACCTGACTGTGATGCGTCGAGCCGCCGGTGTTGATCAATGCGGCGAGTTTCAACGTCTTCGCATCGACGACCGCCGTTGGGCCACCAAATGACCCGAAGAAGCCAGCCGCGCGTCCGCCACCGCCCGTCGTCGAAGGTCCGGACGGAATATAAACGTACCTCCCATCCGGCGACAGCGTGATGCCATGCGGAGACGACGGCATGTCGATGTCGGCGACGGCGATGACTTTCCGCGCCTTCGCGTCGATCACGATGACCATCGGTTTGTCGGCGGTGGAGTTATAGCTCACGCTGGCGTTGGTGAAGAACAACAGGTCGCCGCCTTTTGTGTCGTACGCGGGCTTGCCGCTGGCGTCGAACGTCTGCACGACCTTGATGCCGAAGTCAGGCTTGTCGACGGCCATGAGTCTGAGGAGTTCAGTAGCAGGCCCTGCAGTGCCCACACTGGCTCCCTGCGCGCCTCGCGCCCCGCCTGTCGTCGGTGCCTGGTCCGGTTGAGCTGGCGCGGTCTGGCCACTCGTGCCCTGTCCGGCGCCTCGCTGCAATTCGGCAGGTGTCGCCGAAAGCTGCGCCCGGCGCGCGACGCCGGTCATCAGCAACGGCACGACGAGCGCAATCGCGAGTCGTTTGTAAGGTTTCATCGATGTCTCTCCGGAGCGCGACACAATCGCGTTTCTGGTGTTGGCGGAAGTGTATCTCCGGCGGCCGTCTTGTCAATCTCGTTCACGCGATCGTGTTGCTCCGCGGTCCCACGTCGCGGAGTGGGCTGAAGAATCCAGTTCCGGAAGGTGTCGAGATTCACTCCTTCGAAATCGGGGAAGGCGCTTCTTTGGTGCGATGCCAGGCGCGCGATGCCGCTGCGAATGGTCAGCTCGGTTACACCATCATTTCTGCAGTGCGGGCGCAGCGGAGCCGGGCGCGCCAATGAGCTGGTGCAGCATCTGCGGCGTGTCCTGGTCGCCCTCGTGACAGGCCTCTTCGAGGAGCTCGTAACTCCTGGCCTGCTCGCCTCGCACGTTGCGGCCGAAGTTCAGCGCCATCTTGAATGGTCGGGTGTACGCCTTTGAATCCTCGAACGTGGCTTCGTAGCTGATCGTGTCGGCATTCACGAACGTGTACCGTTCGCGGATGTGCAGCGCGTCGCTGTGAAAATCGCCAACCAGATCGAACCACGTCTTGTCGTTGTTATTGGTGACGTCGACGACCAGCGTATTGCCCTCCCAATGGCCGCGTGAGTCGCCCATCCACAGCTTGACGTTCTCTCCGACATGCGGCCGCCCGTCGAGCGGGATGATGCGCGAGCCATGATTGAATTCCTGGAGGATCACAACGTATCCGGGGGGCTGAAGGACCTGAAACGTGCCCTGATAAAAGACCCGGGGAACGCCGCTGAGAAAACAGCGGGTGTGCGGGTCGACGTACTCCCACTTCGTCAGATTCGTGTGGTGCTCGAGTACCTCCGTCCTCTTTGCCCTCGCCCACGGCTGGTACGGAATCTTCCCATCCGGCGGATCAACGACCAGGCTGGCGTCGTCGGTCTGCACGCCGCTGAGGAACACGTGGGTCGGATCCGCGGCTTCCTCGATGTTGTACGTCGCCAGCCGTCGTCCCTGGTTCGCCCAGAATCCCTGAATGTCCGGCTGTCCATCCGGTGTTCGCGGCGCGTTCCAGCTGTCACCGGCTGCCGCCGGCGTCTGCCCGGCAACCAATACGGGTGCGCACCATACGACCGCCACAACAGCGGCAGTGGCCGTCGCCAAAGTGAATGATCGACCGCTCATGTGAAATCTCCTCGGGACCGCACGACCGCTCACTTGAGCCGGCCAGCGGCCTCTTCTTCCAGAGCGTTGCACTCGTAGTCCAGAATCTGGACGTTGCGGTCCTGGCGCCTGTAGAGCGTCATGTTCATCTTCCACGGACGCGTGAACACCTTCGGGTCCTCGATGGTGACCTGGTAGGCGATGTGGTCCGCGCCGGTGCGCGTGTAACGCTCGACCACGTGCAGCGCGTCGCTATGGAAATTCCCGGCGGCGTCAAACCAGGTCACGTCGTTGAAATCGATCGAGTCGACGACCAGCGTGTCTCCCTCCCAGTGGCCGCGCGCCTCGCCGAGCCAGAAGTCGATGTGGCCGGTCAGATGCGGACGATTCATGTAGATCGTTCGGACCGCATGGTCGTACTCGTAGATGATCGATGTGATGTCAGCGGTCTGGAAGATCTGGAACGGGTACGGCATGTACGTGATGCGCGGCACGCCTGGGAGATAGCACTTCGTAACCGGGTCGGCCGTCAGCCGGTTTTCAAAGTTCTGCTTCTTCCTCGCGGCCGCCCAAGCCTGGTATGGGATGTCGTTGCCCTCGACAACTCCCTGCCCCGCTGGAACGCCCGGACGCGCGGGATGGTCCTGAATGTCCCACGCCGCCGTGTTGAGCACCTGCCAGACGCCCTGCAAGTCAGGTTTGCCGTCCGGCGTACGAGGAGGCTTATACGCAGGAGGATTGCCTGCTCGTACCTGCCCCGAGATCGTTCCGGTCGCGAGCGAAGTGACGACCGCCGCGACGAGCACACACATGAATCGACGTCCCACGGAAAAGCCTCGCTAGAAGCTGTATTGCACGGCGAACTCGGCGAGCCGCGGCTGAATAATCGACGTCGGTCTCTCGAAGTTCGGCCCGGACAGCTGAATCAGGTTCTGTACGGTGTTGATGTTGGTCGCATTGAAGACGTTCAGCCGCAGCGCCACTCGCCGCAGCCGCGTGACGTGAAACGACTTCTCCACCCGCAAGTGCAGCAGATCGATATTCGGTGTACGACGCGTGCCGATCGGCTCGACGCGGACTGACAGCACCGGAATCGTCCGGCCGCCGCGGAAGGATACCACCCGCGCGTAGGGCGTGCCGCTGCGATGCTCGAAGTTTGCCGACACCTGCACATCGCGCGGGAAGACGTACGCACCGGTCGCCCTGGCCTGCCACTCCCACGTGTTGTTGGCGGTGTTGATCTCCGCGTTTGGATCGAGCGTGCTCAGGAAGAGCGAGATGCCCGGAGCCTGGAAGTCGCAGCACCCCTGCGTGTTCTGGGTGATTGGGATGTGAAGCTTCGTCGCGGAGTACGACGTCATCATCTGCCACCGGTGCGATAGGCGCTTGCTTGCCGCAACCTCGATGCTCTTATAGGTCTGATCCGCTTTGTGATCGCTGACGAGCATCGGCTGCTGAAACGCGCGGCCCGCAAGCGACGCGGGATACTCCCAATACGTGACGGACGTGCCAGGGTCGTCCTTCGTGCCCAGCTGCCCGTCCGGCCCGGGATCGGGGTTCGTCACGGGAATGGTGTAGGCGCTGTACGGCCGCAGGTTGTTCTGGACCCGCTGGGCGTTGATCGTGCGGGAAAAGATGCCCGTAGCCCGCACGGCGAAGTCCGCCATCAGCTGCCGCTCGAACGAGGCGGAGAACTCATCGTCCATCGGCTGCAGTTCATGCGGGTTCGGCACGCCGCCGGCGAGCGCCTCCTCGCCGGCGATGATGAGGCTCGTCGAGACGAAGTCCGGCCCGTTGCGGTCGAAATTGATTTCGCCGGGATCGAACCGCTTGTTGCCGTTCAGGTCATGCCACAGGTAGTTCGTGCGGAGATGGACGTTCTCGTTGGCCGGCGTCAACTGGTCGACATACCGTAATTGAGCGAACCGGCCCCAGCCCCCCTTGATGACCGTCTTCCCGTTCCCCGCAAGGTCATACGCCGCATGCAGGCGCGGCGTCACCGGATTCCACTTCTTGAACTGGACCAACGGGAAACATGCGGCGGGGTACGTCTCCGCCAGCGGCGCGGCCGACGCGGTACGGCATTGCTCCGGGATGACGCCGATGTCGTGGTCATACCGGACGCCCAGATTCAGCGTGAGCCGCCGCGCGAGCGTCCAGCTGTCCTGGAAATACGCGCCGTAATTGCGGTAGAGCGTGAGCGGCTCGCAGTCCTTCACGCCCTTCTTCTCGATCAGGACGCGCCGGCCGTCCTCGAACGTCTTGGTGTCGGCCGGGTAGCAGTTGTTCCAGGCCTCCATCTGGAATGGGACCCCGTTCCGGAAGGTGAGACGGTAGTTGCCGACCGACCCGCGGTCGCTGATCCGTCGATCACCATGTCCTCTGCTCGACTCGAATCCGGCCTTGAAATCATGATTGCCCCCGAGCAGATCCGGCTTGTACCAGGTCAGGCTGCCTTTGGTGTGGAATCGGTCCTCGAAGGAATTTATTCCGTAATTGGTGTTGCAGCCGGAAATGGCGTTTGTGAGCTGATCGAAGGTGGCGGGAGTGTCCGAGTAGCAGTCGCGCGGCACGTTCCAGATCCAGGCGCCCTGCTGCACCGACAGAATCTTGTTGCCCTTCACCCACTGCCATTCGACCTTGCTCGTATTCACCGCGGTGATCGAGCGTTGTCGAGACTCCCACGGCGCGAACTGGCTGGCGCCGGTGATGCCCCCCTGATGATCCCACTGATAAAAGCCGATCACCTTCTGCGCGGACGTGAACTGATACGAGGCCTTCTCCGTTGAAAACACCTGATGCTGCGTATCGGTCGCTTGCGTGCCATCCGGCTTGAACGCGCCGAGCACGCGTTCATTCTCGTCGCGCCGTCGCGCCGAGTAGTAGAACCACAGCTTGTCGCGGGTGATGCGGCCACCCAGATCGGCGCTGATATCGCGCCACAAATCGATGGGATTGCCGGCTGTGAGACCTCGCGCCCGCAGCGCGCCGTCGATGTTGCTGCTCTGCAGCCGCTGATTCGTTTGGCTCAGGTAGGCGCCGCCGTGGAAGTCGTTGCCCCCGGACTTCACGATCGCGTTGATCTGAACGCCGCGTGTTGGACTCTCTGCGTCGTTGCCGACGCTCTGGACCGTCGTCTCCTCAAACGACGCGTAGTCGAAATGATTGCCGCCCTGCGTCCCCGATTTCGGCGACGTCGTCCCGACGCCTTCGAGCATCGTCCACGAGCCGCCGTTCTGCCCGAACACGCGGAACACCGGGTTGCCCGTCAGGGCGTTGACGTTCAACTGCGGGCGTGCGCCCGGCGACTGGCCCAGCACCGCGACGATACTGTTGCGGCCGGTGGGAATGATCTCGAGGGTTTCTCTCGTCAGCTGCGTGCGAGTGCTCGTCGACGTGACGTCCACCACGGGCGCGGCTCCCGACACGGTGACCGATTCCGCCAGCGCACCGACCTTGAGGACGATGTCGACCCGTGCCTGGAATCCAATCGTCAGGCGCAACTCCTGGCGGCGGACGGTTTGAAATCCCTGGAGCGTGTACTCGACTGCATACGTGCCGATCGGCAGCGGCGTCAGGCGGTACTCGCCGCGCTCGTTGGTGACGTCGACCAGCTGGCGCACTTGTAGCGCCGGACTGGTCGCGGTGACGGCAACGCCAGGCAGGACGGCGCCGCTCTCGTCGGTGACCTGGCCGACGATGCTGGCGTCCTGCCCCTGGCCGGCCATCGCCGCGTCAGAGAAGGACACGAGATAAAAGGTGAAAAGCAAAACGAGAGGAGAATGCAGACGCCGCGAAGGCTGGGACGCGCTGCTCATGATGCCCCCCTCTTTTCTTCGGATGGCGTACGACGATAGTGGCGGGGAGTATCATCCCGGGCCGCTGGGCTGTCAAGAGACGAGGGGGACGTGAGGGCGAATCAGGGCACGCGGATCGACAGCGGCACTCTCACCTCGCCCCAGTCCAGACGAAGCACCGCGTCTTTGCCTTCAACGATCGGAAACGAGAAGGTGAGCGTTTCCACGTGCGGACCCTCTTCGGGCCGAACGTCCAGTCGAAGCGCATCCTGATCTTCACCAGGGTAGTGATCGTGATACGCCTTCGCGGCCTTGTTGAAGATGAAGGTCCACATGTCGGCTCGCGGGATCGTCCAGATGCTGTACGCGCCTTTCGGAAGCGGATGCGCGTTGATCTTCACGTCCCTCGTGAAGGTCACCGCGGTCGCCTGGTCGGCGCCCGGCGTCCAGACTTGGCCGTACGGGACGAGCGCACCGAAGATCTGACGGCCACGCGCTACGGGCCGGCTGTAGGTCACCGTAATCTCGGTGGTCGCCACGCGCTGCCCGACGACGGCCGCCTGGCTCTTGCTGACCTGATCGAGCGGGATGACCTCCTGCGAGATATCCGTCACATTGGCTGGAGACGCGGTCATCGGCCTGACATTCTGGCCAGGATCCGCGCGACAGGCGACGAGACAGCAGAGCAACACCGGCGTGAAACCGAGGTACAGGCGTTTCATCGGCGGAACTTCGCATCCCATGGACCCGCCGATTGTATGCGGGAGCACCCGCAGTTTCTAACGCGATGAATCGCGTGCTGCGCGTGGGGCGCTAACCACGAGTAACCACTACGGGGACGGGAACCAATCGCTGCTGCGAGAACGCGGCCGCCAGGGCCGCCGACGGGCCACGCCAACGCGGCAGCCGCATCGGGGACCCCGGCTCCTTCGCGGGGCGCATCTCGGCGCGCACGACGCGGGCCTGACAGACGACTTCCGAAGCGGCGCCTCGCCAGTACGTCGGCGAGATCCTGTAACCGGTCGGATGCGGAAATCCCGGACGCCCAGGCGAAGACGACCTCCTCGACGTCGGGCCGCGTGGCGAGCAGGCGCGCGGCGTTGCGCGTCAACGGCGGCGCGGATCCTGCCGGTGTCGACCAGGCAGGCCAGTATTCCGTGCTATATTCTGACCTATGAGAGCTGCGAACGTACGCCCCATCACGGACCTGAAGAATCGGACGAAGGAACTGATTCGCGAAGTGGCCGACAGCGGTCAGCCGGTCGTCATCACGCAGAATGGGAAGCCCACGGTCGTGCTGATGGATGTGCAGCAGCATGACCGACTCCAGGACACCCTCGCGATGCTCAAGCTCCTGGCGCAAAGCCAGGATTCGGTGGCCAGGACCGGGCGCGTCTACTCGACGGCCCAGGTCCGCCGGCGTGCGAAGGTCGCGCTCGAGAAGGCCGCCAGGAGGTGACCGCACGCGGCTACTCTGTCGTGTGGACGGATATTGCCGCTCGCGACGTCGAGCGTCTGGCTGCCTACCTCCTCGACGAGGTTCCTGGTCGTGCCGAGCAGTTACTTGACCGCATCGTTTCCCGCGGCGAGTCGCTCGAGATCCTGCCACAGCGCGGCCGCACACCGCCCGAATTGCGCGCCATCGGCGATCGAACATGGCGCGAAATTCGGGAACCACCGTGGAGAATCATCTATAGAATCGCCGGGAAAAAGACCGTGGAGATCCACGGTGTCTTCGACGGCCGACGAAGTCTGGAAGACATCTTGATGGAGCGAATCCTTCAGGCCTGATCGCCTCGATAATCCTCCCCAACCACCAACCAACCTATAATCTCCGCCCATGGTGCGTCGTGACGAAGCAGACAAATCACCGTCGGCTTCACGCTGTTCATCTCCAGCGGGTGCAAGTCCCGCCTCGGTAAGCGCCGGAGCGCCGAGTAGCAGACCCCAGGCGCGTGACGAGGGTCGCGTGGCCCA
>OBEQ012971386.1_pt1 | contig 21105 bp, 33 predicted proteins | sample 1670901 | NCBI WGS metagenome assembly OBEQ01 (sample SAMEA104232315, study PRJEB22302) | groundwater metagenome | biome: forest; feature: aquifer; material: groundwater | place: USA | collected 2011-08-07 | depth 5.4 m
CCAGTTGATCATCTTCTAAAACATCAGTAGTATATATTCTGGGCAGTGTTAATCACCTCACTTTCTTACACATAACTTGAGGCTAACACTGCCTTTTCTAATCTGTCAAAGTTACCTTAGGGGGTTTTGAAACGGGTTCACAGTCAATAACAAATGAGATTGCCTCATTAAACTTAAATTGGGGACCTGCACTCATCAGAGTAAAGTCCTGACCAAAAAGCTCAATTGTAATAATGTTTACTGTACCCGAAGGAGTGTTATCGAGGGTCATCGAAGTTTTAATTTTTGAGTCCTTAAAAACGGTCGTGTAAAATTTGGCTGCTTCGCGAGCCTCTTTATCAAACCATAAAAATGGGGTGATTTTTTGTTTATCTTGAGTCATACGAAAGGTTTACCCTGAGATTGTTGAATGGGTATATGATGGTTTAGTGATTCTAATTTAATAGATTGGTGGTGTCAATAATCTGACTATAAATTGGGTTGTTGGGGATTGTTACAGGATAAGTATCAAGCCTTGGTAGATTTTTACCATAAATAATTTTTGCTGTTTTAGTTTTTTTCTTCTGGTTATTTTGAAATTTTTGCCATTTTTTGTATTTATCCTCTGGCAGATGCATGGTTTTTGTGCAGGATTTGCTCGCGCATTTACAGTCGTGCGTGCATGGATTGCAGGTTTCGTCTTTTGGGCTAAGTAAATAGGAGATTGTCAGTTCTTCTTTAGCCTCAATATCTCTAAGCGCAAAAAACAAAGTGTGGCCGCGGTATGTATAAATCCAGCAGTTTGGTGCACAGGAGTGATTTAGAAGATGGATGTCGGGTTTTTCTAAATTTGGGTAAATGCAGGCTTCGTCTGTAAAGTACATTAAAAAAAGTCCATCTTTGTCTTTAGCCAGAGCGTATTCTGCAGTTTTTATTACAATTCCTAAGTAATCACCGATTACGGTGCCGGCTTTAATTTCTTTTTTGGTAAAAACACCCAGGCCTTTTTCTTTTGCCTTCTTTATTTGCCAGGAATTGTTTGCAAGCAGAAACATAGTTGTTAATTTAACATATTGACAGCGGGTATAGAATGGTAGGTATCTTATGAAGATGAATCCTGTTATCCATTTTGAAATGCCGTATAAAAATTCTAAGCGGGTTGCGGGTTTTTACGCGAAGGTTTTTGGTTGGCAGAATAATATCATGGGTGCGGATATGGGGAATTATATCGTTACTATAACGACCGAATCCACCAAAAAAGGCCCAAAAAAACCTGGTACGATAAATGGCGGATTTTTTCCAAAGACCAAGGAAAATCCTGTTTCATCTTTTGTAATCGGAGTTGCGAATATTAAAGAGCATATGAAAAAAGTTACCAAGGCCGGCGGGAAAGTTCTTGGTAAGCCGATAGAAATTCCTGGTGTTGGCTGGTACGTTTCTTTTACAGATACAGAGGGCAACAGAGTAAGCATACTGCAACCGTCTCGATGAGACATTACGAATACTTGGCTATTCTAATTGGGATACTCCTTTTTACTATTTTTTTGCGTTCAAGATACAAAGTAAAAGTTTTTTCAAATTTCAAGGAAGCTTCTATTTTTTACGCCACGATTTTAATAATCGGAACTATTTGGGATAATTTTGCAATTTACAGAAGGCACTGGATTTTCCCTGGGGATGGTACTGTTGGGATAAACATTGGCCTTGTACCAGTTGAGGATTATATCTTTTCACTGATTTTACCCTTTACAGTTCTAGTTTTATATAAAGTGCTCGCAAAACAAGATATATAAAAAACCTCGATTAATTAAGTATTGTCCAGAATTAAGTGATGTTCTAGAATACACGCATGGTTGTAGAAAGGAAGAGTAGCTTCTCAGAATCAAGAGCCGAAGGTATCGGCTTTATACCTGCTTTATTTGGAAAAAGAAAAAAATCAGAACTTCGGCCAGGTGCAACCAATGGACCTGTAAAAGTGATTGATGAAGACACTGTTGAAATTCGAGGAATGGGACTTGTCGAGGTTTATCATGGAGATGCGATAAATGAACTGTCACCGCTTTGCTGGAGGGGGGATACCGAAAAGGTTCAAGCGTTTGTAACACAAACGGTTGTGAGAGGTGATTTAGATGTTCACGATAGAGCCATTGAAGAACGAAGCAAAAAAAGACACCACTATCGTTCTTCTGTAATTAATCCTTAAATGTTAAGTATTCTTTTCCCATTTTTTTAAAAATGCAAGTGTTGTTTAATTTAAGTATTGACTTAATTAAGTAAATGGTTTACAATACCCTCAACATGGATGTATTTAACGCTCTTGCAGATCCTACCCGTCGCAACATAATCGAAATGCTAGCTTCCCGCGGTCAACTTTCCGCAAGCGACATATCCGACAAATTCAAAACAAGCCCCCCTGCTATTTCCCAGCATTTGAAAGTACTGCGCGAGGCAAAATTAATCGACATGGAAAAGCGCGCTCAGCAAAGAATCTACCAAATCAATCCCGAGGCTATGACCCAACTAGAAGAATGGGCCAAGAAAATGGCTAGTGAGTGGCAAGCTCGCTTTAGCGCATTAGACAAAGTACTCGAGTTAGAGAAGAAGAAAGGAGGTAAAAAATGGACAAAAAAATAGAGATTGTTAGAGTCTTTGATGCACCAGTTGAAATGGTTTGGAAAGCATGGACCCAACCCGAAGAGGTTAAAAAATGGTGGGGCCCTAAAGATTTTACGGCGCCAAGCATCAAGATCGACCTTCAAGTTGGAGGCAAATATATCTTCTGCATGCATGGGCCAAAAGGATCGGAATTTGATAAAGATCTATTCAGTGCCGGAGTCTATAAAGAAATTGTTCCGATGGAGAAACTTGCAGTTTCTGACTATTTTTCCGATGAAAATGGGAATAAAGTAGACCCTAAAATATATGGAATGAATCTTGATTTTCCTGACGAGATGGATGTTGTTGTTAAATTTGAAGAAGTAGGCGAAAATAAAACCAAGCTAAGCATAGAATATCCAAGGCCAGAGTCTGAAGAACAATTTCAAGCAATGCTTAAGAGTGGAATGAAGGAAGGCTGGAATACATCTTTGGATAAGCTCGCAGCGAGTTTAAGGAGTTAAAATAAACGAGCTTGCGAAGCTTACGCTGTTAAACTTAGAGCAAGTTTGTGATCTTCGGTCTAAAGCTAGCAGTTGTACTGAAATAATTGCAAGGAAATGCTAAAGCCTAAAAGGCAATTCAAAACTATTGATCAGTATATCGACACTTTTCCAAAAGAGGTTCAAGAATTGTTGCAAATTTTCAGACAAACAGTCAAAAAAGCTGCACCCGCTGAAGCTGCCGAGAAAATCAGTTATCAAATACCCACATTTACCTTTCACGGCAATTTGGTGTATTTTGCTGCTTTCAAAAATCATATTGGTTTTTATCCGACATCGGGAGCCGTTGAAGCATTTAAGAAAGAGCTATCTTTCTATAAAACAGCCAAAGGTACAATTCAATTTCCACTCGACAAGTCACTACCGCTCACGTTGATAAGTAAGATAGTAAGGTATAGAGTAAGGGAAAATCTCGCAAGGAAACAAAAAAAATAAAATAAGAAACATAAATTCAGTATGAAGAAAAAGTAGATTATGGATAAGTCGCTTCGTTATATCGCAATAGCTGGGAATATAATTTTTATTCTTTGGATTGTCAGTAACGGAATTGATGAAGGATTTAGCGGGACGATTTACCAAAAAATTTCCTATATTAGTCTTATCTTTTTATTGATATTTAATATTTTACTTATATATCGCAAAAAGTAGACTTAAATGTGTCGAAATATAAAAATACTTTTCAATTTTGATCCGCCGGCTACTGACGAGGAAATTCGGGATGCTTCGCTCCAATTTGTGAGAAAGATTTCCGGTATGAACAAGCCATCGTCTGCAAATGATGGTGTTTTTGAACATGCTGCGGATGAGATTAATCGCAGTACAAGGAAACTTCTTGACTCATTGGTTACTAGTTCGAAATTGCGAGATCGTGAGATTGAGGCCAGGAAAGCTCATGCAAAAACTATAAAAAGGTTTGGGGTTTAAAAGGGTATGAAGTTTACTGGAAATATAGATATACGCGAAGGCAACCCCTATATACTCGTAACTAAAAAGCATGTAACAGCAATAAAATTCGGTTGGAAAAAGCCACTCCCAGTTTTGGTACAGATTAATGGAAAACCAGACGATCCATGGCGAATTAATATGATGCCTGTGGGTGACGGAAGATTTTATTTATATCTCCATGGTGATGTTCGCAAAGCGTCGAATACTAAGGTTGGAGACACGGTAAAGGTTGATTTGAGTTTTGATAGCGAATATAGAAGCGGTCCGCGACACTCAATGCCAGAGTGGTTTAGCTCTGCTTTGGACAAAAATCCTAGAGCTAAGAAAAATTGGAAAGCCCTTATTCCAAGCCGCCAAAAAGAAATTCTTCGCTATTTTTCTTGGTTAAAATCTCAGGAGGCAAAAGATCGAAATCTTAAACGAGCGCTGAAGGTACTTTCAGGCAATTCGGATCGATTTATGGCCCGTTCTTGGAAGGATGGGATATAATTCGCTCATGAGAAAAATATTTGTGTTTATGATGGTGTCAGCCGATGGTTACTTTGAAGGGCTGGATCACGACATTAGCTGGCACAATGTTGATGATGAGTTTAATGAGTTTTCTATAGAACAGATGAGTTTGGTGGATACTCTCATCTTCGGAAGAAGAACTTATGAGCTGATGGAGAGCTATTGGCCAACAGAAGGAGCTAGACGTGATGATCCGAAAGTGGCAGAATTTTTAAATACACTGCCTAAAATTGTTTTTTCCCGAAGTCTAAAAAAAGTTGAGGAGACTGAATATTGGAGAAATGTGACACTTATGCATGCTGTAAATTCCGAAGAGATTAAAAAACTAAAGCAAAAGCCAGGAAAGGATATGGCAATCTTTGGCAGTAACAATTTGTGTGTCAGTTTTATCGAAAAAGGGCTTCTCGATGAGATCCGGATTATTGTAAACCCGGTTGTTTTAGGCAGCGGAAATGCTTTGTTCGCTGGCTTAAACAAGAAACTTAATCTGAAACTTATAAAAACAAAAACATTTAAATCCGGTAACGTTTTGCTTTACTTTCAGCCAAAAAAATAATTGTTTGACCTGATATACTACTAATCGCTATGGACAAAAATTTAGTTGCTAAAAGTTCGATTACGATTAATGTTCCTGTTTCCAAAGTATGGGATGCGCTGGTTAATCCCCAAATTATAAAGCAGTATATGTTCGGAACAGAGGCGGTTTCCGACTGGAAAGAAGGCAGTTCGATTGTTTTTCAGGGCGTTTGGGAGGGGAAGAAATACGAAGACAAGGGCAAAATTCTTAAAATTGAATCGGAAAAAACGCTCCAATACAGCCATTTTAGTCCGCTTTCGGGGGCTGCCGATGTGCCGGAAAATTACCATATTGTAACTTTTGAATTGGCAGCAGATGGAGATGGGACACAACTTTTTTTGACTCAGGACAATAATGCTACAGACCAAGAGCGGGAACACTCGGAAAAAATGTGGGAGACGATGCTCGGGAGCCTCAAGAAACTGTTAGAAGAGTAATTTTTACTTCTGATATACTTTTCTCATGCTTGCTATTCTTTTTGCGACGATTACTTATGTTACATATGGTATCGGTGATGTGTTTGGGACAATTGCTACCCGGCGCATAAATGCATACTCTACTACGCTTTGGTCGCTTTTGATTGGACTATTTTTGGCAACTTTGGCTATACCATTTGTGACTTTTAACGTTTGGCTCTACAGCACGCCAATACTTTTTTTAAATATTTTTATCGGAATTATTTTTGTGATTGGAGAAGTAGCTTTTACCGAAGGATTGCGAATCGGTAAAGCTTCTCTGGTTGGGACAATTGGAGCTTCGCATACATCTCTTGCGGTTATTTTGTCCCTGATTTTTTTAAATGAACCGGTCACATCTGTGGAAATTTTGGTAATAATATTAGTTATTGCCGGAATTTTGCTTTCGACTATAAATATTGGCGAGATCAAAAAAGGCAATGTTTTGACCAAGGGAAGCGCTCTTGCGCTGATTGCAATGGTTTGTTGGGGATTATCGATTGTTTTAGTTAAATTTCCGATTCGCCAGGTTGGCTGGTTTTTACCGGTTTATGTAACATTACTTACAACACCGACACTATTTATTTATATGAAATTGCGGGGTATTAAGCTTGAGTTGCCGAACAGGAACAAAGCTTTGCTGCCAATACTTGCTAACGGATCTATGCAGAGAATTGGAGAATTTACTTTGGCCCTTGCTTTATCTTATGGCGCGACTGCAATTGTTGCGCCAATTGCCGGATCTTATCCTACGTTATTTGCTCCACTTGCGCTATTTGTTTTCAAAGACAAGATAACAAAACAACAACTAGCAGGTTTATGTTTGACAATTATTGGGATTGTTCTACTTTCATTCTTTAGCAGCTGATGACTTTTCTCTTCTGGTATAATCTTCAGACATGATAGCTGTTCAAATTAATTCTTACGGTGGTGTCGAGGTTTTGGTTGTTGTCAAAGATATCCCAAAGCCTACGGCTGAATCTGGGCAGGTTTTGGTGCGGATTGAGGCAGCCAGCATCAACCCTTTTGACTGGAAGCTGCGTGCGGGGTTTGCAAAGGAGTACTTGCCTCTAGAGTTTCCGGTTATTATGGGTGGGGATTTTGCAGGAGTTGTGGAAGACGTTGGAGAAGGCGTTTCAGGCTATGTTGTTGGAGACGAAGTTTATGGACAAGCAGCTTCGTATGGTGGAGGATCAGGAGCTTTTGCCGAGTTTGCAACAGCCGCTGTTGGTAAGATTGTCAAAAAGCCTAAAAATGTCGATTTTATCCAGGCCGCATCACTGCCTTTAGTTGGAGTGAGTGCGGTGCAGGCTTTAGAAGATCATATTAAATTAAAAAAGAACCAAAAGATTTTGATTCACGGTGGTGCGGGGGGAATTGGCTCAATTGCTATCCAATTTGCAAAAGCGCTGGGTGCGAATGTAGCCACGACCGTAAGCGGGGACGATTTGGAATATGCTCGCGGGTTGGGTGCAGATGAGGTGATCGACTACCGTAAAGACGATTTTACCAAGAAAATTAGTGGATATGACGCTGTTTTTGATACTGCAGGCGGCGATGTTACGAACAAATCTTTTTTGGTTTTGAAAAAAGGCGGCGTCATTGTTTCGATGGCCGGAAAACCGAGTGAAGAGCTTGCCAAAAAATTCGGCGTAGTTGCGATTGGTCAAAATACGGACGGAAATACACAAAAGTTAGACCACATTCGCGGGTTTGTCGAGGCAGGGAAAATAAAGCCGCAAGTTGCCAAAGTTTTTGCTCTTAGTGATGTTCGCGACGCCTTTACTTTTCAGGAACAAGGCCATCCTCGAGGGAAAGTTGTACTGAAAGTTAAGAGCTAATTTGCCGGCTTGACATTTGGGTTATATTCGGGTATTAATATAATTAACCTCAATATCCACTAAGATTTGGAATGAGTAAAAAAGAGAGGAGGTAAGGGAAATGGATAAGGTTATAAATAGCGTTAAATCTTCAACACTTAAGTGTGGCAAAAGAACCTTTTTCTTCGATGTTAATGTAGCTTCCAACGAGAAGAAGTATTTAAAGATCACAGAATCAAGGTTTATAGAAGAAGGCCAGGACAGAAAAAGAAACTCCCTGGTGCTTTTTCCGGAAGATATTGCAAATTTTCAATCTAGTTTTGGTGAAATAATTAAAACTCTGAATTGAGAGGTATAAGTATGCACATCGGTATTTTGGATTTACCCAAATGACCGGTGTGCGATTTCAAAACAAGTAGAGGTGGTAAAATTGGCTGGTATGAAAACGTATGTTTGTCCAATGCACCCAGAAGTACAGGCTAAAAAACCTGGTAGATGTCCGAAATGTGGCATGAAGCTGGTCCTAAAAGAAGAATTGAAAACAGGCAGAAAAGAACATCAGCCAAATAAAGATGGACTTTCAAGTTATACGCCACTTGTGGTTATTATTGGTTTAATTACTTCGGTTTCGTTTGCAATTACATTCAGACATTTTTCTGCTGGTGATAATTCTTTCAGAACTTTTATTTCAACATTCATGACAGGTTTCTTTTTGGTCTTTTCCGGTTTTAAGCTTGTGGACCTTTATGGATTTGTCGAAGGCTATTCAACGTATGATCTTTTGGCTCAAAGAATTTACAATTATGGATATATTTATCCGTTTATAGAGTTGTTTTTTGGCTTGGCTATGATCTTTGGTTTTTGGCAACACTCGATACTTATTTTGGAGGCAGTTGTCATGGGTTTTAGCGGTTTGGGAGTACTTATTAAGCTATTAAAGCGCGAAAAGTTTCAATGTGCCTGTTTAGGCACATTTCTAAAAGTACCACTGACTAAAGTAACATTAGTTGAAGATTTTGGAATGATGATACTGGCTTTGATTCTTCTTTGGCTATGAAATTGCGGAAGGTGGATTTTTACCTTGAAAATTGATCTTTTTAATTTGTTATAATTTCTAAGTGTTAAAAAAGCTGATTGATTTTTTGAAATATTTTTTACCTTTGGCGGTTTTAACAACTGCGATCTGCGGTCTTTCCTATCTTTTGGTTCAGCAAAATATTCGCCAAAGTGCGAACGATCCACAAATTCAGATTGCCGAAGATATTGCCAGTGACATAACAACTGGCAAAGATCCAAGGTCTTTGAAAGTAGATATTAAAACCGATATTTCCAAAAGTTTAAGTCCGTACGTTATTATTTTTGACGATAAAGGTGTGGAAATTGCATCGTCTGTGCAGCTTGACGGTAAAACACCAATTGTTCCTGCAGGTATTTTTGAGTACGTGCGTACACGTGGTCAAAACCGTTTTACTTGGGAGCCGAAAAACGGTGTCAGGAGTGCGGTTGTAGTCACCAGATATACGGGTCGCGAATCCGGTTTTGTATTGGTTGGGCGATCAATGCGGGAGGTTGAAAACAGAGAAGATAGGATTTTGAAATTAACTGCACTAGCTTGGTTAGTTACAATTGGTGCGCTTTTTGTGGTTTGCGGATTCTTTTCGTTTGTGCCTTTTAAAAAATTTCTCAAAGTTTAAACTGCTGTTTTTCTTATAAATTTCCCAATATGAGCGAGCGCGAAAGTCCTGAATGTCTGTTTGAAGAGCGAATACTTGTTAAAGTGTCCGGAGATTTAGTTGAAAGTGATTCTTTTTACGGGTGGCTTCATTCTGTGAATAAACCTGGAGATTATTTTTTGATTATCGCAGGCGGTGGAACTGCTATCACTAAACGGCTAGAGAGAGCCGGAATTCCTTTTGAATTCGGTGCGAGTGGTCGAGAAATAGTAGATTTGGAGGGGAAAAAATTGGCGCATGAGGTATTGAGGTCTCAGAAGACGATTGTCGAGTCGCAAATTAAAAGAATGGAAATAAATGCCGACGTGATTATTCCGGTTACAGTTTGTGCAGGCGAAATAATTCATATAAACGGCGACGAAGTTGCCAAAACCCTTTATCCATACTTTGGGTTGACTTATGTATTGACGGTTAGAGGTAAGGAGAAAAGTTTTTTGGGTTATGAAAAGTTGGAAGTAGTGCCACTCGTGATTTAGCGTATTTGATTCAGTTGGAATTAGTTACTCTTTGGTTTTTCAAAGGCTACCAATTTGCCGCCGAAAGCTGGATCAGGGCCAACTTCTGCCATTGTGGCTTTAACTGCATCAGCGGGTGACATATTTTCTGTTTCTAAATGTTTTAAAAGAATTTCTGTTGCTTTGTCAGTATGATCGGCTGAAACGGAATTATCCCAGCCAATAAAGACGGCTGCTCCTTTTTTGAAAAAAGCTTGTGCCATACCGTCTGTTTCTGCGCCATTACAACCTGTCATGATAATGGTTGAGCCTTTAAAATTTCCTCTCATTTCTTTCTCAACAAAGTATTGGTTTATACCAAAGTAGGTTTCGCCTCCATCAGAATAATTGAATGGGCCTACTTCCAACGCTATTTGTTCCGGAACATACTGGTTATATGTATACGGTTCAGATGTAAATAGTCCAATAATTTTTATGTTGTCTTTTGGTGAATTTGTAAATGTGAGAGTTCCGGTTGAATGACTCCTGATAATGACAAGCTTATCATTTTCTTTTGGAAGCTCGCGATACATGTCAACTTTAACGTTTTGTGCAGGAACTAACGAAACATTGAAACCTCTCACAGTAAGTACTCTGGTTGTATCTTCCAGAAATCCCGGGTTGCTGTCCGTGGCAGCTAATTGGTCGATGATTAGTGCTTTTGGGGGAGATGGTTTTTTATCGGCGCAGGCGTCAGAAAGCAATGCAATGGCAGCTATTCCACCTAATAATTTGATAAAGTTTGGTGCTTTGGTTTTGATTTGCGTTTTATCAAATGGACCGAATTCTTTTATATTATGCCTCCAGCGCGGTTAATTATACTTGATTTTGAGTATATTATCAAACCTATAATATATTACGGAAAATCCTTAGCCAGCTGCATCGTCTGTTAAATCGTCCTTGAAATTTTCAAAGAGTTTTTTGATTTTTGGGTCTATAACTGCCTGGCAATAGGGAGCGGTGCGATTGCTGTCAAAATAATTTTGATGATAATTTTCAGCGATATAAAATTTAAGAAAAGGCACAATTTCGGTGACGATTTTGTCTGGGTAATGGCCGGATTGGTCTAGTCTTGTTTTTACACTTTCTGCCGTTTGTTTTTGCTTCTCTGTTTGGTAAAAGATTGCAGAGCGGTACTGGGTACCAGTGTCTGAGCCCTGTCTATTTAGAGTAGTTGGGTCGTGGAGTGCGAAAAAGACCTCTAGGAGTTTTTCATAGGAGATTTCTTTTGGGTTAAATTCAATTTGAATTGCCTCGGCATGGCCGGTTGTGCCGCTGCAGACTTCTTGGTAGGTTGGATTTTCGTTTACTCCTCCTGTGTAGCCTGGATTAACAGATTTAACGCCCTTGAGTCTTTTAAAGATTGCCTCGGTACACCAAAAACATCCGCCTGCCAGTGTTGCTGTTTCCATAGAGAGTATATTCTACTACGAGACCTTGATAATTTATAGGTTTGCCGCTTACTTTTTACATACATTCATGCAGGTTTTTTTATCCGCAATATAGACGCTGAGGATTATCTGGAGACTTTTTTAATTTCTGCAGTTTTTTCACTTCGATTTTTCTGACACAGTTTTTTGCTTTTTATCGTGATCAGATGGGCGCGTTATCTGTTTTCCTGGTTAACGTATGCGTGTTGGGCGTTTTGCAGTATATGATAAAAAGAGAGCCTCACAAGGCAGAAGATTAACTCATTTTTCCACACACAGGTTTCTAAGATATAATATGCTCATGAAGAAAGTCATAGACGTTCAGTTATCGCCGGCGGGTTATGCAAAGCTGAAGGCAGAATATGAAGAACTGGCCAAGGGTCGGCCGGAAGCAGTTGTCAAGTTAACCACAATGCGTGAGATGGGCGATCTTTCTGAAAACGCTGGTTATCATGCGGCAAAAGAAAGACTGAATTTTATAGACCGGAGAATGCGCGAGCTCAAGATTCTCTTAAGATTTAGTGAAGTAATCGAGGCAAGTGATTCGGATACAGTTGGGTTTGGATCGACGGTGGTTTTAGATGACGGCGAAAATAAGCGCGAATTTACAATTGTCGGTGGCCTGGAGGCAGATCCTTTAAAAGGTAAACTTTCAGCAGTATCGCCGATAGGGGCTGCAATTATAGGAAAAAAGGTTGGAGATAATGTAAAAATAGATATTCCGAATGGGCAGGTTAATTATAAAATTGTAGAGATTAAAGTTTGATTTGAAATGCAAACCATGATATACTCAGCTTCAATATTTCTTTAAACAATAGTTGTAAGTAGTTAAAGATACAGTCGAGAAGATAATCTTCGTAACTTATTCTTCCTAATCAACTTAGATTTAAGATTTAAATTAATGAAAGGAGGAATAAAAAATGGCAAAAAGACTATTTATTGGAAGTCTTCCATATAGTGCAACCAGTTCTCAGTTAGAAGAATTATTTTCTAAAGCCGGAAAAGTCGAAAGCGTAAATGTCATAACAGACAAATTTTCGGGACAAGGAAAAGGTTTTGCATTTGTGGAAATGGCAACCGAAGAAGAAGCACAGAAAGCAATAAAAGAATTGAATGGAGCAGATCTTGGAGGTCGAAGTATCGTAGTAAACGAAGCAAGACCGCAAGAGGATCGGGGAAACCGAATGGGTGATAGATCCGGTGGACGCCCTAATTCTAATTCAAGCTATTCATCCAGACAGAATAAACGTTGGTAGGACCAGACGCTTCTCTAATCGAATAAACGCTGGTAAAATACCAGGCGCTTAAGTTGAAAGGATAATGATGGTAAAAATACAGGCAGTTGTAGAAGAATCTGCGTGTATTCGCTGTGGCAAAATCCGGATTTTTTCCAAAAAATGGACGGAAAAAATGGAAAAAGGCACGGCGATAACGCATATTGAATTTGTTTGCCCGGACCGCGATTGTCAGAAAATAGTTGAAGCCGATTTTGCAGCACGCCGCGAAAAGAGGCTGGCAATGGAGACTAAGAAAACAGCAGTTAAGATATAATTCTCTTTATTTCAAACTTAATCTTTTTACGATTAAATCAGCCATAAAACTGTGTCCTTCAACTGACGGATGGATGCCGTCGTCACTGTTTACAAAATTCGGGTTGCCATAGTTGCCGTCTGTCTGGGACGGATAAAAAGCGTTGATGAGCGGAATGTTTGCAGTTTTGGCGGCGTTTACGGCATCTTCAAGTTGTTCCACAATTTTTGCAGCCTGGCTATTGGCATCAGCAGCTGGCCAATTTACGCCATGCGGCCCTTTTCCAAAACCATTTTTACGCGGAGCGATTTCGGCAAGCTGATAAACTGCCGCGCCAGTTGCTTTGGCGCGATTTACCAGTTCAATTAAATCTAAATAATGTTGGTTTCGGTCGTGTGGAGAAAACGGGTTATAGGCAAATGAGCCAAGCACAATAATGTCTGCGTGGATCGCGCCAATTGGCGGAAAATGTCTCTCTTTATAATTTAGAGGAGACCCAAATCTGCTTAAGCCGTCTTTTATATTTTGACTGCCGATTCCATAGTTATAGAGCGAGAATTTGGCTTGGGGATATTTGGCTTTAAATCTCGGTTCTAGATATTCTAAATTTTCTCCCATTGTGTCTATAAACGAATCGCCAAAGATGGCGATTGTATATTTGGTTTTAGAAAGTGTCGGAGACGGGCTTGTGCTTGGTTTTGGGAATTGCGATGGAGAAGGAGTTGATACTGGCGATGCTGATTCTTGAGTTTTTGCAGATAGGACTTGGTTTGGTTTGTGAAAGTTATTGTAGGCAAAGATGGGAACGAAGATAAATAAAAGTAGAGATGAGGCAAGGAAAAGGTGGATTAAAAAATGCTTAGACACTCTTTACAATTTTTAATTTTGTAGCTGCCAATGTCAAGGATCAAGACGATGTCGAATCTTCGATCAGCTTGATATCTATTAAGGCAAGTTGTTTTTTGTGGTAAAGTAAATATGTAGATAGGAGGTGATTTTTGGTGGATAAAATGATGAAAGAATGTATGAAAACTCATCCACTGCTGCATTCAGTGGGTGGTATTGGGCTTGGTTTGGTTCTAGTTGCATTGGTTCCTGCTCTTGTCGCAAAAGCACTAGTTCTAGGTATTATTTTAATTGTTGTGAGCGTTGCGGGAGAGTTTATGACAATGAAGAAGTGACATTTGGTGATTTGAATAATTTTTAGCAAATTAAATTTGCGGTTGTTTTTTTGGTTTTTCTTTTAAATTTTTAAAGTCTGGAAATGAATTCCGGCAGGCTTAGTTGGCCTGTAATTCTGATTCGTGGCATATTCAAGCCTGGTCCTGATGCTTTGGCCGACCATGTTCCAAAGCCGCCAATAAAGCCTGCTTTTTGAGCGGCCGCGATTACCGAATCGTTGGCTGCGCCATATGGGTAGGCTACGAAGTTGACTGCTGCGCCTGTTTGTGCCTGAAGCGTATCACGGCTTTCTTTGAATTGGCGCAGAATTTCATTGTAGTCCATTGTAGTTAGGTTAGGATGACTGATGGAATGATCCTCAAAGGATACCAAACCGGAAGATTGGATTTCTTTGATTTGTCCCCAATTCATATAGTAGCTAGTACCGATTAAACCGGTTGGAATAAAAGAGACAGCGTGGAAGTGGTGTTTTGAAAGAATTGGGAAAGCGTTGAGGTAAAAATCGATATAACCGTCGTCAAACGTCAACATGATGGGTTTGGTGACAGTTGTCTGCTTATTGAAGATCGCATAAAGGGTTTCCGGAGAAATTGGGGTATAACCATTTTCTGCTAGATAGTTCATCTGAGCTTCGAATTTATCCGGGACTACTTCAAGAGTGTCTCTGGCTTTGTCTTTGGGATTGGGGTTATTGCCTATGTAATGGTAGGTTAAGACAGGTATTTGAAAACCTAAGTTTGTCGATGTGCGTATGGTAATGACAGGCGAAGGAGAAGGTGTAGGGGAGGGTGTTGGTGTTGGTGTTGGTGTCGGGGTTGGAACTGGCGAGGGCGTTGAACTACTGATTAATTGGGCTGATCTAGTTTGTGCTTTAACTTTGTATGTTAGCTTAAAATAAGCTGTAATACCTATCATGCTTATTACAAGAATAATCGTGATCAATGCGGCAATTATTCTGTGTTTCTTATTCTTGTTTAATTTTTCGACAAACTTTTTCATTTTTAAAGTAATAATAATTATATTACGAATTTGTGAAATTAGTACAGGCAGAATAGTTTTTGGAAAAATTAGCAGACCCGGACTAAATATAGGTCATAGTCTTTACTCTATTGAATTCGATCAATTACTGGTATAATACCCCAGATTTAAAACTTTGAGCGTTTTTAATTATAGGATGACATATTCTTAAAAATATAAAAATGTTTTTAAGAAGAGGATGACGTATTTTATCTGAATAAAAGAGGTTGAATTATTTTTTCGAAAAAGATTTTCTTTCAGAAATCTAAATTATTTTATTAAACAAATGAAAGCATTAATTATTGCAGCCGGAGACGGAACAAGAATGCAGCCAGTGACACGTGGTCGTCACAAATCCCTTATGCCACTTTTGGGCTTAAAGATTATGGAACGGGTAATTTTAGGGGCAAAAGAGGCTGGAATTCGTGAATTTGTAATTGTGACAGGTTATCGTGGACGCGAACTTCAGGGGATAATTGGTAATGGTTCAAAATACGGCGTTGCGATTGAATATGTTCAGAATAACGAGTGGGAAAAGGCGAACGGACTTTCTGTTCTAAAAGCAAAAGCTAAGTTCCACGGAAATTTCGTGCTTCTTATGAGTGATCATGTTTTTGATTATCATACGCTGCAAAGATTAGTTCGCATTAAGCTCCAAAAAGACGAATGTGCGCTTGCAATAGACAGAAATCTTGATTCGGTTTTGGATGTTACAGATACTACAAAGGTAGTTGTGCGTTCTGGTCGCGTTAATACAATTGGAAAGCATTTGGAAAAATATAATGCGTATGACACGGGCATGTTTTTGTGCTCACCTGTTATTTTTAAGGTACTTGAGCAAACTACACGAAAGGGTAAGAATTCTCTGACCAATGGGATGAACGTTTTGGTTCACAATTCTAAACTTAGAACTTTTGATATTCGTGGTAATTTTTGGTCAGATTGCGACACTTATGCCGATATTAAATTTGCCGAGAAAAAACTGCTTAAGAGTTTGATTAAGTCGAGAGACGGTATGATTTCTAAGAATTTAAACAGACGTGTTTCGACTTTTATAACGCGATTTTTGATAAAAACTCCGATTACGCCAAATGTGATTACCTTCGCGATTCCAACATTATTTGGAATACCGACGTTCTTCTTGCTTGCTCAAGGAACTTATCCATGGGTACTTCTGGGTGGAATTATGATTCAGTTTATGTCGATTATTGACGGCTGCGATGGGGAAATTTCCCGGCTTAAATATCTAAAATCTGTTTGGGGTAAATGGTTGGATCCTATTATGGATAGATATGTCGACACCATCGTGATCGCAGGTATGGGTTATGGTTACTGGAGAGTTACTGGGAATCAAATGGTTTTGCCGATTTTGGCTTTTGTTATGCTTTCTGAAATGTTTAGTGATTATTTGACAAGCAAATTTGAGAGCCAAACGGGTAGAAAATTAAGGTTTAATGGATTACGCTTTAAAAGAGATATGAGGCTTTTGGTTTTAGCTGTTGGTGCAATTACAAACCAGGTATTTTTATCGTTTATTATATTTATTGTTGTATCCCAATTAAAATTTGCCGGGCAAATTATTGCAGGCCGCAGAATTGCACAAAATATTTCAGTTTCCAGAGTTGGTTAATTTATTTTCATTGAAAATTTGATTTTCGTCTAATTTAGGAGTATATTGCGCTTCTTGCTTGACTCTTTGATTGTAAAGAGTATTAATTAAGCTGGATTCCTGATTTTAAATATCAGGATATAAGTGATAGAACAACTTGCGAGTGAGTCTGCAACTGCTGCCAGGACCGCTACCTTTCAAGGCAAAGAGAGAACGCAGGCAAAAAATTTCCCATTCCCCAAATCAGTAGAAGAATACAAAAGAAGACTATTTGATCATAGCTTTGTCGATGTTGTAACAGACATAGGTTTTGTCGGCACCGATTTTGGTGAATATTTTTGGGCAAACCGTCGTCTAGGTGGGAAACTTGAAAGATCTCATTTTTTGGACGATGAGCCTAGGGTTCAAGGTGGAGGGACACTAGTCTTTAGTCCTGGTTTACTATCGTGGGAAGGCTTGGAGCCATTTAAAAGGCAAGAACCTTGGAAGTCGATGGGGATATTTAATGGTACATATGACAATATGGAAGATTATTTTAAGGGCGTTGGAATGAAAGTTAAGCCTGTTTTTCTTGATTCTGGTTTGACAATAGGTGACGTTGACGGAACGGTAGAAGAAATGAGGAGACTGATAGATGCGAGTGAGCCCCCAACCGTCCTTATGGGTCAGAGTTTTGGGGGTTTGGCGGCTAAGGAGTTTGTAAGAAGATACCCTCAAATGGCTAAGCATCTTGAAGGAATTATCTCTATTGATGCGCCAATGCCCACTCGCGTGAATAGTGTTGTTGAGGGTTTATTTGTAGCTTTTAATGGGGATGAAAGTTTTAAGCGTGTCGGTGCAATGATAGAGTTTTTGAGCTCGAACGAGGCGGATAAATTCAATTTTATTTCAGTTCGAGCGGAAAATCAAAATATAATAGACGGGCCGGATATTGGAGAGGTGATCGAGGTTCCAGCAGGACATTCAGCGATGTGTTCCAATATAGAAAGTTTGAGAAAAGTGGTTCAAGTAATCAATAAAACACGTCGTCAAGCTAAAAATAGACATAAATTTGCGGATTTGCTTTCTAATTCTTATCCTTTAGTTACTGTTTCTGCTGCTTAAATTGTTTTTGGGGATAATTTCCAGAATCTAATCGTTGTATCGGACACAACGTTGGGCACGTTTATTTTTCTATTTTTAGTTAATAGCGCCTGCTCTTTGTAGGTTTTGTCTTTCGGCTTGCAGATCTGTATTTTCAATCTTCAAACCTTCTCTTGAAGCAAGAGCGATGCCTTCAATGAGACTGCGGACGCGAAAAACGTCATCACGGCGTAGGTTGCCTATGTAAATTTCAGGACCACCGGTTAAGTTTTTAACGTGTATACTGCCAAAGAATGGACCCGATGCTGCGTAAACACAGGCGATGTCGGTGACCATTATCGAGATAATCTGTTTTGACCAAAACCCGTTGTTTTGAACCCAGACTATTCTTAATTCCTCGACTATTAATTCGTCAGGAAAAAAGGAAATTGGGAAGACCTGTTGAAAACGGGAAAGCACACGTGAGTTGTTGCTTGCCGGTAGAGTTGGTCTTGGTCTCATTACTTCGTTGAAGCGCCAGATATCACTTTGAGCTAAAGTTTTCATTTATCACCTCCTCTCAAGGCTAGATTTTTTTCAGGATTAATAGTTTTCCAGTCGTTGAGGTATGATGTGAGCTGGTCTAAAGTTTGAAAAAATTTATGAGCCTCGGTGTGTTTAAGTTTACCAAGCAGAAATTTGTTCAAGAGTAAACTCTTCTTTTCAATAAGGTTGACCTTGTTTTTACCTTTTGTGGTTAGCGTAATTTGATATTTGCGGCGGTCACCGTTTGCAGACTCCCTCTTGACAAGGCCAGCATTTTCCAGTTCGTCTATCAATGTGACAACAGAAGCAGGTTCAAGATTGAGCATGAGGCTGATAGTTTTTTGGCTCAAATTTTTTGTGGAGTTGATGATAAGAAGAGCTGAAGCTTCTGAGTAGGAGAGTGAAATTGGTGCTGCTTTAAAGTCGATTAGCTTTTGGATTTTTCTGGCAATGTCAATTGTGTGGAATACAAGTGTGTGCTTCATGGCTGCCCCATGTTAGTTAGAAATCTTACTATTAGAATTCTACCACATGTTGTAAAGAGTGTAAAATTTATCATATAAAAAAATGCTTGTCAAACCTTAGCCTCAGGTGATTTTTCATAGAGGAATTCCCTAAAGGATCGGGATAAATTGCTACTTGACTGACAGTTTACAGTCTGTAACTATGGAATTAGGCAAAGATTTTTTTTAGCCAATTAGCCCTTTCAATAAAGTATCTGCAGGTACTTAAAAGACCCCGAGATGTTGGGGTCTTTTGCTGAGTGGAGTATATTAATAACATGAAAGGTTCGAATTTTTTTTCTGAAGACTATTTTTTCGACAAGAAATCTTCCAACTATGATGATTATTTTAGATTTGATAACGATCAGTACTGGAAGACTATTCTGGATTCTATTAAAAAGCATGATATGCACGGGAGCGTTTTGGAAGTGGGATGTGCGTTTGGTTTTTTTGTAAAAAGGTTAAAGCCATTGTTTAGAAATGTCTACGGAACAGATATTTCCAAATACGCACTAGGTGAGGCTCGCAAAATTGTGCCTGATGGTCTTTTTTCCCAGGTCGATTTAAATCGGGAGGATTTACCATTCAAAAATGATTCTTTTGATTTGGTTTGTGCCCTTGATGTATTAGAACATACAAAATCCATTGATAAATCTCTTAAAAAAATTATTCCAAAGATTAAAAAAAGAGGGTTTTTAATTATTTCATTGCCCATAAATAATACGCTAAGTGGTAAAATTTTTGCCTTAATCGATAAGGATCCGACTCATATTAGTGTTCCAAGTGAAGAAGAACTGTTGAAAATTATTCACGACAATAGACTTGAGGTAATTGAAAAGAGTTATTTTACAGTTCTTGGTATTCCTGGAACACCACTTTACAAAATTAAGGGAATCAAGGCAGAGATTGAGCTGGTTTTAAGGAAGAGAAGTTAGAGCTCACCAAAGCTAAATCCATTGCGTTTTAATTTTTTAATTATTTGCTCAAGGGCTTTGACTGTTTGTGGTCTTTTAGCGTTTTTATTAGTATTATGACCGTCGTGAAGAATAATAATTGTGCCGTTTTTTGTTTGTGACAGAATTTTATCGGTAATTTCTTCAGGAGTGATTGTCGTTTTCCAATCACCACCAACAATACCTTCAATGATTTTAAAACCTTTTTTCTTCAGTCTGTGTTTTAGCCAGAATGGTGCCATAAGCCATGGTGATCGAAATAATTTTTCTTTTTGGGGCACAAGGTCTTCGATAATTTTCTGAGTTTCAATGGTTTCTTTATAAATGGCTCCAATTAATGTTGGCAAAAAGCGGTGGTAATGGCTGTGATTACCAATGGTATGGCCTTCAGAGGCGATTTTTTTTATTGTTTTTGGATGTTCTTTAGCGTTTTGCCCACAGACAAAAAAAGTTGCCTTTATTCTTTCTTTTTTCAGGATATCAAGAATTAGGCTTGTATAGGGTGGATTTGGCCCGTCGTCGAAGGTTAAGTAGCAAATTTTATCTTTCATTTTTTATTTCTGACCCAGCAGTTAAATGTTTTTTATTCCGCAGGATTCTATTGATAATATGAGTAGAAATATAACTATATAGACCGCCAATAATCCCATAGTTTTTAAATCTTCTGGCGGAAGTTGAGACTTTAAAGTTTGCTAATCTTTTGACTTTGCCTATCTTTTTAAGCTTGCGACAAAGGTCTGAATCTTCAGAAATCGGGATATTAGTTTTAAAACCTCCTACTTTTTCAAATGCATTTTTTCTGACGGCTAAGTTTGCTCCGGAATACCAATTTAAAAGGATAAAAATATAATGATTGAATAAATATGTGCTCAATTGAAGAAGCGGACTACCGTTATAAAAGTTGTACATTCCAGAAACCGCAACTAGGTTTGGGTCTTTTGAAAATTCTTTTTGAAAAGTTTTCAGCCAATTAGTTGGAACTTTTGTGTCTGCATCCGTAGTTGCGATAATTTGTCCTAATGCTACCTTGAAACCTGCTTGTCTGGCATTTGCGGTGCCCTTTTTGGGTTCATTGATGATTTTGGCGCCGGTTTTTTTGGCGACCTTGGCGGTTTTGTCGGTGGAGGCATTATTGACGACGATTACTTCGTAATCAGATCTTGGAATATCCTGATTTAAGACAGATTTGATGCAGTCTTCAATATATTTTTCTTCATTGTAGGCGGGGATTATGACAGAAAATAGCGGAGTTTTCCTGCTTTGCATCCTTAGTGCAAAAAGCGCGATTTTTGCTCTGAATATTCTTCGAAGAATTGGTGTCGGCCGTTTTTAAAGCCTTTATTGATTTTGTGACCCATGTTTTTAGTCCCTGCAGTAATTTTTGCTCTGGTTCTTTTGGTTGCCGGCACGATTTTGGCGTGGACCGGGTTAATTGGAATTGCAAGGAAAGCGATAGTGGTTAAGACTGCAACTGCCGGATAGCCGATTTTATGAAGAAGCGAACCTTTGGATTCTTCGAGTCTTACATCCGGGAAGTTTTTAAAGACGATTTTGTTAAAAAGACCAAAAGAGATTGCGTTTATAACATATGGGATAGTGGCG
>OBEQ010200548.1_pt1 | contig 21100 bp, 9 predicted proteins | sample 1670901 | NCBI WGS metagenome assembly OBEQ01 (sample SAMEA104232315, study PRJEB22302) | groundwater metagenome | biome: forest; feature: aquifer; material: groundwater | place: USA | collected 2011-08-07 | depth 5.4 m
CGACAGCCTCGGCCACGCCATCGATAACGTCGATGCAAATGGCACGCACCGTTTCTCGTCGTATGACGCCCTCGGCAACGTACGTAAGGCATGGAGCGCGCAGACCGATGCCGACGGCAACGCTCACCAGGTGGCGACGGTCTACGACTACGATCATCTCGGTCATCAGACGGCGACCAGTCAGGTCACGCGTTCAACGGTTCGCAATATTGCCGAGATGACGCCAGCCTTGGGGATTGCGAACGCGCAGGTCGGTAACACTCAGGCGGGACCGTATTGGGGCGAAACCGAAATCCTCTACCAGCCCGGCATTAACGGGAACGGTTATTGGACCCTGGAGGGTCAGACCGGCAATTTCGCTACCACCCCTCCCATGGGGAACACGAACTACTCGGTGTTCAACGTAAACGGTCAGGCCTTCAGCGTTCGCATCCAAACGCAGATCAACAACGCAAGTCGCTACTTTGCGCAGTTGTGGAAGGGGGATCAGAACAGTGCCGACGTCAGTTGGAACGATCTTTCCGTTTGGGGCAGCGGCGACACCCGCGTCACCGTTATCTATACCGGGCTGAACTCAAGCGGCGGAAGCCAGGGTGGAATAACTGCCAGCAAGACAGTGTCCGGCACCCTGACGAATACCACGGTTTCTTGGGGGCCAACCCTCGACGGTGACGCGGGTGATTTTCATCGCCTGCAAGCCGTTACTGGTGTTCGTCTGGAGAAATACGTCAACAACGCCTGGGTCATCGTCTACGACGGCAGCTCTGGCAGCACGCAACTGAGCTGGTACAAACCGAATCTGCCCGGCGTCGAGACTTCGCTTCGAGTCCGCGCCGTCGGGAGTGCCGACTGGACTGTCATCGGCACCGTTGAACCCTGGAGTGCCATCGGCTTCACCGTTCAATCGTGGACTTACATCGGCGGCACCGTTCAATCGAACAATTCAAGTTTTCTCGGCAGCATCGACAGTCTCTCGGCCGGGTCGTACGAGTACGAGGTCTGTTATGCGCGGTCAGGTCAGGAGGGTGAGCCGGTTGCCGTGGGGAAAGGAAGTTTCACGCTCGCTGGACAAGCTTCTGCAGCGGGATCGCTGACTAACGCCGATTATATTCAGGTCAACCGCCAGAACGCGGTATACGACGCGTTCGGTGAGATTACATTCAAGGGCGTCAACGGCGGGAACCAGGAGTACTTCGAATACGACAGGATTGGACGTCTGTGGCGTTCAAATCAGAACGACGGCGTGGACAAGGTCTACTTACAGAACCTGCAGGCGCAGATGACCGCGACACTCACCAGTTCCGGCGTCGCGCTCAAATCCTCGTCCTACAACTCCGCGGCGGAGGTATCCGCTATTGCTGCCGCAAATCTGCGCCGACAGGAGGCACAGTACGATGCGCTGGGCCGCGTCAAGCGCGAGCAAGGTGTGACGTTCACTATCGAGGACACCATCGACAGCATCAATACGCCCTTGCATGTCGACTATGCGTTCGTTCAGCAGGCTGGTATGCAACCGCTCTACTGGGGCGAATCCGAAATCATCTACCACCCCGGAATCAATGGGAACGGTTATTTGACTCTGGAGGGCGAGACCGGCAATTTCGCTAGCTACATCAACGGAGGGATGAATCCCTCGGTGTTCTACGTAAACGGTCAGGCCTTCAGCGTTCGCAGCGAAACCAGCGGGCCCATGAGTCCAGTCCATTACTTTGCGCAGCTGTGGAAGGGGGGGCAGAACAGCGCCACGTTGAGCTGGCAGTCTTTGGCCGACTGGGGAAATGGCGACGTGAGAGTCACGTTGACGTACACCGGCGCAAACAAGGACGGCGCCACGCAGAGTAAGACCGAGGAGTTCGTCCGCTCCGCTGCCGAGGCCAATGGGGGCGCCACCCTGGCTTGGGGTTCCGGTCTTGCCGGCGATCCCAACGACTATCGACGCCTCATCAGCGTCAATCAGGTCAAGTTGGAGAAGAAACAATCTGACGGCACGTGGGCGACCGTGCTTCAGGAGGGCCCCGGTTATTCCGGCCGCATCGTGTATTGGGCCGCCCCCGCGCTGCTCGATAACGTCGTCACCCTGAAATATGGCGCTGCTGGCAGCGGCAGTTCCACCTGGACGCCGGCCACCGTTGAGCGTCGCGGAGACTGGTACCGCGTCAGTTTCGATGGTGTCGCGAACGGCAGCTACGACTACGAACTGACCTACCGTCGTCCAGGCGAGCAAGACATCTTCGCCAAGGACACCGGAACGTTTGTCGTGTCGTCCGGCGCCAACCTGAGCGTCGTCAATCCACCGTCCTCAAGCGCAGCGACGGTCACACCGATCGTGGTGCGGACTTACGATCGCTGGGGCAACGTACTCTCCAGCACCGACCCGCGTACGCGTAGTGACGCGCTGATCACGAATTTCCGCTACGACTACGCCAACCAGGTGATTGAGCAGCAGCTGCCCGAGGTTCAGGCCTGGGGCGAAGACGGCATCAGTACGCCGACCCGCCCGAAGACCGAGATCTTCTATGACAAGGTGGGGCACCGCCTCGGCTATCGCGACGCCAACCAGTATCTTTACGCACAGCAGTACAACGAGGCCGGTGAGCTGGTAGCGGATTACCGTCCCCAGAACGGCCGCGCGCAATACCGCTACGACGCCCTCGGGCGGCGCGTGGCGATGAAAGACGTCAATCAGCAGGTGAGTACGTACAGTTACGACCGGCTCGATCGCTTGATCGAGGAGCGCTTGCCGGTAGACACCCGCACCATGGCGCAGTCCTACACCTACGACGAGCTCGGCAATCGCATCAGTTTCACCAACGGTGAAAACGAGAAAACGCGCTACTACTACAACGGGCGCGGCAACCTGGTCATGACGCGCCTGCCGGTGGGCGGCACCGACGCCAATACTGGTTACTACACCGCCGCCAGCTACGACGCTCGGGGCAACAAAATCGCCGAGGGCAACGGGACGGGCGACTCGCAAACCTGGACCTACGACTACTTTGGCCGCTTGACGGCGCACACCGATCTCGGCGGGGTGAGCTACAGCTACGAGTACGGCCCCGCTGCCGGCCCGTACTCCCGCCTATTGACGCATCAGAGTAACGGCCGCGGACAGGATCTGCGCTTCGAGTACTACGAAAATGGAATGCAGAAGCGCGTTGTCGATCAGGCCAACAGCACGGAGAGCTATTACGAATACGACGCCGCCGGCAACCGCGTGCGCGAGCGCTTCAAGACGCTCGGTGCGATTCAAAGCCTGCAGGACGTCAACATCACGTACGACGCCCTCAATCGGGTCGACGTGCTCCGCGACAATCGCTACACCCTGACTTATTACTACGACGCCAACGGTAACCGCCGGCGCACCAAGTCGGATTACTACGACAACGCCGACAACCCGGCGACCAAGGATTATTGGTACACCTACGACGCCCTCAACCGCGTCATCTTCAGTCAGGGTGTGCGCGTCGGTAACACGATCGGCATACGCGCCGAGCAAGGGACGGTCGGCAGCGCGGACTACTTGTCCGCGCAGGGCACGCACCTGTACTACGACTCCAGCAACCGCACGAAGGCCGAGCACTATGAAAACGGCAGCAGCGCGCTGGTGACGGAGACGTACGGTTACGACTATCAGAATCGCCTGATCAACACCTCGCGCTCCAACGTGCCAACCTCGGTGCGTAGCTACGATCTCGCCGGGCGCGTCCTGACTTACGCAAATTTCAATAGCCTCGGTAGCCCCACGCAGACGCAAACCTATCTTTACAACGACAATGGTTGGTTGCTCAAACAGGAAAACTACGAAGCGGGTTCAAGCAGTCCCAAGTACGTAGTCGATTACACCGCATCGAACGCCTACGACTTTGCCGGCAACCTGTTGCACTATGACGTGCGCGTGCTCGGCACCGGTGCCTACACCAACACCTATAACTACGCCTACAGCAAGTACGACGGCTACAAGGTGAGTACCGTCAGCGCGACCAGCACGTACTTCCAGAACGGATCGACAACGTCCTCCTACGACGTCAACGGTAACCTGGTCAAAGTGATCGATACGTTCGGCTCGGAGAAGGACCGTCAGTTCACGGTCAACTATCAGGGGCTGGTGTTGGAGAAGCTCGAGGGCCAGGCCGACGCCAACGGCAACATCACCAGCGGCCAGCGGCAGCGCTATTACTACGCCAACGGAACTCCGGTTGGTTCCGTCGGCGATCTTAATGACCCCGACTTCGATTACAACTACACGCCGGTTTCCGAGCGCTATCCGGCCAATGCGCCTTCGACTTACGTCGTCAACACCGACGGCGAATCCCTCCAGGCGATCGCACTCGCCGTCTGGGGCGATTCTTCGCTCTGGTATCTCATCGCCGACGCCAACGGGCTCGATCAACAAAGCGCGCTGAAGGCCGGGCAAACGCTCACCATTCCGAACAAGATCACCAACCTGCACAACAGCAGTAACACCTTCAAGCCATACAACCCGGGTGAAATTATCGGCGATCTGGCGCCGACGTTGCCCGTTCCGCCGCCTGCGGCGGCGGAGACTGGTGGCTGCGGGTTGGCGCAGATAATCGTTCTCGTCATCACAATCATTGTGGCGTGTTACACCGGGCAATGGGAGTTCGTGGATACGAGCTTGATCGGCGATGAGGCGGTAGCAGAACTAGCCGAGGCCCAACTTACCAATGCCCTTGCTCGCGCGGCGGTCGTCGACCTCGCCAATCAGGCGGTGGGAAATCTCGCGGGCACCCAACACGGCTTCAACATTGGTCAGTTCGCAAGCTCCCTATTGACGGCCGGTCTTACGCAGGAAGCCGGTCTCAATGGGTCACTCTCCAAGAGTTCCGATGCGTGGGACATCTTCAAGAACTACGCAGCGAAGAATCTCATCTCCCAAGGGGTAAATATCGTTACTGGTCAGCAAGCTCAGTTCAGTTGGGCCAGTCTCGCCGCCTCTGCAGTCAATGGATTTATCGATCAGCAGTTCCATACTGGTGCCTTCAAGGAAGGCTTGCCCCACGGCTTCAGTCGCTTTGGAGAAAACCTTGCCTCGGAATTCCTGAAGAGTGCCACCAACCAGGTTGCGACTATCGTCGTAAACCGCGGCGGCAAGATAGATTGGGGCAAGGTCGCGGCGGATACGTTTGGCAATGCTATCGGTAATTCCATCGTCGGGCAGCTCAAGTACGACGAGGCGAAGAAACTCGAAGCACAAAACAATCGGTTCGGTCGCTTCAACTTCTCTTTCCTCGACGACAGCAAGCCGCTGTTCCAGCTCGACCCCAAGGTCGTGAACTGGAATGCGGATGATCCCTCGACGTGGCACAAGTTCGACGGCTACCGCGACTTCAGCTCGCGCGATCCGGTGACGGGTGAGTATGTCGATCAGAACGGTAAACCCGCGCCCACGATGTATGCGGATGCTTCCAAGTACACAAATCCGAATACGGCATCCGACTTGCCGCCAATCGAAAATATGTATCGGCCGGTTGAAGGCTACTTCGCAACGCAGTTTAGATCGGCAGCTCAAGGACTCGGGGATCCCAACTCGGATTGGATTGATAAGGGTGTCTACTTCACGTTAGGAACGCTGATGGCGCCGCTAGCGCTCGTCGATATGATGGGTGAGGCGTTGGCCAATGCGCCCAACGCCGCCGCGCGCGCCGGACAGCAGCTTGCTCGCATCAGCCTGACCGACGACACCGACACCAAGGTTGTCTCGGGACTCGCCGCCACCTCCGAGTTTGCAAATGCGTTTAACGGTTTTGCGGGACCGTTTGCCGGCGTGGGGGCGCCAACCGCGCCGTTGACGGTGGAGCAGCGCGCATTGCAGGGATTCCAGGGAGCGGAGGCCACGGCACAGGCGAGGGCAACTTACCAAACGTCTGCCGGTGCCGATTTCGGTGTGGACATCGTTGCCGACATCGGCACTTCCAAAGCGGCCTCTTTCACCAATCCAGGCTTTGGGCCTGTCACGCCGGGTCTCTACTATCAAGCGCAGCGATTCGGGCAAGAGGGTCTTGGCGAGTTTTACATGCCGGTGCGGCCGGTAGACTCATTGGACGCTGAGATAATGGCCAACATTCGTAACCAGTGGGGAAATAACGCAGAGCAATTGGCTACAGTAGAGATATTGCCCGGACTGCAAACGTGGAAAGGCGGTGTTACGGGCGGCACGGGCCAGCAGCTTATTATTCCACGCGATATGCAGACTGGGTACGTGCGTCCGGTAAACACCGAGCCGTTGTTCATCGACGAGCTGAAGTTCATCAACCGTAGCAGTGGACCGACGAAATGACCGAGAACGAAACCGCCGCGTATCAACGTCTTGAAGCATTACAAGTTCGGCTCCAACGCGAGCCCGGCTTCATGGGTGGGAATATACGCGATCTCGCCAAAGTGCCGATCTCGCCGGAGTTGCTGGCCGATATCAAGACCTGCATCAACTCAGACGATCATCTCGCGATCGGTTCGGGATTGTATGTCCTGAAAGGAGTGACGCTCGGCACTGGAGAAGTTAAGCCGCTGGCAATAAGAGTTGAAGTTTTACCGCGTGACTTCCTGACCTTCCTGACTTCGCGCATCGAACAACTGCTCGATCATCCGTTCGAGCCAGTGGTCTACAACGCCATGGACTGGTACGGACAATTCCACCATCTCTATCCACGCTACCGCGAACGCATGCTGAACTTCCTGGCGAGCGACGATTCGGGTTGTCATAGAGTGGCAATGAAGTACTACCCTACCTACGCCAAGCCTGGCGAAGTCGAACCGCTGCTGCGCTTCCGCAACGACGACTACGCCGGCGAAACGCGCCCCTTGGGCGATTGGGAATACGAGCTACGCAACCGCGCGCTCGACCTGATCGAAAAGCAGCTCGGCCGCACGTTCCCCCGTATTCAGAAAAACGAACCGTATGCACCAGCCGGAAAGGGCGCGCGCGTGATCTGGTACGACTGGACACCGTTCCTGGAATGGTGGCTTAAGAACGGTGGCTCGGATGCCACCTTGCAGTCTTCTTCCGCCCGATAAACTCTGTAGCGAGAGTCTTACTCCCGCGTCGAGTCCCGCAACAACGCATCGAGCGTCTGCAATACGAACTTCTGCCGCTTAGGCGGCAGCGCCTCGATTGCTTTAAGCCGCCGCACCAGCTTCAAGCTCAGCGCCCCGTTGGTCTTCGAAGCCTTGTGTCCAAGTAGCCCGCGTAGGGCGCAATAGCGCAGCGTATTGCGCCGCATGTATTATCTTCCTCTCCCGATACTGCTATTCATGGACGAATGCCTGACTACCGACGTAGTTTTGTTCCCGGCGGAACATTCTTCTTCACCGCTAATCTCCTCGAACGCTACCCGAACGATTTATTGACGCAACACAAGCGCAAGCGTTGGTGTCAGCCCGAGAAGCCCGGGTCAGAGAGGGTTTTCCGCTAATATTCCGCACTGATAGTATTCCCTTCGGTCTCGCCACGCGGTATGTGGCTTAGTTAATGCCGCGCCGGTCCCGAAGCTGGCCCTTTCGCTATTGCGCGCTGTAGCAGTTTTTGAAAAAGCTCGCCGCCGGGCGAAGCGAAAATTTCCTCAATCGTCTTGCGCGTCTTGACCGGGTCGGACTTGAGCATGAGCAGTGTGGAAAAGAAACCGGGTCAAAGAGGGTTTTTCGCTAATGTTCAGACACTGATCAAGTTACCCTCGACGCCAGTTCCGACCGACATTGGGTGCAAGAGAAAAAACCGGAACAGATTTTTATTTTCCGTACACAATGCGAGTGGCTGGATGCTCGGGCACACCGTGCCGGAGCCCAGGGTCCTAACCTGCGTGAGTGCTTCGTCTACTGTTACCGCGTGATCGACGACCTGCGCGGCGATTGAAATGCTCGCCGTCATCCATGGCAAACGGCTGCTCGAATCTGTCCAACAGACCGCGTGCCTACCTGGTCGCCTTTCAGTGTCTGGCACAACTCGCCGGTATCACACCGACACATCCAGATGACCGCATTCAAGGTTAATGGCAATACCCTCGAACACTTCATCTCTCAGAAAAGTGTATTTCCTGAGGATTAGCTCCAGCCGTTTCGGATCGCGCAGGAAGACTGCATACGATTCGGCAAAGTCTTCCGCGGCGTTGCGCGCGGCATAACGGGTCACATAGCGTGAATGGGGGTTGATGATCGTCACCCAGCGCTTGCGTGCATAGCTGCTGAGCACGCGCTCGAACACGTGGTGGCCAATCTCGTGGTAAAGAATGTGCCGGAATTGCTCTGGACTGTCGAAGTCGAAGACCAGAATGCGGTGCTCTTTGCGCAGGTAGACCGCTTTACTGCCCTTCGGGCAGGTGTCGCGCAGTGTCAGTGCCGAATCGGTTTCCCAATCTGGATCGTACGTGATCATGTCGAGACGCGCTAAATGACCGGCCGGCACAGCATCGATGATTGCTGCAATATCGTTCACGCTGACCCGTGACTGGCGCGCGAAACCGGAGACGAGCAGCTTGATCGACGGTTTAGCTTTTCCAAAGTCTGGAGCAGTGGGCTTTTTTGTATGTGTCCGCATGGGCAAGATCGGGGGCAGACTTGTTTGCAGTGGGAAGGTACCCGGATTCTACTGCTATCAACGCCTTCGTTTAACGCACGGGGGTCAACGTCCCGGCGCTATTTATTGACGCCCCCTGTTATTTACGCACCCCTAAACTTTTTACCGTATCATGGATATAGACAATTCAAGTGGTACCTGATCTCCAGTGGGTCGGCCAGGGCTGAAGTGAGACAAGGCAAGACTGGGCGATTGTCGACATGCCTGCAGGAAATTGTTTCTGCACCTATCTTGGCGATAACTGATCCACGAGATTCGCGACGCTGACCCGGGAACGAATGCGCGCACGAGGACCTTTCAATATTCCATCTCTCGATTTAGGCTTGCAGCGTGGATTTAATAAATAAAACAGCACTCGTCACGGGAGCGTGCGGCACGGTGGGGAACGCTGTCGTGCGACGACTGGTCGAGGAAGGGATGCGAGTGCGCGCAATGGTGCAGCAACCGCACCTGCTGAACCAAGCCGGAGTCGAGGTCGTTCGTGCGTCGCTCGGAGATCACGATGCTATCGCGGCGGCGGTACGCGGGATGCAGCTGGTTGTCCATTGCGCAGGGACGGTTGACGCCAATCCCGATGGATACAAACTCGCTAACATTGAAGGCACGCAGCACCTGGTCGATGCCATGCGCGCGGCTGGCTGCGAGCTGTTGATTCATATGTCGTCGGTCGCGGCCTACGACTACCGCACGGAACTTCAAGTATTCGCCGAGGGCCATCCGTTGTGGATGGAACCGAGCGTCATGTGGTACGGCTATTCGAAGGCCGAGTCGGAGCGGGTCGTCGACCGCTCCGGCCTTCCCGCCGTGGTCTTGCGTCCAGCACTGGTGCTGTCGATGCATCCGACCTCGTATTGGGGGCCGCAAGCCTTGGAGCGTGCCCGCAACGGCGCCCAGATTGTGGAGCTCGCCGATATCCCATACGTCCATGCCGATAATCTCGCGGATGCCGTCGTGCGTGCCGCGCGCACGCCGGCGGCGATCGGTCAGGCTTATAACGTGATCGACGGGCAGGGCGATAGGCATGCCTATCTCGATGCGGTGTACAGGGCCGTCGGTTTATCCTCGCCGCCTCCGCAAAACGCGCGGCACCCGGTGTTTTCCGGTGAGAAGATTCGCCGCGAGCTCGGTTACGCGCCGCGCGATCGGTGGAGCGAGTTTCTTGCCGAGCTCAACCCAGCGCAAGCAGCAGCGAACCTTGAACAACGAATCGCCGATCTGGATCCGACATTGGGTCGCATGGACTACGGCATCCAGCGACGCGGCACTTATGTCGTTCCTCCCGCGAAAGAGGACTTGCAATGGGCGATACGGAGCTTCGAAAACAAGGAGATTGCCGAGTCGTTCGGTTATTACGCCGACTCGTCCGGTCACTATAAGGAGCACCCACAGGAGTTGCTTCTTGATCGATATAACAAACGAGAGCTTATCATCGCTATTATCAAGCGCGTCACCACGCGCGAGCGGGTGGGCTTCGTGATCATGTTTCCACCGGTCCAGGAGGAATGGTGGGAGTTTAGTTATGCGATCCCCGATCCGAAACACCGCAACGCCTTCGATGCGCTGAACACGACGGACATCATGTCGCACTACTTATTCGATCATCTAAACATTGTTGCCATCGGCTGGCGATTTGGAGTAAACAACGTAAGCTCTATAATCGTCGTAAAGCGAATTGGTTATGAACCGAAAGAGCAACGGCTGCTCGATGGACGCCTCTACGATTTCTACTCGCATCGCCGTGATCTTTGGGAACGGCGCGTCGAGAAACTTAAGCGGGGTGAAGAGAAAAAACCTTCAGGCCTGCCGGGACTTTTTGTAACCTTGTTTCCGCCTTACGAGCCGCTCCCATTTTCCGATGCGCCCCCAAAACGTAAAGCCGGACAAGGGGCTGATGATCGAATACCGAATCCGGATATAGTGTGATCGCGTGGAGCTGACGGCAAAAACGGTACTCGTCACGGGAGCGTGCGGCACAGTCGGCAGCGCCGTTGTACGCAGATTGTTCAAAGAACGAGTGCAGGTGCGCGCGATGGTTAGGAGGCCGATACTGCCTTCGGACCCCGATTTTTTTGTTCACGCCGACCTGTCGGATCGAGACGCGATCGCCGCGGCCGTGAAGGGTGCGCAGATTGTTGTCCACTGTGCCGCGGTGCTCGATGGTGACCCGAGCGAATACCAGCGAACCAATATCGACGGCACGCGACACTTGGTCGATGCGATGATCGCTGCGGGTTGCGAGCGGGTGATCCACCTGTCGTCGGTTTCGGCCTATGACTACGGCACGGACCCTCGGGTGTACGCGGAAGACCATGCGTTGTGGACCGAACCGGTTTTTTGGTACGGCTACTCGAAGGCAGAGTCCGAACGGATCATCCGCGGGTCCGGTCTACCCGCCGTGATCCTGCGTCCGGTCATGGTGATATCGATGCACCCGACATCATGTTGGGGACCGCGGGCCCTGGAACGCACGCGCAACGGCAAGGCGCTCCTACAGTTCGCCGATGTTCCGCATGCGCATGTCGACAATCTTGCAGACGCCGTTGTGCTCGCCGCGCGTTCGCCAGCGGCCATCAATCAAGCCTACAACGTGATCGATGGCTTGGCCGACGCGCGCGACTATTTCGACGCCGTGTACGAGGCGATCGGCGGATCTGCGCCGCCGAAACCAACGACGCTGCACCCGGTGTACCCCGGCGACAAGATCCGCCACGAGCTTGGGTACGCACCGCGTGACCGGTGGCGCGAGTTCGTTGCCGAGCTTGGGACATCGCGTTGAGATCGCTCAGGATACCGCCGACCGTTAAGATGTGCTGTTATGATGCTCAATGCGGATGCAGGCAAGACTATTAGGTTCACAACAATGAAAAGCCAAGCCGAATCTATCGTATGACGGCGTTCGATCTATTTGATCCGCTGCTGCGTAGCAATCCGTACCCCGTCTACCGTCATCATTTGACGCACGATCCGATTCACTACATACCGGGGCCGGACTCGTCCAGCGTCGGTGTTTGTCTCCTGTTTAAAAATGCCGATGTCGTCCAATGGCTGAAAGACAAACGCCTCGGCCGCGAATGGTGGCGCTTCGTGGCGGCTACAAAAGATGAATTCATGGCGCAGCCGCATGCGTTTGCCCCATACCCCGGGATGGTCAATAACTGGATGTCGCTACGGGATCCACCGGACCATACGCGCTTGCGGGGTCTTTCCAGTGGCTTTCTGGCACCGCGGGTCGTCACAGAGATGGAGTCGCACATTCAGGAGGCGGCCGACGCGCTTTTGGATCGGGCACAGGAAGCGGGTGAGATGGAAGTGATCGGCCAATACCTATTCCCGCTTGCGGCGACCATTTTCGCGCAGATGATGGGTCTGCGCGATGATAATCTCGGAAAGTTCCGCGGCTGGGCAATGACGATCGCGGCTGCGCTGGACGTCGCGCCGACGACCGAAGTTCTTAACGCGGCTAGCCGGTGCTCCGCGGAGCTTCAAAGCTACTTCGGGGCAGCGTTTGCCGAGAAGCGTCGTGAACCGGCGGACGATGTCATCAGCAAGATGGTCGCCGCAGTGGATGAGGGGCTACTGAGCCAGCAGGAAGCGGTCGACAATTGCGTCTTATTCATGTTGGCAGGCTTTGAAACGACTGTCAGTTTGCTCAGTACCGGTTTACATCGACTGTTAAGGCATCCGGAGCAATTCGAGATGCTGCGTCAAGATCCTGAGCTGATTCAGACGACGTTAGATGAATTCCTGAGATATGATCCACCGCTACAAGTCGTAGATCGGTTGGCGTTCAGCGACATCGAAATCGGCGGGAAAACGATCCGGCGAGGTGATCGCATCTTGTTCGTCCTCGGGGCAGCCAATCGTGACGCCGAAATCTACGCGGAGCCTGACCGGTTCGATATTACCCGGCAAGGCAACCGACATCTGGGGTTCGGGATGGGCATCCACAGTTGTATCGGCGCCCGATTGGCATACGCGGAAGGTCGGATCGCGATTAATACATTGCTGAGGAGGACACGCCAATTGAAACTAAAATCGGACGATCTGAAATGGCGAAACAACTGGATATTCCGGCAAATGGAAGCGCTTCCGATTCGCTTCAGCGCGAGATCTTGAACCCCGTTGCGAACTAGGCCTGAGCGTGTCTCACCGCGTGCGATTTGAAATTCATGTCCGTCGAAATGATTGAGCAGGCGCATATCAATGACGATTGAAGATTTTATCGTTCCTGCATCGCCGACGTTGAAAAATATCAGTGATCTCGATCTCGAAATTGTGAGCGAGCGTTTTCTGCGAGACGGCGTGTTGCTGTTCCGGGGGTTTGAGTCGTCGGTCGACGACTTTTATCGACTGGCAAATAGGTTCAGCGTTCATCTCCTTGTCGATCCGGGCCAGGAACGAACCGGCGGTTCGCTATACGACGAGATTCAGTCGGTGACGGCAGGAAATACTGCCATCAACTTCCATCGGGAATATGGACAGGGGATACTCAACCCCGACCTCATCATGTTTTATTGCGAACGCCCCGCATTGACGGATGGCCAGACGACGCTCGCGGACGGGGTTGAGGTCTGGGATAGATTGTCCGAGGAAAGTAAGGCGATCCTTGGCAAGACCAATATCAAATACTACAACCGACATCCACTGCAAGGTTACCTGGAATATTTTGGTATTCCATATGAGCACGGATGGGAAGACGAGCTCCGGGCCACGCTCGGGTTGTTCGGAGAGTTCGAGCTCAAGCTGCTGCCCGACGCGCTTGACCTGACGCATGCCGAATACCCGGTGGTGATGCATGATGGATGTCGGAGACCATGCTTCGTATCGTCTTGCATGCCGGGCGTCTATAACCTTCTGTCTTGCGCGCTTGCTAGCGGTGGACCACTGCCCGCGGAACTCGTGTCCGATATAACGAACGCGATGTTATCGCGTGCGGTCGACGTAGATTGGAAGGCGAACGACGTCTTGGTGATTGACAACGCACGATGGTTCCATGCAAGGAGATCGTTCCAGGGCAACGAGAGAAAAATTCTTAACGCAGTAGGCTATTCCGCGTTCAGGGGTTTACCGCCTGACAATTTCAGCAAGATATCGCGCATCTCAAGAGCGGGGCGTAAGTGACGTTCGGTGGCGCATCGTCCGCACAATGATGAGAACCTGCGCGAACTGATCGCGCATCCTAAATTTAGGACTCGCAGTATGGAGCGAGACTAACGACTTTGGGTAATCTTGCAGAGAAACTAAGAAAACTCTGAGAGCGTCAAGAACGGTGCCCCTAAATAGCATGTCGTCCTCATAGCATTCCACTGTCTCGGTGCGAAACTCACCAAGCGCTAGTCTGTCGGCGATCCAGTTGGCCCAGCCCTGGCAGACAGGCCAAGAGTATCTCCGTCATCTGCGCCCGACACTGGGCGCGCCGCGGAAAAGGCCCCCAACCCAAATGGCTCTTACTTAAGCCAAGAGGTAGGGTGGGTTAGCGTTTTTCGCGTAGCCCTCCAAGCGTTGCGTAGCCACACCACGCATTTTTCAATGCGTGCCTGGCGTCACATCCGGTGGGTGACGGCACCAACGACGTGCCTAACCCACCCTACATTGATTATGTAACCGCTTGAGTAAGTGCCATTCGCCCCCAACCCCCATTACAAATTTATTTCCCCACCCACCCCTAAACCGTTCCCTCGTCCCCTGGATATACAGACACCCAAGCGGGTAGTGCCCAGATAGGCACTTCAACGAAGAACGATAATTAGGGACGGTCCATGACAAGCATCATCTCCGGCAGTGGGTTAGGCCTCTTCAACACCTCGGCCAATGTATTAGGCACATCAGGCAACCCCTTACTCGGCCGTCCCGGCCAATCGAATGCGGTGTATGTAAACAGCACCACCGGCAACCTGGTGGTCCAAGGGCAGGATGAGTATCTAGCCTCCCTTGGCTTAGATAATTCGCTGGTTCGTACGTACAACTCCCAGGGCCTGCTGGATGATGACATCGGGGATAACTGGCGGCTTAACGTTGCGCGTTTAGTGGCGATCCCCGGCTCGCCGAATACCCCAGGTTCCACCATCACCAAGCGCTTTGGAGACGGGGCTGATGTTGTCTATACCTATGATGCGACCCAGGGCCTGTATGTCAGTACCGCAGGCGATGGGGCGCACGATACGCTCTCTTATAACTCGGGTAATGCGCAATGGACCTGGACCGATGGCAGCTCGCGGATCACCGAGACCTACAACAGCAGTGGCCAGCTGATTGCCACCCGCGATACCGACGGCAATACCACCAGCTACACCTACACCGGCAGCCTGCTGACCCAGATCACCGATGCCACCGGGCAGAGCACCTATCTCGATTACGCGGGCAGCAACCTCAGCGACATCCGCGTCGTCTCGCAGGGCGTGACGCAAACCCGCACCCGTTATACCTACGATACCCAGAATCGTCTGAAGCAGGTCACGGTTGACCTATCGCCGGAGGACAACGCCATTGCCGATGGCAAGGTCTACAGCACGACGTATACCTACGACGGCACTTCCACGCGCATTGCTTCGATTACGCAGGGGGATGGCAGCACGATCAGCTTTACGTACGAACAGGTCGGCACGAGCTCGACGTATCGGGTAAAGACGTATACGGACGGAGAGGGAAAGCTCACGACCTTTGCGTACACGAGCGCCACCCAGACCGACGTCACCGACCCCCTCGGCCTGGTGACAACGTACATCGAAGATACCCAGGGTCGTCTGATCCAAGTACAAAGTCCCTCGGTCAACGGGACCCGTCTCTCCACCCAATACGCCTACGACACCGACGGCAACGTCACGAGTATTATCGATGCCAATGGTAACGCCACGGCGATGCAGTACGACACCAAGGGCAACGTCACGCTCACCCGCGATGCCCTGGGCAATACCATCACGCGTACGTACAGCAGCACCAACCAGCGCCTAACCGAAACGGCTTATCTCGTGGCCGACCCCGACGGGGCCGGCGCCGGGCAGCCCACGCAACCTGTTACCACCCGCTACACCTACGACAGCGAGAATCATCTGCGCTTTATCGTCTCGCCCGAAGGGCGTGTGAGCGAGTATCGCTACGACACCGCCGGCAACCGTATCGCCGCGGTTCGTTATACCGCCGGCAGTTACAACGTCACGGGCCTGAACCCGACCGACACCTTAAGTGAAGCCCAGCTCACCACCTGGATCGCGAGTCAGAACTTAACCAAAACTGAACGCACCGACTACAGCTACGACTTTAGAAGCCAAGTCAGCAGCGCGACCACTTACACCGGCATTAGCGCAAGCGGCGCAGGGGTGGCCGATGGCACGCAATCCGTCACGCAGTTCGTCTACGACCAACGCGGGCGCCTGTTAAAGACGATCGATGCCCGCGGCACGGGCACGAGCGACCCGAACGATTACGTCACGAGCTACACCTACGACGGCCTGGGCCGCGTCTTAAGCACCACCCAATGGGTGAGCGCCACCGAGACCCGCACCAGCCTGAACACCTACACCGACGCCCAGAACAAAGTCATCACCACGCTCGGGAACGGCCTCGCCACCACGAGCGTCTACGACAAACGCGGCTTACTCTTAAGCGTCTCGCAGGCCAACGGCGCCCAAGCGCTTGGCACCACGACGTATCAATACGACGCCGATGGCAGACTGCGCATCAACACCGATCCGCTCGGCAACAAAACCTACGCCCTCTACGACGAAGCGGGCAGGGCAGTCGCCGCCATCGATGCCATGGGCGCGCTGGTCGAGAACGTCTACGACAACGCCGGTAACGTGATCCAGACGATCCGCTACGCCAATCTGTTAAGTAGCGCGCAGTTGGCAAGCCTGGTCGATGCCCAAGGCAACCCCGCGAACGTCTCCCTGGGAGCAGTCCGTCCGCAGACCGACAGCACCAAAGACCGCGTCACGCGCACGATCTACGATGCCGCCAATCGTCCGGTGATGACCCTCACCCCCACGGACGCCAACGCCTCGCAAGGCTACGTAAGCCGTCTGGTCTACGACGGCGCCGGCCGCTTGATCGAAACCATCGCCTACGCCACCGCGGTCACCATCCCCGCGGGTTCTCTGGGCGTGAGCAGCCTCGTGCTCAACACCTCGAGTGACGACCGCCACACCCGTTACTTCTACGACGCCGACAATAAATTGCTCGCCACCCTCGATGCCGAGGGCTATCTTACTGAACACAAATACAACGCCGCCGGCGAATTCACTGAAACCATCGGTTACGGCACTCAGAGTGCCGCGAACCTCTGGAGCACCGGCACGCTCGCGCAACTCAAGACCAGCGTGGGCAGCAATAGCAACGACCAACACCGCTACGCCTTCACCAACAGCAAAGGCCAAACGGTTGCGACGCTCGATGCCGAAAATTATCTAACCGAATACCTCTACGACGCCGCCGGCAACGCCACCCAAAGCACGCGCTACGCCAACAAGGCCAACGCCTACACCGGCACCCAAACCATCGCCCAGTTGCGCCCGGTTACCAATGCCAATGATCAGGCGACGCTCACCCTGTACAACGGCGCCAACCAGATCACGCAAGTCACCACTAATCCTTCTGGCACGATCACTAAATTCACCTACGACACCGTCGGCAACCTGATCCAGACCGATAGGGCCTGGAACACCGCCGACGCGAGAAGCACGCGAGCCCGCTACGACGTCCAAGGCCACCTGTTGCAGGAACTGACAGGTGAGGGCAGTGCCGCCCTCGATACGCTGCTCGCCCAAACACCGGCGCCAACGCAAACGCAGATCGATGCGCTCTGGACGAGCTATAGCCTCACGCACACCTACGACCTCGATGGGAGAAGAACGTCTACCACCGACCCGAACGGGAATAAGACGCTGTTTTATTACGACGCCGACAACCGTCTGCGCTACACCATCAATGCCGCAGGCGAGGTGAGCGAGGCGCGCTACAACAATCTGGGCGATGCCACCGATAGTGTTCGTTACATCAATCGCATCAGCACCACCGGCCTCACCGGTGGCGTGATCGACACGACGCTCACCACACGCATCACGGCTGCCGCCAACGCCGCGCAAGACATCCATCGCCAGATCAACTACACCCTGCGCGGCCTGGTGAAACAGGCGATCGATGCCGAAAACTACACCACCGACAACCTCTACAACGCCTTCGGCGCCCTGCAGACCCAGACGCGCCAGTTACAAACCACTAACTCCACCATCAGCGGCTTTACCTACGATCACCGCGGCCTGCTTACGCAGACGATTGAAGATCAAGGCACCGGCACTGCCAATCGCACCACCGTATTGACCTACGATGCCTTCGGCCGCGTACTCCTGAAGACCACGGCGAGTGGCACCACTCAGTCCCAGACGACGAGCTTCACTTACGACAAACTCGGACGCCAAGTCACCGTCACCGATCCGGTCAGCACCCGCTCCAGCACCTACGATGCGCTGGGCCGAACCGTCACCCAGACCGATGCATTGAACAAGGTCACGACCTACACCTACGACGATACCAATCGCACGTTCACGATCACCACGCCAGAAGGTCTGATCGCCGGCTTCAGCACCACCACAACCAGCAACCGCCACGGCGAGACCGTCTCGATCACCGACGCCCGCGGTGTCCTGACTACGTATACCTACGACAAGAACGGCAACCTCAAGAACACCGTCGTCGATGCTGGCACCGGCAAGCTAAACCTCACGACCCAGCAGAATGTCGACAACGCCAATCGCACCATCGAGACCATCGATGCCAACGGTGTGCATACGACCTATGAGTACGATGCGGCCAACCGCCTGCTCACCAAGACCCTGGATCCGGGTCTGCTGAATATCCAGACCACCTACACCTACGATGGCGCCGGGCGCACGCTCACCATTACCGACGGTGCCAACGTCCCAAGCGAAGCGAGAACCACGCAGTACGGTTACGATCGCAACGGCAATACGCTCACGGTCACGATCGATCCGAACGGCCTTAACCTCAACACCACCTATACCTACGATGCCACCGGCAAGGCCCTCACCGTCATCGAAGGCGCCAATGTCCCGGCCGAATCCAAGACCACGCAGTACGTCTACGACCACCTCGGCAGACGAACGCAGGAGATTAAAGATCAAAATGGCCTGAACCTCATCACGGTCTATGCCTACGACCTGCACGATAACCTGACCTCCAAGACAGAGGCTCAGGGTAAGCCCGAAGAGCGCATCACGCGCTACGTCTATGACGCCGGCAATCGGTTGCAGTACGCGATCAACGCAACTGGGGGCATCAGCAAGAGTGATTACGATGCCAAGGGTGAGCTTACCCAAACTACGCAGTACGCCAATGCCATCAGTCTTACCGGATTAAGCAACACGCTCACGGCGAGTGATATCACCTCGCGCCTGACCATCGATGCCGCCAAAGACGAGACCACGCGCTATGCCTATGACAATGACGGCAGACCGGTCTTCACGCGCGATGTCCTAAACCAGATCAGTGAACAGGTCTACGATCCCAACGGCAATGTCATCAAGACGATTGCCTACGCCACGCCGATCGCGGCGAGCACTGCCAACACCGTTGCTGGTATCCGCACTGCCATAACGCCGCTCGCGAATGCGGCACAAGACCGCAGCACGCGCAGTGTCTATGACAACGCCAACCGCGCCGCCTATGCCACCGATGTACTCGGTTATGTAAAGGAAACGAAGTACGATGCCGCCGGCAACATCACGGAGACGATCGCCTACAACGACAAGATCGCTCTTGGCGCATTGCCAGTTACGCCCGCGCTTGCCGATGTGCAAGCGGCACTCGCTGCACGCATCGGCCCCGATGCCACCAAAGATCAGCACACCACCTACGTCTACGACCACTCGGGCCGTCTCACCCAAACCACCGACGCGGAAGGTAAGAGTGAGTACTACGGTTACGACGCTGTGGGCAACAAGACGAGCTTTACGAATAAGAAGGGCAGTGGCGCAGGCGATGTGGCGTATACCTGGACGTATCAGTACGACAAGGCGGGGAGACTCACAAGAGAGACCACGCCGGCGGTAGCGGTTACGCGCCTGACGCAAAATGCCGACGGTAGCATCACGCCCATCACCGCTCCTGAACCCGTGGTCACCGCGATGACCTACGATGCCTTGGGCAACGTCAAGAACAGAACCGAAGCCTACGGCGCCCCCGAGGCTCGCACTACCACATACACCTACGACAAGTTGGGAAGACAGATCCAGACGATCTACCCGCCGGCTAATGTCTACAGTGCCAGCGCCGACCAAGCGGCCAACTATAGCAACCGCAACGAAGTCTCGGTCCCGGCGCCGACCAGCACGACGTACTACGATTTCCTCGGCAACGCCATTGCCAGCAAGGACGTCAGCGGCAACTTTACGTACAAGGTCTACGACAACGTAGGTCGGGTTAAGTATGAGATCGATGCCGAACGCTACGTCACGGCTTACGCCTACGACACCTTCAGCAATCAGCTGACCCTCACGCGTTACGCCACCGCCTTCGCCGAAAGCAACTTCACCGCACGCGAGGCAGGCGCCACCTCGACCAGTCTCCAGGGCTTCACGCTCGCGGATGTGCAAACACTCCTCGCCGGCATTGCTAATGCGACACAAGATCGAACCATCCCCAACACCTACGACGTGTTGAATCGCATCAACGACACGAAGCAAGTCGCGGTCTACAACTTCGACTCGACCACGAACCAAACTTTCACCGCGAGCCCGACGACGCGCAACACCTACAGCGCCTTCGGTCAACTGATCAAGCAATCGACGCTCAAGAACCTCGGTGCCGACAACACCGTTAACACCACCGACGACCAGTGGCTCGATACCTATTACTACTACGACCAGAAAGGCGAGAAGACCGCCCAGATCGATACCTTAGGCTACCTCACGACGTACCAATACGACGCCGACAGTAACCTCACGCAACAGACCGAGTACGCCAAAGCGCTGGTCTATACGAACGGAACCGTCAGCGCGGGACAGTTCTCTGCTACCGCCTTTAGTGCCATTGCCACCACGCCGAGCGATGCCACCAGCGTCTCCACCCTCGGCTTCGATCGCACCTCGCGCACCAGCTACGACCGTCTCAACCGCAAGATCGCCAGTACGCAGGTGGGCGTTATCTCCGCCAGCGCCACCTACGGCGGCACCACGGCTATCACCAACCAGCTCGGCGATCTCATCACGAGCTTCACCTACGATGCCCTCGGCAATCTCACCAGCACCAAGGATGCGAGCGGGGCGGTGAGTTATCTCTATTACGATGCGTTGGGAAGAACCACGGCGGCGGCGGAACCGGCGCGGGTGAGTGATAGTGCGGGGGGTAGTGGGTTGGCGCCGCTCTCCGTCACCTCTTCCTTCCTCAACGTCACCACCACCACTGCCGTCTACCAATATGTCGGCCCGGGAAGTGCCTGGGTCGGCACCAGCTCCATCGCTCTTAACTGGAGCTCGCTCGAACAATGGGGCAGCGGCAACG
>OBEQ010499391.1_pt1 | contig 21100 bp, 20 predicted proteins | sample 1670901 | NCBI WGS metagenome assembly OBEQ01 (sample SAMEA104232315, study PRJEB22302) | groundwater metagenome | biome: forest; feature: aquifer; material: groundwater | place: USA | collected 2011-08-07 | depth 5.4 m
ACGCAATACTTTGTTGAGATAGTGAGATTGATCCGCTGGCAGATCAATCTCACGCTGGAGGGTTAAATCAATGGGGATAAATACGCGAGGTATTCTCACGAATTATTTTCCGCGCTGAATAGGCAGTTTTAAATTATCCCAAATACTCAGCACCGTGTTGGCTTGGTTCATGGTGTAGAAATGTAAACCCGGCGCACCATTGGCTAACAATTTTTCGCACAAGTTCGTCACCACCTCCAGACCGAAGGCGCGGATGCTGGCAGTGTCGTCATAATAACTTTCGAAACGCTGACGCATCCAACGCGGAATGTCTGCGCCGCAGTTATCGGAAAAGCGGGCCAAGTTTGCGTAATTGGTGATGGGCATAATGCCGGGATAAATCGGCGCTGAGATGCCGTGTTTTTCGCATTGTTCGATAAAATAGAAATAGGCATCGGGATTGTAAAAGTATTGGGTAATCGCGCTGTTGGCGCCGGCGTCGAATTTGCCTTTCAGATAATTGATATCTTGCTCGTAACTTTTGGCTTGCGGATGAATTTCCGGATAAGCCGCGACGTGGATTTCGAAATGGTCGCCGGTAGTTTTGCGAATAAATTCGACCAGTTCATTGGCATAAACCAATCTGACATTGCCCATGCCTGAAGGCAGATCGCCGCGCAGCGCGACATTGCGTTTGATGCCGACCTTTTTATAGTTTAACAACAGTTCTTCGACCTTTTCTGCCGAGTCTCCGCCAAAAGACAAATGCGGCGCGGCCGGTATGCCATTGCGATGGATATCGTAAACCACATCGCGGGTATGCTCTCGGGTAGAACCGCCGGCACCGTAGGTGACCGAAATAAATTGCGGATTCACCGCCGCGAGTTGTTGCTGCACATCGCGCAGTTTATCTTTGCCTTCGGGTGATTTAGGTGGGAAGAATTCAAAACTAAAACAGCGATCGTCATATGTCGTCATGAATGGATAGCCTTCTAAGACGTCCGAGGGATTTTTATGTAGCCTGGGTGAAGCGTCAGCGTAACCCAGGAGGTGATCTATGATCTTAGTCACCTGGGTTACGCTGACGCTTCACCCAGGCTACAAATACATTACAAAAAATTAATACTTATAAGACTCGGGTTTGAACGGCCCCTCGGCAGATACGCCGATATATTTGGCTTGAGCAGGAGTCAACTGAGTGATAACACCAGCGAATCCTTCAACCATATAACGAGCCACTTCTTCATCCAACTTTTTCGGCAATACTTCTACTTGAATCAACTCTTTTTTGCTCGCATCAGGTTGGTTAGCAAATTTTTTCCCATACAGAAGGATTTGCGCTAACACTTGATTCGAGAAAGAACCGTCCATGATGCGAGAAGGATGTCCAGTCGCATTGCCCAAGTTAACCAAACGGCCTTCGGATAACAGAATTAAGTATTCGTTTGCCACTTTGTTTCGATACACTTTATGCACTTGCGGTTTAACTTCTTCCCACTGCCAGTTCTTGCGCATATACGCTGTGTCGATTTCATTGTCGAAGTGACCAATGTTACACACTACAGCGCCAGATTTAAGCGCGTTCAGCATGTTTTTGTCGCACACATTAACGTTACCGGTGGTGGTGACAACAAGGTCGGTGGCGGCCAACAAAGTTTTATTGATGCAATCAGGTTGTCCGGTATTTTCGCCATTAATGAAAGGTGAAACCACCTCGTAACCATCCATGCAGGCTTGCATGGCACAGATCGGATCAATCTCGGAGATTTTAACAATCATGCCTTCTTGACGCAGTGATTGCGCAGAGCCTTTGCCCACGTCACCATAGCCAATTACCAAGGCTTTTTTGCCGGCAAGCAAATGATCGGTGCCGCGCTTAATCGCGTCGTTAAGGCTGTGACGACAACCGTATTTATTGTCGTTTTTGGATTTGGTGACTGAGTCATTGACGTTAACGGCAGGAATTCTTAATTCACCTTGTGCCATCATTTCTAATAAACGATGCACGCCGGTAGTCGTCTCTTCGGTGACACCGTGGATCTTATCCAGCATGTCGGGGTAACGCTGATGCATCATCAGTGTGAGGTCGCCACCGTCGTCGAGCAACATGTTGGCGTCCCAGGGTTGGCCATCTTTGAGAATGGTTTGTTCAATACACCACTCGTATTCTTCTTCGGTTTCACCCTTCCAGGCATAAACAGCAATACCTTTCGCGGCGATTGCAGCGGCAGCGTGGTCTTGGGTGGAGAAGATATTGCAAGATGACCAGCGTACTTCGGCACCGAGTGAAATCAATGTTTCGATCAGCACGGCGGTTTGAATGGTCATGTGGATACAACCGATAATTTTTGCACCTTTGAGGGGTTGCGCCTGGCGATATTTTTCGCGCAGAGTCATCAAGGAGGGCATTTCAGTTTCGGCGATGTGAATTTCGCTGCGACCCCATTCGGCCAAAGCGATATCAGCAACTTTATAATCTTCAGTGTTCATTTGTGTTTGTGACATGGTGTTATTTCCGTCTAAATGATGAATGAGTTAAAAATTATAGAGCTGCTTTTAACGCTGCAGCTTTGTCAGTTTTTTCCCATGTGAAGTTCGGTTCTTCGCGACCAAAGTGGCCATAAGCAGCAGTGGCCTGGTAAATGGGGCGTTTTAAGTCAAGCATTCGGATCAAGCCTGATGGGCGCAGATCAAAGTGTTCTCGCACCAGTTCAACAATCTTGGCGTCGCTGAGCTTGCCGGTACCGAAAGTATTGATACTGATCGATGTGGGCTCTGATACGCCGATAGCATACGAGACTTGAATTTCGCAGCGATCAGCCAGACCGGCGGCAACAATATTTTTTGCCACATATCGACCGGCATAAGCGGCAGAACGATCCACTTTTGAGGGGTCTTTACCAGAGAAAGCGCCGCCGCCATGACGCGCCATACCGCCGTATGTATCAACGATAATTTTACGCCCTGTTAAACCGCAATCGCCAACTGGGCCGCCGATGACGAAATTGCCTGTGGGGTTGATGAAATACTTGGTGTCTTTAGTCAACCACTCAGCGGGAAGCACGGGTTTGATAATATGTTCCATAACGCTTTCACGTAATTCACCGAGAGAAACTTTAATGCTGTGCTGGGTAGAGAGAACCACCGCATCAATTCCTGCTGGCAGGCCATCGGCACCGTAGCGAAAAGTCACTTGGCTTTTTGCATCAGGGCGCAACCAAGGCAGAGTACCGGCGTTGCGCACATCGGCTTGGCGTTTTACCAAACGGTGGGCGTAAGTGATGGGTGCAGGCATTAATACTTCGGTTTCATTGGTGGCATAACCAAACATTAAACCCTGGTCGCCGGCGCCGAGATCTTTATCATCACCTTCGTCAACACCCATGGCGATGTCCGCAGACTGTTTGCCGATAGCGTTTAAGACGGCACAGGATTCCCAGTCAAAACCCATTTCTGAGCTGTTGTAGCCGATTTTTTTAATCACGCCCCGAGCGATATCTTCGATATCCACCCAGGCGCTGGTGCGTACTTCACCGGCGACTAAAACCATGCCGGTTTTTACCAGTGTCTCTACCGCAACGCGGGCTGAGGGATCTTTTGCAAGAATCGCATCAAGAATGGCATCAGAAACTTGATCCGCAACTTTGTCTGGGTGACCCTCTGCAACGGATTCAGAGGTAAATAAGGAATATTCGCTCATACTTTTATTTCCTAGTGTTGATGATAGTGTTAATTGACGGTGTTAGTTAATTGTTAATTTATCGAATTGACGAACTTGAATACGGAAGCCATTCCGTAAAGCGAGATAAACACTCTTGCCCTCAACCAATCCGGCAGCGTTTGCCCAATGGGTAAGGTCGGCAGGGTCAAATCCGAGCCACAGATCGCCACAGGCATCCTTCACCCAGGTTTGATCATGACTACAGAGATCAGTTACAAAAAAGCTGCCACCGGCTTGCAGTAGCTCGGCAACATCTTCAAATATTTTTGCTGGCGATGGCACATGGTGCAGCACCATGTTGCAAACAGCGCAATTCGCTTTAATGTGTTTTCGCAGTGCAGTTTTTGTATCGCCATAAATTAAATTGACATTCGTCAGCTTGTTTTCAGCCACAAATGCTTGGGCGCTGTTGAGCATCTCTTGTGAATTGTCGATGGCGTCTACTGAAATAAATTTTGCGGCTAACTCACTGAGAAAGGTACCCTCGCCAGGACCTATTTCCAGCGCGGTCGCGGTCGGTGGAAAATCAGCACTATTAATTAAATCAGCAACACTGACCGCATACTGGTCGTAGGACGCAATCAAATCTTGTTGCTCGCGGAACTTGTAGGCGTTTTCCGTGAAGAAGTGTTGTGATGAACTGGCCCTGACCCGTTGCACTTGGGAGATGCGCTCCGCTATCTCTGGCCTAATAGCGACTAAATCTAAATTTCGAAACAACGCATCTTGCACCGCCTGCAATTCTTCTTTTATGGCTTGTGGCGCTCGGTGATAAAAAATCGAGTTACCTTCGCGGCGAGTCTCTACCAAACCGGCGCTCGCAAGGACTTTCAAATGGTGGCTCATGGCGGATTGTTTGGTTTCGAGAATGTTACACAGTTCAAGCACGCCATAAGAATCGCGCGCCAATACCCGCAACACATCGAGTCGCAAGGTATCGGAACAGGCTTTATAAAATGTGGCGAACTGCTCGATAGAATCAGTTGCCCTATTTTCAGTGTTGGGTAGAGTGGAATTTTCAGTTGACATGGCAGCAGTATATCAGCAAAACACTCTATATCAATAAAAATCAATATAGCTACATTAACAATATTCGATATATCTATATTGAGTTTATTTAATATGCAAAGCTTGATTTACAATTGACCGAATTAGAAGTTGAACCTGCCTTGTTTAATCAACTTATCGCAACGCATGGGGAAGTCGATTGCTGATTGATTCACATTAAGCGAAAATAGCCGCCTTTTAACGACTTAATAGACCTGCGGTCTCTGCCAAATGAGCAAGATTTTTCTGCGTAATTTGGCGAGGCATTTTTTATTTACCATTATTTATAAGTACGAGCGTCCCACTTAATTAGTGCCCCAGTTAAAGGAGTTACCTGTATGCCTACTCGAAGAGAGCTTGCCAATGCGATTCGCGCATTAAGTATGGATGCCGTACAAAAGGCCAATAGCGGCCATCCCGGTGCGCCCATGGGTATGGCTGACATCGCGCAAGTTCTGTGGAGTGATTATCTGGCTCACAATCCTGCTGATACAAAGTGGCCCAACCGCGATCGTTTCGTGTTGTCGAATGGCCATGGCTCGATGCTTCTCTACTCGCTGTTACATCTCACCGGTTATGATCTCGATATCGAAGAATTAAAAAATTTCCGCCAACTGCATTCTAAAACACCGGGCCATCCAGAATACGGCTATACCCCCGGCATCGAAACTACTACTGGCCCATTGGCTCAGGGACTTGCCAATGCGGTGGGCATGGCGCTCGCCGAAAAAGTGTTGGCTGCGCAATATAATCGCGATGAACATGCCATCATTGATCACTTTACTTATACTTTCCTGGGCGACGGCTGTTTGATGGAAGGCATCTCCCATGAAGTCAGCTCGTTAGCCGGTACTCTTGGCTTAGGCAAGCTGATTGCCTTTTATGATGACAATGGCATTTCCATCGATGGCGAAGTCGAAGGCTGGTTCACTGACGATACGCCAGGGCGCTTCGAGGCCTATGGTTGGCAGGTGATTGCCGATGTTAATGGCCATGATGCCGACGAAATTAAAGCGGCGATAGAAGCAGCTCGCACTGAGAATAACAAACCCACGTTAATCTGTTGTAAAACTATTATCGGCTGGGGCGCGCCGAACAAGCAGGGCACAGAGGGGACGCACGGTTCGCCCTTGGGTGTTGATGAAGTTGCCGCGACGCGCGAAGCAATTGGTTGGACTTATGAGCCCTTTGTGGTCCCGCAAGAGATCTACACCGCCTGGGATGCCAAAGAAAAAGGTGCCAGTTTACAAGCGGAGTGGGAGAATAAATTTGCCGCCTACCGCGACGCTTACCCCGAAGAGGCTGGTGAATTAAATCGGCGTCTAACAGGTGAGTTGCCGAAAAGTTTTGCGGCCAATGCGGAAAAATTTATTCAAGAATTGCAAGTCAATGGCTCAAAAATTGCGACTCGCCAAGCTTCGCAAAACTGCCTCAATGCCTATGGTCCACTGTTGCCAGAAATGCTCGGTGGGTCAGCGGATTTAGCGCCATCTAATTTAACCTTCTGGCGTGATTCCAAAGTTATCTCGGCGAGTGACGCCTCTGGCAACTATGTCCATTTTGGCGTGCGTGAATTTGGTATGACGGCAATCTGTAATGGTTTGGCGTTGCACGGCGGTTTTATTCCCTATAACGCGACCTTTTTGATTTTTATGGAGTATGCGCGCAACGCTGTCAGAATGGCCTCGTTGATGAAGCAGCGCAATATTTTTGTCTATACCCACGACTCTATAGGACTGGGAGAGGACGGACCCACGCACCAGCCAATCGAACAGCTCACGACGCTGCGCAGCACGCCCAATCTTTCGACCTGGCGCCCTTGTGATGATGTGGAAACGGCGATTGCCTGGAGACAAGCCATTGAGCGCACCGACGGTCCTACGGCATTGATCTTTTCTCGTCAGGCATTAGCGCATCAAACGCGAACCGCGCAGCAGCTCTCTGATGTGGCTCGCGGAGGCTACGTGTTATTGGACGTTGCTCAGCCGGAGGCGCCAATAGAAGCACTGTTAATCGCAACTGGCTCAGAAGTTGAATTAGCCTTGGCAGCAGCCACAGCGCTGAATCAAAAAGGTCGAAATATTCGCGTTATTTCCATGCCATCGGTTGATCGATTTGAAGCACAAGAACAGGCCTATAAAGATGCAGTACTGCCGCCCTCTGTGCGCAAACGAATTGCTGTTGAGGCAGGCCATAAAGATTATTGGTTTAAATACGTGGGTCTCGATGGCAGAGTTGTCGGCATGCAAACTTTTGGCGAATCAGCGCCAGCAGGTGCATTGATGAAGCATTTTGGTTTTACCGTCGACAATGTTGTTTCAGTGGTGGAGAGCATTCTCTAGCATTAAGACGTTCCCACAATTTTGGTACTTTTAATTAATGACAAAACCAACGGCAAGTCGAATTGCAATCAATGGCTACGGGCGGATTGGCCGCTGTGTTTTGCGCGCGCTCTATGAGTGTGGTTATCGAGATCACTTGCAGGTTGTTGCGATCAATGAGATAGCCGATCTTGCAACCGTCGCGCATCTGACAAAATATGATTCGACCCATGGACGTTTTCCAGGCGAGGTGAAAACGCTCGATAATGGCTTATCGATTAACGGCGATGCCATTGCTGTCCTGCACGAAGCGGACCCACTGCAACTCAATTGGCAGCAGTTTAATGTTGACCTTGTGTTTGAGTGCACAGGTTGGTTGTCGAAAAGAACGGATGCAGAGCTGCATATCAAAAACGGCGCTCAACGGGTTTTGTTCTCACAGCCAGCGGATAGTGACGTTGACTTAACCATTATTTACGGCGTGAATCACCAGCTCATCGATAACAGCGCGAAGATAGTTTCAGCGGCATCCTGCACCACCAATTGTGTCGTGCCGGTGATTGAATGTCTGGACCAAGCTGTCGGTATCGAACATGGTGTCATCACGACTCTGCATTCTTCGATGAACGATCAACCGGTGATAGATGCTTATCATCACACCGATTTGCGCAAAACGCGCAGCGCCAGCCAATCGATTATCCCCGTAGATACGCAGCTGGCGAAGGGCATTGATCGTCTGTTGCCGCATCTGGCCGGCAGATTTGAAGCTCAGGCATTGCGCGTGCCGACCATCAATGTTTCCGCGATTGATTTATCGGTAGTAGTTAAGCGCAATACCACCAGCCAGGAGATCAACCGCATATTGCAGCACTGCGCCAATAACTCCTTTGCCAATATCATGGGTGCTAATATTGTGGGCTATAGTGAAGAGCCGTTGGCCTCCTGCGATTTTAATCATGATCAGCGCTCAACAATTGTGGATGCGAGCCAGACCCGCGTCGCCGGCGAGCGTTTGGTCAAAGTGTTATTGTGGTTTGATAATGAATGGGGTTTTGCTAACAGAATGTTAGATGTGGCAAAAGTGTGGTCTAACTGTTTTTGATGTCAAAAAATTCGTAAAAGTTTAGAAAAGGGTTTTCGAATGGCCATAAAATTAATGAAGGATCTTGACCTGAAGGGTAAACGAGTATTGATCAGGGAAGACCTCAATGTACCTATAAAAGATGGCAAGGTGACCAGCGACGCGCGGATTCGCGCTTCACTGCCGACTATTCAATGGGCGATGGAGGCGGGTGCCAAAGTGATGTTGATGTCGCATTTAGGTCGGCCAACTGAAGGCGCCTCTGCGGAGGAAAATGCCGAATTTACTCTTGCACCTGTCGCAGTACATATCAGCGAACTAATCGGCAAACCAGTCCCACTAATCAAAGATTGGTTGCATGGTGTTGATGTTGCTGTGGGCAACGCCGTGCTCTTGGAAAATGTGCGCTTTAACATTGGTGAGAAAAAAGATAACGACGAACTCGCGAAAAAAATGGCCGCACTTTGCGATATCTATGTCATGGACGCTTTCGGCACGGCGCATCGCGCTGAAGCATCGACTCATGGTGTAGCAAAATTTGCCAAGATTGCCTGTGCTGGCCCTCTGCTGGCTAGTGAACTCGACGCTCTCGGTAAAGCACTGGATAATCCGGCACGTCCGTTGATTGCCATTGTCGGTGGTTCCAAGGTTTCGACCAAATTAACTGTGCTGGAAAATCTTGCCGACAAAGTGGATCAATTAATTGTTGGCGGTGGCATTGCCAATACCTTTTTGGCAGCAGCCGGCAAACCTGTTGGCAAATCGTTATGCGAAGCGGGATTAATCGACAATGCCCGAGCCCTGATGGCGAAAACATCCATACCCATTCCGACCGACGTCGTTGTTGGTAAAGCATTTGATGAAAACACCCCTGCGATAATCAAGTCTGCCGATGCAGTTGCAGCGGATGATATGATTTTTGACATAGGTCCAGAAACAGCCGCAGCCTTAGCCAATATTTTAAAAGATGCAAAAACCATTATCTGGAATGGACCGGTAGGCGTTTTTGAATTTGATCAGTTTGGCAAAGGCACCGAAGTGATTGCCAGAGCGATTGCCGCCAGCGATGCCTTCTCCATAGCCGGAGGTGGCGATACCTTGGCTGCGGTGGATAAATACGGCATAGAGGATCAGATATCCTATATCTCCACCGGCGGCGGCGCCTTTCTCGAATATGTGGAAGGTAAAATCCTGCCCGCCGTAGCGGTGTTGGAAGAACGCGCAAAAGATTAATACGATTGAACCTAAATACTCATCTGAGCCAATCGGCGCACGATGAGATAAACAGTTAAAAATTAAGGAGGAAAATTCTCATGGCACTAATCAGTATGAGACAACTTTTAGACCATGCCGCAGAGTTTGGTTATGGCGTTCCCGCTTTTAATGTTAACAATCTGGAACAAACCAGAGCGATCATGGAAGCCGCTGCAGAAACCAATAGCGCAGTGATCATGCAAGCTTCTGCTGGCGCGCGTAAATACGCTGGCTCAGCGTTTTTGCGGCATATGATTTTAGCTGCCATAGAAGAGTTTCCGCAGATTCCGGTGGTGATGCATCAAGACCACGGCACCTCACCCGCGGTTTGTCAGCGTTCCATCCAGTTAGGATTTAGCTCGGTGATGATGGATGGTTCCTTGGGCGAAGATGGCAAAACACCCACCAGTTATGAATACAATGTTGAAATCACCAGACGTGCCGTTGATATGGCCCATGCCTGTGGTGTGTCTGTTGAAGGCGAATTGGGTTGTTTAGGTTCTTTGGAAACCGGCGAAGCAGGCGAAGAAGACGGCATTGGTGCAGAGGGCAAACTCACTCACGAGCAGATGTTAACAGATCCTGAAGAAGCCGCGGACTTTGTGCGCAAGACGCAAGTCGATGCTTTAGCCATCGCTATAGGCCCCAGCCACGGCGCCTATAAATTCACACGCCCACCGACTGGTGACGTGTTGGCCATTGAGCGTATTAAAGCGATTCACGCCAGAATTCCCACTACCCATCTGGTTATGCACGGCTCTTCATCCGTACCGCAAAACTGGCTCGCCATTATCAATGAATACGGCGGCAAAATTGGCGAAACCTATGGCGTGCCCTTGGAAGAAATTCAAGAAGGTATCAAACACGGCGTGCGTAAAGTCAATATAGATACAGATTTACGTTTGGCCTCGACCGGCGCTATTCGCCAATTTTTAGCGAAAAATCCCGCTGAGTTTGACCCGCGTAAATACCTGAAAGAAACCATCGTCGAAATGAAAAAGATCTGCATCGAACGTTATGAAGCTTTTGGCACGGCAGGTTGGGCAGATAAGATAAAAGTTATCCCCCTCGATGAAATGTATTTGCGTTATGCTGGCGGTAAACTTGACCAGAAGATAAGTTAATTTTCGCTGCATTGACGAAATTTTTTTCATGCACAATTTCTCATGCAAAACAAAGGGCGCGCTAGGCGCCTTTTGTTTGTATGAAAAGCTATACTTATTTTTTTGCTGTGTGTCCTCGCAAAAATCAACTAGAATGAAATCATACGAGAAAAAATGTTTTCGAGAGAGAACCGCTTTGGTGATAAATCAAAGTGTCTTTAGATGCAATAATCATAAGTACAGTGATCATACATCACCAGGGTTTTTACAGAGCTGTCGGCATGAACTACGAAAGTCTACACAACCAATTAAAACCCCTTCAGTTTAATCCTGAACTTGACCGAACGATTGAATTTAATGAAGAAGTTAAACAATACTTTGAATTTTTTCATATCGACTTTGAAGACACCTTAAAAGGTATCGAGCATTTTTTTGGTAAATTCGAGGAAGGTGGTTTTGAGATAGCGGCGCATTATTTTCTCAAAGAAAATGCCAAGGGCACCTACTTTATAATTCATGGTTACTATGATCATGTGGGGATTTATCAACACATCATACGTTTTTGCCTGAACAGTGGTTATTCGGTGGTGGCGTTTGACCTACCGGGACACGGCTTATCGAGCGGTGAGCGCGCCAGCATCGATAGCTTCGATCAATATATGGCGGTGTTCAAAAGTTTATTGGAGCGCTGCAAAGGTAATTTTGATCATCCCTGGCATTGTCTGTCACAGAGTACGGGGGCGGCAGTGTTGATGAATTACCTGTTGACGGAAAAGATCGATCGAGAGAATAGCCCCTTCGAAAAAATCATCATGTTGGCGCCGTTGGTGCAGCCCTTCAATTGGCAGATGGGCCGCTGGGCCTATGAACTAACTCGGCTGTTCACTAAAAAGGTCACGCGCCACTTCAGCCATAATTCTAACAGTGAAGAATTTCTACTGTTTTTGCGTGAAGAAGATTTTCTTCAACCACGTTATCTCACCGTCAAATGGGTGGGCGCGTTGAAAGAATGGATGGAAAAATTTGAAAATTTCCCGGTAACCGACCTCTCGCCGATCATTATCCAAGGCAAATGTGACGATACGGTAGATTGGAGATTTAATGTGCCGGCGGTGATGGGTAAATTTCGTTCTGCTCGAGTGCACTTTCTTTCCAATGCTTATCATCAATTGGTAAATGAGTCCAAGGTGATACGCAATCGTATCTATACGATTATCGAAGATCATTAAGCCGCGCTAACTACAATTGTAGGCGCGACTGTTTTCTCCTGCTGCTCCATTTGTATTGCTCTACCCTCTGTAGTAGTTTATTCACTTCTTGTATGTCTACGCATCTACTGCTGCTAAAACGGATTTGTGAATCATGGCGTCCCCCTTTTTGAACGAGAGCCTGCTCGAACAATTTAAACAAATTGTTGGTGAAACTCATTTTACCCAGGATGCCGATTTACTAGCCCAATACGGTAAAGATTGGACGCATCAATACAAAGCTCACCCGAGTGTTATTTTATTCCCGCAAACAACGGAACAGGTACAAGCCATCATTCAATTGGCGAATGAGTATAAAATTTCTCTCGTCCCGTCAGGTGGCAGAACTGGATTAAGTGGCGGGGCGGTTGCTAGCGAGCAGGAAGTGGTGGTGTCGCTGGCGCGCATGAACATGATTTTATCCTTCGATCCGTATGACCGCCAAATGAGGTGTCAAGCTGGCGTTATCACAGCGCAGATACATGAATTTGCGAAGAGCAATAATCTAATGTATCCCGTGGATTTTGCCTCCTCTGGCTCAAGCCAGATCGGCGGTAATCTGGCGACAAACGCCGGCGGCATTAAAGTTTTACGCTATGGCATGACCCGCGAATGGGTCATGGGACTGACGGTTGTTACAGGTAAAGGCGAGGTATTAAGGCTCGGCAATGGCCTAGTAAAAAATAACGCCGGTTATGATTTAAAACAATTATTTATTGGCGCCGAAGGCACCCTGGGTATTATCACCGAAGTTACCTTAAAGCTGACCGACCTCCCGCCGGAACTGAGTGTCATTGTAGTTGGCGTAGCGGATATTCCCTCGGTGATGAAACTGTTACAGCGCTTTCGACAAGGGTTAACGCTGACGGCGTTTGAATATTTTTCTACTGCTGCACTGGAAAAGGTTGTGCAACATAAAAAACTTCCAAGACCATTTGAAACTCTGACGCCGCATTATGTGTTGATCGAGTTCGAAAATCAGCAGAGCGACGACGAAGCCGATGCAATAAACATTGTTGAACAATCTATTGCAGACGGCATCATCCTGGATGGCGTTATCAGTAAAAATAATGCGCAGGCTAAAAATCTATGGCGTTTGCGTGAAGATATTTCAGAAACACTTTCCGTCTATACGCCGTATAAAAATGATATTGCGGTACGCATTTCCCAAGTGCCAGATTTTATCGCTGCAGTGGAAAAGATTATCGGGTGCCAGTATCCAGATTACGAGATTGTCTGGTTTGGGCATATTGGCGATGGCAATTTACATCTCAATGTCCTCAAGCCGCCATCGGTAGAGTCTGACGAATTTTATCGTCACTGTGAGGAAGTTAGCCGAACCGTGTTTGAAGTCGTACGGCAATTTCACGGCAGTATTTCGGCTGAGCACGGTGTTGGTCTATTAAAAAAAGCGCCGCTCGCCGTGGTAAAAGATGCCGCTGAAATTGATATTATGCGGGCAATAAAAAAATCCCTCGACCCGAATGGCATCATGAATCCGGGAAAAATATTTGAATTAAATAAAGCAATATAAAATGCCGGTGTAAGCATGACTCGTTACCACACTATTCAATACAATCCAGATTTTCAAAAAAAATCAGCTCTTCAAAAAAAACCAGAATCAAAATTACCGATAGGCAAAGTAGTTTGTGTTGGCCGCAATTACGCCGAGCATGCTGCTGAACTTAACAATCCCGTTCCAACCACCCCGCTCTTATTTATGAAACCGAGCACGGCAGTTGTTGATTTGAATACACCCTTCGCGATTCCATCGAATAGAGGCGCCTGTCATCACGAGACAGAAATTGCCATTCTCATTGGTTCCACGCTAACCGCGGTTGAAGCGCAAGATGTACCCGCAGCAATTGCGGGAATCGGTGTCGCGCTGGATTTAACGTTGCGCGATGTACAAGCCGAATTAAAAAAACAGGGCTATCCCTGGGAAGTTGCCAAAGCCTTTGATGGCTCCTGTCCGTTGTCACATTTTGCACCGTATGATGCGGCTACCGATCTCACCAATTTAAAAATTAGACTCAGTGTGAATGGGATTATAAAACAGCAAGGCTGTGCGTCCGAGATGATCACGCCCATTCAACCATTAATTGCCTATATCTCACAGATTTTTACTCTATTGCCCGGTGATGTGGTGCTAACCGGGACTCCTAAAGGCGTAGGACCGTTGCAGCATGGCGATCAACTGAAAGTTGAGTTGATTGATTTTGTGACCTGTAGTTCATCGGTGCTTTAATCTATAAAAACGCAGACGGTGACATTCGAATTGCCTAAGATTCCTGGTGCGCAAAATTTTCTATTCGTTATTTTTGTTACAATTCACAAATTCACGATTTTTCCTCAATAATTAACGCTGTTCAGTTTCAGTTAAGTTTTCATTAATCCTCGGTTCATTGCCCCTCATTATACTATTTGCCAATACCCAAGAAATGTTGGGTGATGATGCAAAACATTTTATTTTCTCAACCAATAAAACAATTCCGATATTTACTCAAGGAAATGGATAAAGAGGACTATATATGAAAATTTCTAAAATTCTGATGATGTGCGCTACTTCTCTGCTGATCTCAAGCCAATCATACGCTGAAGTCTCAGCTAAACCACAATTTGGTATTGGGGTAGCTATAGATTCCGATGTGCAGAAAATCTATGCGCCTGTTACCGTTGGCTCTTTTATTATTGAACCAACTATCGCTGTGGAGTATTCAGATGATGAAGAGACGAATCAAACTGATAACAGTAAAGAGAAAAGTGAGGACAAATTTTTGGAGTTAGGTATCGGCGCATTCCATTTTATTGAACCCAATGACAAAACACGCCTCTACTATGGCGCTAGAGTGGGTTACGTTCGTCTGGAAAATGAAACCGATTCTTTTAGCAGTGATTCCGATGGTTATTACATAGCGCCCACAGCTGGCTTTGAATATTTCTTTGTGCCCAGCGTTTCCCTCGGTGGTGAAGTAGCTTGGCAATACACTGACCTAGAAGGCGATAACGATGGCGATACTGATACCGACTCTAAGTCAAATCGCACCGTTACCGATATTGTGTTGCGTTATCACTTCTAAGCGATAAACACATGACGCGATGCATTATCGATCGATGATGCATTGCTGATTGCACTTTTTTCCTCGCTAATTGACGTTGTTCAGGTTCAGTTAAGCTTTCATTAATCATCGGTTCATCCCCCTTCATTATACTGCCAGTCAATACCTGAGAATTGTTTGGTTGTTAGAAAAAGCGATTCCGAAATTTACTCAAGGAAATGGATAAAGAGAGCTATATATGAAAATTTCAAAAACAATGCTGCTGTGTGGAACTTATCTTCTCATCTCAAGTCAATCTTATGCTGATGACTTTACTAAACCACAATTCGGGATTGGGGTAGCTATAGATTCCGATATACAGAAAATATATGCGCCTATTACTATGGGCTCTTTTATTCTTGAGCCAACTTTTACCGTAGAGGATTCAGAAAATGAAGGATTGGATCAATCTGTTAGCGGTACGGTGATGACTGAGACGACACTTCGGGAGTTTGGTGTCGGCGCTTTCCATTTTAATAATCCCAATGACAAAACACGCATTTACTATGGCGCTAGAATGGGTCGCATGAACCTTGAGACTGAAACCGGTTTTAGTGGAGGACCCCACAGTGGCGATTCCTTTAGTCGTGATTCACACGGCTATTTTTTTGCCCCAACAATTGGCTTTGAATATTTCGTTATGCCGAATGTATCGTTTGGTGGTGAGGTCCAAGGGCGGTATTCGAGCATTGAGCTTGATAGGACAGACAACAACGATAAATTTGAAACCGATGGAAAATTTGTGGTGCGTTTTCACTTCTGATGCTAATGGCATTGACGCAATGCATCGTCAATTGATGGCGCATTGCTGATCGTCTTAGTTCTGCGATAGAAGGCTCTGTTGTGAAACAGCTTGCTGAGAACAATCTGAATTTATACTGAATAATTGCTAATACTTCAATTGGTCAGTTTGTTTGACGGGTTCATTAAGGTTCCATTCATTTACAACGTGTATAATACTGCCATCGTCGCTTATTAAATAATCATACATCCTATGGCGTATCCACGTTATTTTAATTACTCTTCAATACTCAACCACGTGAAAGGAGCTGCTGCTAGTTTTTTGGCGAGCCTATTATTTATAGGCGCGATTAGTTTTCCATTGCTTAGCTTAGCCGAAGCTGAAACGAGCGAGCCGTCGAGAATTCAGGACAATATCTCTGCACATGAGCAATCTGACAAGAGCTTAACAAACCGTACAGATGAAAAAATTGCAGATAAAACTCCCGCACTGAATCCACACTCGCAAGAGGATCTTCAATGGCGAGGCCTGAAACAAACTGAAGTTTGGGTCGAAGAAAAAATCAATCCCACAGCGCAATCGATTGAAGATTTTTTCAAGCCATTGATCAAGTGGACTGAGCATAAACTGCATTCACTAAATGAGTTGGGCGCAAAAAGTCAATTCGTTCCCCCCCTCTCTCCTCCGAAAAAAACCACCGAACCCCATCAGCTGATTACTCCACCTTTAGAGCACTCCGCGACTGTGCTTACGCATGAAGAGGCAATAAAAAAAGCCTTATCACATTTTCAAGGCACACCCCTGGGTTCGGAATTTCTTGCGGCCAATGAACCACCGTGTTATCGAATTAAAATCCTTTTAAAAGCCGGACAAGTGCAGGTTATTCATATCGACGCGCTGTCTGGCGAATTTATCAATCTGCCAACGGAAAAATAATGATGAGAATACTAGTAGCAGAAGATGATGCAGAACTGGGTGGGCAATTGCAAAGGTCGCTCCAATACGAAGGTTATAGCACTGATCTCGCGGTTGACGGTGCTGAGGCTTATTTTCTTGCAACACAGTGCGATTATGACATGGCTATCATCGATCTCGGTTTACCTAAGGTCGACGGCATGGCGCTGATTACTCAGTTGAGAAACGCCAACTTTAACTTCCCCATTCTTATTCTGACTGCGCGCAATACCTGGCAAAGCAAAGTGGCGGGACTGGATGTAGGGGCGGATGACTATCTGGTAAAACCGTTTCAAATTGAAGAGTTGTTGGCTCGACTTAATGCTTTGAAACGCCGTACTGCCGGTTTCGCACAATCTGAAATAACTCAGGGGCCGCTCACACTCAATCTTAAAACCAAAAGAGTTCAGCTTGAAGGTGTGCACTTAGACTTAACCGCATTCGAATATAAAATTCTTGAATATTTCATGCTGCACCCACAACAGATTGTGTCGAAGATGCAACTCATTGATCATCTCTACGAACAGGATTTTGATCGAGACAGTAATGTCATCGAAGTGTTTATCGCGCGACTGAGACGCAAATTGGATCCGCACAATCAATATGATTTGATAGAGACATTGCGCGGGCGAGGTTATCTCTTTGAAATTGCAAAATACCAGCGATTTTTGTCTGATAAAAAATCCAGCTAAATGACTAGAACATAACGATGACTCTCTCCCTTGCCAGAAGATTATCCCTCTCATCAACCATCGTGTTGATATTTTTCTTCGGCATTACCGGTGTGGCATTGGAATACAACTTTCAAAATACTCTCAAAGCGGCCACTCAGGAACGTTTGCGCTTACATACCTATGCCATTCTTTCTGTGGCCGAAGAAATTAATCAACGGTTGTTGATACCGAAAAAATTACATGAAGCGGCTTTCAACCAAGTCAATTCTGGGCTGCTGGCTTTTGTGGTCAGCAATGAAAGGGAATTGTGGCGCTCCATTTCAGCAAAAAATCTCGATATCTATTATGGCCAGCCGATAAATACCGGAGATTGGTTTTTTGGCCATTACCGTACCGAAGAGGGCAAATACTATTTTGTTTCTAAGTATGGCGTGAGCTGGGAAACCACGCTACCGCTAACCCAGGCTGAGCTAAGTTACACAGTGATCGTCATGGAGAGCATGGAGCCGTTCACGCAGAGTCTGCTTACATATCGCTGGCAAGTTGCTGCTGCCTTGTGTTGTATTGCACTGATCTTGTTGATTGCGCAAGGGGTTAACCTACGCTGGGGTTTAGCGCCATTAAGAAAACTCGCGAAAGATCTTAAAAAGATTGATAGCGGCAACAGCGACGGCCTAACCGGCCAATACCCCAGCGAACTGACAACACTCACCTCCAATCTCAATTTGTTACTTGCCAATGAACGACGTCAGCGTGAGCGCTACCGCAATACATTATCTGATTTATCACACAGCCTAAAAACCCCGCTTGCCGTCATGCAGGGGCTGCAGCGCGAGTATGAGATTTCACAGCGGCAACTATCCGCGCAAGAAATATTAGATGCCGTTAACAAACAGATAAACCGAATGGATAACATTGTCAGTTATCAATTACAACGCGCGGTTACCTTTGGTGAGTCTGTCAGTATCACGGCCACACCGGTAGGAGAGGTGGCAAATTTGGTGCTCGATGCATTAGCAAAGGTTTATTCCGCAAAAATGGTTAGGGTCATTGCAGAATTCCACGCAGAGGCTTTTTTTTATGGCGATAAAAATGATCTTTTTGAGTTGCTTGGTAACCTCTGTGACAATGCCTTTAAGATGTGTGTCAAGACAGTCAGAGTAGTAACAAAGCCGAGCACCGAGAAGGGTAGTGCTGCTGGTTTAATTATTCTGATAGAAGATGACGGCAAGGGAGTCGCTGCAGTGAATCGAGAGACGATTTTAAAACGTGGTGTTAGGTTGGATAGTGTTTCGCAAGGCCAGGGAATTGGTCTCGCGGTTGTAGTGGATATTATGAATAGTTACCAAGGCACAATTGCCATAAGTACTTCAGACCTGGGTGGTGCGACATTCAGCTTGATGGTTCCATCCCGTTAACTGGTAGGATTTTTATGTTGCGTATACTCACAAAAAAAATAAAAAAGTTGGTTTGTACATCACTGATGGCAATCATCCTTGGCGGTAGTTTCTCTCAACTGCTTGGCTGTAGCAGCGTGACTGTGCGGCCCGATGACGGACAGAAAGATTATAGCCAGCCCGACTTTTCACAAAAGGTTTCGTACTATTTTTGGGGTATTCAGGGCGAACATACTATCGATACAACAGCAGCTTGTGATGGCCGCTCAGCAACTCAAATGCAATCGGTCACCTCGGTTGCAGACTGGGTAATATCAGCCTTAACACTGGGTATTTATGTCACAAAAACTGCAAATGTATGGTGTAAAAAATGAAGCCTACTGATGTTCAAAAAAATATAATACAAAGAAAAATAAAATTGGTGCGAAAGTTTTTATCGCTGCAATTCGTAATGCTGTTGACTGGATGTGGTACCATCCATTTTACCCAAGGGCAGCAATTCAATTCTGGTGTTAAGCATTCTGCTTTACATCATGCAGCAATCATGGAAATCATTGAGATCAGCCCGCCAGTCAATCCGCGCAAAGTTTGCGGCGTCAAAGAATGGCAACAGGTCACTATCGAAAAAAGTTTTTGGAACGGATTTTTACCGACCTTGATTCTTAATCCTCCTTTTATCAATCTTTATGGTGTATGGACGGTTACCACAGCATGCGTTGAATAATCCCAATTTAAGCCTGGGTCGTCATTCCCGCCTGCGCGGGAATGACGGTTCTGGCTTAAGTAATTGACATTCGGATATCAGTGATGCTTATTGTGGACACTAAAAAGAAATTCAATCCCCACTAAGTAAAAATATATTTTACTTTTTTCGACTTGAAAAAACCGCGTCCGGCAGAATATTACTCTCACAACGGCGGATAATGAAATAAATCTGCCTGGTTGTTTAAACAAGCTGATAGGCCATATGTATGGCTGTCAGTACCTGAAACCATATTGCTTTATTTGAGAGGATATGACCATGAGAAATGTCGATTTTACACCCCTTTATCGTTCTACCATTGGCTTTGACCGTATGGCAAATCTGTTGGATTCCGTGACTCGTTTGGAACAGGGTCAGCCGACCTATCCGCCGTATAATATTGAATTATTAGCGGAGGATAAATATAGAATCACTATGGCGGTCGCCGGATTTTCGAGTGACGAAGTTGAACTGGTCACCGAAAATGGCAAGCTCACAGTTAGCGGTAAAAAAACCGAAGAAGACAAAGAAAAAACCTATCTGCATAAAGGCATTGCATCGCGTAGCTTTGAGCGCAATTTCCAGTTGGCGGATCACGTCAAAGTTGCGAACGCTTCTTTGCAAAACGGGTTGCTGCATATTGAGTTGGTGAGAGAAATCCCTGAAGCGATGAAGCCGAGAAAAATTGCCATCAATGGCGGAGACAGTAAAAGTCAGATTGCGAACGCGGCGTAAGCTTGAGTTAGTGAATGCTGGAGGGAGCATCAGGCTCCCTCCAAAAATTCTATTTTATAATTTAGCGAGCAATGTCTTTACGCCCTCTTGTGTCCCCAGCAGTAAAATATCAGCCGGCTTCGCAGCAAATAAACCATTCGTTACCACACCCACGATTTGATTAATTTTATTTTCGGTGCTAACAGCGGCGGGAATTCTAAAATTGTAAACGTCGAGAATAATATTGCCATTGTCGGTCACAAAGCCTTCGCGATAAACCGGGTCGCCACCTAATTTAACAATCTCGCGCGCCACATAACTGCGCGCCATGGGAATAACTTCAATCGGCAGGGGGAACTCCCCCAAGGTTTGCACCAGTTTACTTTCATCGGCAATACAGACGAATTCACGCGCGACTGCGACGACAATTTTTTCCCGCGTCAGTGCACCGCCGCCGCCTTTTATGAGCTGTAGTTGATGATTGGCTTCGTCAGCACCATCAACATAAACTTCAATTTCATCGACTGTGTTAAGCTCATAAACAGGTATGCCGTGGCTTTTTAGTCGCGCCGCACTCGCTTCAGAACTGGCGACCGTGCCGTAGATCTGCGCCTTTATGGATGCTAGTTCATCAATAAAATAATTGGCGGTAGAGCCAGTGCCTATACCAATGACGCTTTTTTCGTCCAGTTTGGGTTTCACATAGTCGAGCGCTGCTTTGGCAACGGCTTGTTTAAGTTGATCTTGGTTCATTGTTCTAATCCTCAGTTCTATTCTTCCTTCCAAGAAGAGAAAGATTATTATACGTGTGCTGACCATGCATGTTAACTAAACTTGCCACTACACGGCGTTAATGTTTTATTATGTGATTTTTGCAGCGATCCCCTGGGAACGAAAACATGATTGAGACCACCATCAAGAAGATATTGGCAGCGCGAATCTACGATTTGGCGGTTGAGACCCCGTTGGATGAAGCTCGATTGCTCTCGCGCCGTCTGGGGAATCGCGGGCGGATCAAACGCGAAG
>OBEQ010505580.1_pt1 | contig 21099 bp, 11 predicted proteins | sample 1670901 | NCBI WGS metagenome assembly OBEQ01 (sample SAMEA104232315, study PRJEB22302) | groundwater metagenome | biome: forest; feature: aquifer; material: groundwater | place: USA | collected 2011-08-07 | depth 5.4 m
ATAGAACGCAGTCCGACAACGGAATCTTCGATGTGAACTCCTTTAAGCTGGCAGCCGTCCCCAATCAGCACGTTATGAAGTTCCGCGGACTGAATTGTCGAGGGCGCCAGAAAACGCGCACGCGTGATCATACTCCCCTCGGACGATTGAAACTGAAAAGGCGGGTTGGGCTTGGTTAAGTCAATATTCACATCATAAAAACTGCGGATCGTTCCGATGTCGCGCCAGTACCCGTTGAATACATAGCCATACACCTGGAATTTGCTAATCGATTTGGGGATGACTTCTTTACCAAAATCCGCCTCTTTGCCTGCGAGCATCTCCACAAGCACCTTCGGCTTAAAGACATAAATTCCCATCGACGCAAGGTAGCGGTCCGATTTCTTTTTGACATGAAACGCCTCCCGAATAGCTTCGGGCATGACTAAATTTTCAATATTATCGAGGGGAGACGGTTTTTCCCGGAAAGCACTGATCCGGCCGCTGGCATTCATCTGCATAATTCCGAAATGACCGACGTCTTTTTGGGAAACCGGGACCGTCGCGATCGTCACATCCGCGTTACGCTCCTCATGAAAGCGGAGAATTTCATTGTAATCCATGCGGTAGAGATGGTCTCCTGAGAGGATCAAAAACGCGTCGGTCTCGTCAATATGGTAATGCGGCAAATGTTTGCGCACCGCGTCGGCGGTTCCCTGAAACCAATCGCTGTTGGAAATCGTTTGCTCTGCGGCCAAAAGTTCCACGCTGGTCTGATTAAAAAGTTCGTAGGGATAGGTCCGGTGAATATGACGATGCAATGACGTGGAGTTAAACTGCGTCAGGACAAAAATTCGCTTGAGCCCGGAATTAATGCAGTTGGAAATGGGAATATCCACCAGCCGGTATTTACCGCCAATCGGTACGGCCGGTTTGGACCGGTAATGCGTCAGGGGCGAGAGCCGCCGGCCTTGTCCGCCGCCCATAATCAATGTTGTCACGCGCTTATTCATCAATAGGTCCCGCCGCAGGCAATGTGACGGGCTAGAACTTTACGAAACGTATCATTTTCTTCCATCAGCAGGAAAAGCCGTCTCCGGATCTTCTCGATAAAAAAAGCCTGCGGCGGGTATTTCTCCCGGTTCACAAGCAAATCCATCCGCAGGAGCATTTCATAAATAATCCGGTTATTCGACCGGATTTGGCGTTTAATAATACGAATTTCTTCACCCGTAAGCTCCTCGGATTCCGCATCCAGATGGGGACTTTCTCTTTTCGGCAGTTCAAATCCAAGATGAAGCGTCATGCTGCGTACCTCAGCCAGATCCCATCCAAACCGGCCCAAAATTCGGTTTTCAAGAAAACCCTCAGGCAACCTGCGCTTTCGGCTTCGTTCTTCACCTGGCGCTTGTCATGAGACACAAACCCAATGACCGCCGTTCTTTTTAGTACGGCATTTTCACGAACAGCCTTTAAAAACTTAAATGCATCCGCCTCACGCGCCTCAAAATCCAGAATCACTACTTCAGGAACCTGCACGAGTGAGGCCACCAAAAGCTTTTCGGCTTTATCAAAATTGCGCACGTTCAGATGATGCCATTGCGCGGATTTGACTATTTTTGCCGCGAGATCCATGCTTCCCACCAGGGTCATCACGGTACGTGCACGCTGACCCGGAATGACCTTCAAACTCTCGCCCATAAAGACCTAGCCCAAAACCGGCTGAGCATCAAGCGCCGCTTTCAGAATTCTCTGAATAATCCGGAGCTTCTCTTCGCTGTCACGTGCCAACAGCGCGGGGGCCTTCACACTCTCAAACGCCTGGACCGCTTTTTGCCAATCAGCCTGACTGATGGCTTCAAGACCCACGCGGTAGTGGTCAAGTTCCTTGCTGAATTTTTCAGGAAGAAGTGTTTCGATAATATTTTTTTTCATCCGGACATCCCGTTGCAAAGCACCAATATCTGCGGCGGATGGGCGCGGAGATTCCAGCAAATCAAGAAGCGCTTTACCAATATCACGGTCAATGCCCGAAAAAGAAGGCGGGTACGGAACGACCTTCGGAGCCTGGCCCGCCTGTTGATCAAAATCCGCATTCATGGCAAGCAGTCCTTCCGCCGCGTCATAAGCCGCATCCCAACTACGCGCCTGGAGTAATTGGATAAAATGGTCATAGGCCTGGCTGACGCGGATTTCAAGATCGCGGACAGGCCCCTCCGCCAGCATGGCGTTCATGGCTCCAATCTTTGAGAGGGTATCGTTGATAAAAGGTTTCAGCATGGTCAATACAACCCCGCGATGGCGCTCTATATTATTTGCATAAATTGGGAAGAGGAGTGATTCCACCCAAAAATTGCGCGCCTCAATCAGCTTTCCTTCAGAAAATGCTTTAGAAGCCGGAAGATATTCTGCCTCAAAAAGTTTCTGCAGATTATTGCGGTAGCTCCGCGGCAGAGGGACTTTATAAAAACGCTGCTGTTCCTCCAGCATTTGCTTGAACTGATCAAGCCCCCAGGCAGGTGCCGGCAGTTTTTCAATCCGGCCGGTTCGAAGCGGCACATGCCGATTTAAAATCTCCATTTCCATCTTAGAAAGATCCCGTTTGGGATCCAGTTCAAGGCGCCGGGACAAAACTGCCTGTTCGTCAGGACTCAATACCAGGCGAGCCGCCGCGGAGGGCCTCCCTGCCTTCGCATCCCCAGGAGCGGGCTGGCCTGGTTTAGCTCTCGGGGCTGGGATATCGATATTTTTTTCAGTTCGAGGGGAATGCCGGAGAACAAGCGTTAAAAAATCTCCCCCGCGGAATTTCAAAAAGATAAAAGCGGCTACGACCCCCCCCAGCAGCAAGAGACCAATCAAAAGCGGTTTCAGCGCTTCGACGAGAAAAAAAAACGCCCCTAGAATCTTCTGCCCTGGATTTGCGGCGGGCTCGCCCCCTCTCGCCTTTTGGGCCTCACGATAATCTTCTTCACGCACCACAGAACTGGTCCAACAACACGCGGGACATTCCAAGGGTTTACGGTCTTCACCCTCGAAAGATTTTTCGCAGTGAGTGCAATAATAAAGGACTTTTGACTTTCCTTATTATGGCAGTTTTTGGGGAAAAGTACTAGAGAGATGAGCGGTAAGCGTTAGGCGTTAAGCGTTAAGAAAGAAACCGCCAATTGAATTTCCTGTCCCGTAATACTTACCGCTTAACGCTTATCCCTTGCCGCTTATTTAAGCAGAGGTGCTAATAGCCCGCGCCGCCTTAAAACGCATTTCCAGTGTTGAAAAAGTCTGTTTCTTTTCTTTTTTTATTAAAAGGATGGTCGGATTTTTAAAATGGATATCCGCTATTTTAAGATCACCGTGACGGGGAGCCGCAGAAAAAAAAGGCCCTATCGGGGCAAACCGGGCCCCCGTGAAAAACAAGGCGCAAAGCAACAAGCATCCGAGAATTGGCCCCTTTACCCGCCGGTCAAAAGAGCCTTGAAGGGTTTTCATAAACTCCTCCTTGGGTTGGATGCTTCTACTTATCGGACCGCAGGGAGCACAACTTTAAAAAAAACCTAGCTCACGTCTCTCTGTCGCTTGATTTTGACCGGCTTGAGATCTTCCACGATGAATTATGCTAGCCCGGTGGCAGTAGAAATACAATCAAAAAACCTGGCTCGCGTGACATATACGGGAACTGATATCGTCCTGTTCAAGCTCAAACATCCATTATTTTAAACTCTAAATCAATTCAGTATGATCATTATTGATATATTTTAATATAAAAAAGACTTTTTTAGATAATAATAATCATAAAAATAGTCTATTAGATCTATTTAAATTAAAAAGTTATGTGGTACTCTTTTAAAAGAGGCGAAAACAGTGGAAAAAATAGGACAGGTTACTTTTTTCCTTTGGCTTATGGCCGCCGGTCTTGTCACGGCCTTTGTCAGTTCCCCGCTGGCTTTTGCCGGCAGCGAAACCGCGAGCCCCATTCTTCCCCAACAAAATAACGTATCAGCGATTCCGGCCATTGATAGGCCTCCGCAGCCGGAAACGAAACCAGAGAACGCCTCAGGAAACATCGATCCCACATCCCTGGATTTTATGGTATCCCACCCGCTGACACGGCCGGAAGCGGCTTCGGACTCAAAAACCGAAAAAACCAAGACCGTGATTCATTTTCTAACCGGTATCGATATGGACCGCCTGGCACGTCCGGCGGATGATACCAAAAATCCGTTCGAGGGCGTGGACCATCCGGTCAGCATTCTTGTTTATGAAAAAGGAACAACGAGCGGAAACACGGACAACGGCTCTTCCCAATATGAATGGCGTTATTCCTCAGGATTTAAATCCTCCATGGTCAATATTCATATCACCCAGGGAGATGAACAAATAAGTCACACCGTTCTCCTAGAAACCAACCGTGAAGAAACGTGGAAAGCAGAACGGGATATTCAACATGCCTCCCGGCTTAAAGAGGGAAAAATCCTGTCTGAGAGTTATGACATTCGTTACGACCTGAATGCGGAAGGAGAAAATGAGCATGCCGCGGATCACGTGATCACTCGTGAAGTTTTACGTTACGTCTACGATTACAGCCGCGGAGAAAAACAGCTCCGGTCCATGTCCTGGACCAAATACCAGGACAGGCTCAATGCCACACCGCGGGACATCGAATTACACGCGGTTCTGATCTATGATGAAAATGGGCGCCCGAAACAAGGCCACGCCGACAAATGGAACGCCGGGAAAAAAATCAAAAAACTCTTTGACTGGCATTCAGCGAAAAGTACTCTTGATTTCGAAACCCGGGAACTCTGGACGATGTGGGAAAAGTGGATCAAGAACGGTCCGGCCCATGTGTTTATCGTCTAAGGATATATCCCGTGCGTGAGTTTTTCCCTCTCCCTCATCCTAACCTTCTCCCGTCCGCCTGAACAGATTGGCGGATCCGCCATCTTGTTAGGCGGAAAGGAAGAAAGAATAAACTACTTCTTATCCGCCGTTGCCATACCCGCCATCGGCTTGACAACTTTTTTGAGATGCTTCTTGGCTTTCTTATGAACCGGGGCGGTCGTTCCACCGAACATGGGCTGATCCGCTGCAAAAGCCGGCAACACTGCCGCACACGCCACAAGCGCTACAAACGCAACAACCTTAGAAACTTTTTTCATAAATCCCCCTATAATTTTTTTTTGAGTGGTAAATTTAAAGTTCATCATGGCACCACCCGCGCCATCTGTTTTAACATTAGCAGAGACGCCATTAAAGGACCATTAGAAGCAAATTAGATTATTCTAATCTACCGGCAAGATGACCGTGAATACAGTGCCCTTCACCGGAGTCGTATCCACCTCAATTCGTCCTTTGTGCGCACGGGCAATGGAAAGCGCGATATTGAGCCCCAGCCCCGTTCCTTTGGGCGCATCGTGTTCCGGGCGGTCATGGTGGAAGAATTTTTGAAAAATTCTGGGGCGGTCTTCCTCAGAAATCCCGATACCTGTGTCACGAACGGCAATCCGGTAACAGGCCGTTTCCTGTTTAAGGGTGATCCGTATCTCTCCGTCCGGGTCGGTAAATTTCAAAGCGTTATCAACTAAATTAAAAAAAAGACGCCGCAAATGACGCTGGTCGCCTGTGAAAAAACGGGGTTCTTCGGGCACATCAAGCCCCACGAGAATCTTTTTCTTTTCGGCAAGCAATTTTGTCCGTTCATAAATGTCTCGGAAAAAATCAACCAGATCGAATTTTTCGGGATTTAAAAGTTCACTTTCATAGTCCAGACGGGCCAAAAGAAGCATATCTTCAATCACCCGCGTCATCGCGCCGGTTTCTTTCAAAACCACTTCCATGACCCTTTGATATTCCGCCGGCTCGCGGGGTTTTCTTAAAGCCACCTGGGCCTCGCCCCGCATCGCGGCCAGCGGGGGCTTCAGTTCGTGGGCCACATGCAAACTGAAATCCGCGATATGCTGAAAAGAGGTCTCCAGACGCGAAATCATGTCATTGAAGGCGTCCCCAAGATAACGGATTTCCTCTTCAACCCCTTCGGTTTTAACGCGCAGGGAAAGATCTTCATGCGTGATTTTTTTTGCGGTGTGCGTGATGGCGTATACCGGCTTCAAAATGCGAAAAACGAAAATACGCCCCAGAAAAGACGCGAAGAAAAGGAAAAAAGGGATCGTTGCCAAAATTAAAATGAGTGTCTTGCGCAGGGTGTCCGAAATGGATTTGGTAGGGGTCGTCGCAATAATAATGAATGTCTGCCCATTCACAAACCTTCGTGAAAACCAAACCAGCCGGAATTCCGGCGTTGCGAGATAGGTCACGCCATCCCGTTTCTTGCGTTTCGCCTTGGGGGGCAGAACTTCAAGATTGGCGGGAAGATTGCGCAAAAAACCCGGCAAAGAATTCCACGAAGTCATGACGGGTTTACCGGCAGTATCCAGCAAGGCAATATGGTCTTTCCTCAGATCGTACTTTTCAAGAATGGAGAGCAGTTGATTCTCGATGCCGTGTTTACGAAAAGCTTCTTCACGGCTGCTCTCGAGCCGGATCACTTTTTTTGCCGCAACCAAAAAAAAGTTTTCACGATCCACCGAGGCCTTCAGGTAAGAATCGATCAAATCCCCGACTTCTCTGGCCTTGCTCACAAGTTCATGATCTAAATGATGATAAAGAATTTCGCGAAGGCTGAAATAAAGTGAAAAACCGTAACCCGCGAGAATCAACCCCAAAAGGGCGACATAGAGAATACTGATTTTAAACCGAATGGTATTAAACGGGGATCTCATGGCGCCCGAAGCACGTAGCCGCGGCCGCGCATGGTCTGGAGCAAAGGTTGATCAAATCCTTTGTCAATTTTATTGCGGACGTAATTGATATAGACATCAATCACATTGGTCAGCGTATCAAAGTCCTCGTTCCACACATGCTCAGAAATCATGGTGCGTGTGACAACCTGATTGGCATGCAGCATGAGATAGTGCAAAAGGGCGTATTCACGGCTTGTCAGCACAATCTCATGGCCGCCGCGGGTCACCCGATGCGTTATGGGATCCAGTTCAAGGTCGGCGACCCGGAGGAGGGTGGCCTTTTCTGAATGACTGCGGCGCAGAAGCGCCTGGATGCGCGCCAAAAGTTCCTCAAACTCAAAAGGTTTGGCGAGATAATCATCCGCGCCGGCGTTCAGCCCCTTGACTTTGTCTTTAACACCACCGCGGGCCGTTAAAAGCAAAATGGGCATTTCCAATTTTTGACGGCGGATCTCGCGGCAGAGCTCAATGCCGTCGGCATCCGGCAGCATCACATCCAGGATCACCAAATCATAAGGATTGACGCTCACATGCGTGAGGGCGCTCTTGCCATCCTCAGCGAGATCCACCGCATAGTGTTCTTCTTTTAAACCGCGGGCGATAAACCCGGCCACCCGCTTCTCATCTTCAACCAATAAAATCCGCATGCGCAGCCTCTGACGTTCTTAACGTTCACTATTGATTCAACTGCTTAAGGATTTCCTGTGTGACATCCTCGGCTTCCGGATGCGGCTCGGGGTAGATAATGGCATATTTGTTTTTGAGACCGTATTTTTTGACGGCGTCTTCAATCTCTTTGAAAACAGGCTCGAAAAGCTCTTGTTGTTTTTTATCCATATAAGCCATGGTCTTCTTGTCATAAAGCTTAAGTTGTTTTTGTCTGGCTGCTTGAGCCTCAACATCCTCGGTTTTACTTGTTTTCTCAATTTGCGCGAGAATATCTTTGCGAACTTGCCTCTCCCTCTTCACTTCGATTCGAAGCGCCTCTTGAACCGGCCCGGATTTTTTATAACGATTTAAAAGATCCACCATATTCACACAGCCCAATTTACCTGAAGGCTCACCCGATTCGTAAAGCCCTTTGCGCAAAGTTTTGAATTCAACCTGGGGAGTACTCTTGGGCGTTTCCGAATGCAGTAATGTTCCGGGCAGAAGAATCCCCAGCGTCACAATCTGAAGTATTCGTTCAAACCGGTTTAAAGGATTTTTCATACGGGCCCTCACATCGCTCGATTGTTTTAGTCTTTGTGTTCAAAACGGCCAAACACGCCATTTCAAAATGGTCCGAAGAATGATAACGCCGTGGTGCCATTTTATTTTTTTGCCCTCCGAGTAAAGACGAGGGCTGTATCGAATAGGAACCTCGGCCAGCCGGAATCGGCGGCGCAGGCTCTTGCAGATCAACTCATTGTCAAACGCAAAATCGTCGGCTTCGATTTTAAAGGACTCCGCCAATTCGCGCGTAAAAGCTTTATAACAGCCTTCATAATCGGTGTGGCTGAGTCCAAACAAAAAATTCGTCAGCCAGATAATGAGGTGATTCCCAACGTAATGCGAAAAAAAAGGTTGACCGTCCAGGGTGAAAAATTGCGGTTTTTTTTTTAGAAAACGGCTGCCCATGACAATTTCGGCCCGGCCGCTCAAGATCGGTTCAATCATCACGGGATAATCCTCGGGCGTGTATTCAAGATCCGCATCCTGCAAAAGAATCAAATCCCCCGTGGAATGCCGGATACCGGTTTTAAGCGCCGCGCCCTTTCCCCGGTTTTGTTCATGCAGAACAGGTGTGATTCCCGGAATTTTACGAAGGAGATCACGCGTGCCATCCGTGGAACCATCATCCACAACCACCACTTCGGTTTCAATGCCTTGCGGCAGTTTGACGGAACGCACCCGCTCGACAATTTTTTCAATTGTTTTCAACTCGTTGAGCGCTGGGATAATGACCGAAAGTTTACGGTATGACGGCAAAGGACGGCTCCACTTCCATTTCAATGCTTGGTTACCGGGATAAGACTGATTGTATTATCGTCGGCATGGCGAAAAAGGTAAATGATTTACTCTTTGCAGGATACAAATTAAAAAACCTACCAAAAAAAGGGCAGGCTTTTAAATTTGGGGAGTAGTGGATTCGAACCACTGAAGACCGAAGCCAACAGATTTACAGTCTGTCCCCTTTGTCCACTTGGGTAACTCCCCGAAAAACCGAATAATTTATTTCTTATCTTACCGCTTGCTGCTTATATCTTACAACTTCAAAAGCTGGTGGAGGGATTTGAACCCCCGACCCGCTGTTTACAAAACAGCCGCTCTACCAACTGAGCTACACCAGCAAAAACAAGAAATGGGGTCAAGTCTTGACTTTTGACACAGCTATTTTTACCTCATTTCACACAAAGCTTTTCTATACCAACCCCTCAGTCACCTTCAGAACCCTCGGCGGAATTCAGAAAACGGAAAGATTGTCCTCCGTCATCCACTTCGCGCAAGGCTTAATGTTGACTTCCCAGCCAGCTTCCCGAATTCTATCTTCCGTATCAAGGGTAATAATGGTGAGCTTTTTAAGGTTGAGTTCCGCCGCCGCTTGAAAAAGTGCGCGCGTTTCCCGTTCCTTGGTTTTAAGCGCGGTGAGATTTTGAGTGACTTGGATAAGCCCAAGGTTCTTTGACCCTTGCCGGAGTAAAAAATCGACTTCATAACCGGAATGCGTTTTGTAATAAAATAATTCGATATTGGGTTTGAACCCTCGCCGCACCAAATCAACAAATACCAGATTTTCAAGCAAACGGGAAGTGTTCGATGTGGCCGGCTGAGACTTTGCCGTGACAAACCCGTTGTCAAAAGCATAGATCTTGCGATCGGCTTTGATCCGTATTCTTGGCTTAAAAAAATAGGGGTGAAGATCCTGCACCAAATAAGCCTCGCGGCAATAGGCCAGATATCGCTGAATGGTTGCTGTCGTAAGGCTGCCAAGCGACCGTTCAAGCCCCCTGGCAGAAAAGCAATTGGCCGCGCTGTTCATAAGGAGCGTAAGAAGATCATGGATGGCCGTTGATTGGCGGATATGGTGACGGGTCACAATATCCCGAAGAACCACGGAATCAAAAAGATTGCGTAAATAGCTGAAAGGTTCCGCGTGCTCAAGCACCACCTCGGGAAATCCTCCCCAAACAAGATACTGTTGAAAAGCTTCTGAGACTTCCGCAGCTTGCTTTTGATCGCCGGAGGTCCCAAGTTTCTTGGCGGCAATAAATTCAGGAAAGCTGAACGGCAGCAGCTCAAACGCCAGATGCCTGCCCGTAAGCGCGGATCCTAATTCCCGGCTGAGCAGATGGGAATTGGATCCCGTAAGCACTAAATTATATCCCCGCCTATGGAGTTTGTTGATGAAACTTTCCCAGTTTGGATAGTTCTGGATCTCATCAAAAAAAAAGAAGTCTGTTTTTCCATAAACACCCAAAAGGGCTTCTATAAGTTCATCGCTCGAAATTTCTCCCTGCAGCGCGTCATCTTCAAAATTAAGATAAGCAAATTTCTTATCTGAAAGTACTTGAAACGCAAGCGTCGACTTCCCTGCCCGGCGCGGGCCCGTGATCACTTTGACCAGACTCGACGATAGCGATTTGACGAGACTCGGGGTCATTTGGCGGGGAATAAGCCTTTGCTTGAGAGCAAGGTCTCTCTCTTGGCGGTGATGCTGGAGGGTGATGTTTAATGGTTTTATCATATTAAACAATAATTCATGTTATTGTTTAATATGATAATTAGGATTAAACACTCTGTCAATCCCTTTGATAGTTTTTTTATACCCGGAACCGGCTAAACAGGTACACCGTTACAGCCCAGAAGCAGCTCCAAAACAGATTTCGGCTAGGCCGACCATTGAAATTCATAAGACTTCAATATCATGTCCCTAGCTGAACTGATCAGGCTCTCGGCCATGCGCCAGCGGCCATTGATCCCCTTGGTTGCAAAAACGGCGCTGAGCTTGCGAATGAATTCCGCCGGTTTTAATAATTCGGCCGCATCCAAAAAGGCTTTCAAAGCGCCCGCGCCCGTATAATCCAGCGGAAGAATCTCGTCTTGAATTTGGTATTTTTCTTTGAGTTTCGCCAGGGCTTCGTCCGTTTTTTTCTGCGTTCCTTCCCCTTCAAAAAAGGAGACCTGAATTAAAATCTCTTTCTTGTTTAAACTGGCATGCCGGCCTGAATGAACTCTGCCGGAATGCTCCTCAAGTAATTTTTGCAGCTTTGGAATTTTAAGATCAGAGAGGTCACCATGGTCTATATAAACATCGAAATCCGGATGTTTTTCGACAAGCGCCAGGATCTCATCGAGACGCTGATCACCTTGTTCTGCGGATAACCGGGACAGCTCTGCAGCATCCAAAAACACTCCGGCGGATTTCGACAAATCTTCGATCGGTTTTACTTTCAACGTTTCTTCTTGTGGGTTTGTTCTCATAAACCGCACTTCAGAACGGGCAAGATAAATCTCCCACCGTTTTTCTAAATTTGAAAGGCGCTCTTGGATTTTCCTTGCCTGAGCGGTAGAGTCGGCTTCAAGAAAATGAAGGGAATCTTGGATCGATCTCACTGCAGACGGAAAATCAGCTTCTGAACTTGAGATATAGGAAATCGCATCTGAAATTTTTCTTTGCGCTTCCGTGCGAATCGCTCTGAGGCTTCTGATTTGGGGCACAATATTCCGTTGCGCTTCAAGTTTCAGGACATCTAAAAATTTCTGTCTTTCACTTTTTTCAAGCTCCTTTTTCTGTAACTCAACCGCCTGATAGACAAGGCGATAAGCTTCCAGGAGACGGTCAAAAAAATCTTCGGGGAATAGCGGCTCTCTTTCTGTGTCATCAAACAAATCGGCATCAAAAAAATTTTCATCAGAGCTATGAGTGTGTGGAGTGGCGTCGACAGCTGGCTTATTAAATCTTCGGAAGAAATGCTTATTGAGCTTTTGGGCATATTGGACTGCTTTTTCGAGAAAAACCTGATTAGCCGTGAGTTCTCCCTGGAGCGCAATGTAGGCCAAAATGCCTAGTTGATTCCTTGCTTCATTGATACCAATATTTGATTCGGATGGAAAAGGCGCATAATCTTCTAGATGGGAAAACCGCCCTGCAATCGACCTCTGCGCTTCTGCTAAAAAGGTGTCTGGAAATATTAGAACATGAATTTTGTCGACAAGAACTTCTTCAAAAAAATAATTGATATTTCCACCATACTTATTCGCCAAACTAACAAGCTTTTCCCGATTTTCAGGCGCAAGGTTCATTTGAAAATAACGATGGGTATATCGTCCTTTTTGATGAAGGCCTTGGGCAATATAAAGTTCCTTTTGTGCTTGGGTCCTTATTTTGAAAGGAAAGCCTTTTGAAAACAAATGATGCGCAAGCTCTTCCATTAATGCATCTTCGTAATCTTTAAGCTGAACTTTCACAGGAATGTCAATGGGGATCACCAAAGCTCCTCCATTTCCTTCAGAACGGCCAATCTCTTCATCGTAGCCCAAGATTCCGCCTCCAAACTCGTCTGTGAGAAGAATACGGGGGAATTGCACATCTTCAAGTTCAGCACCTATTTTTTGTCTGACATCTTCTTCAAGTTTAGGAATCGTGATTCTAAGGAATTGGTTTAGTGTTGACGGATTCCAACCGATTCTTTTCGCTCTAGGAGATTTTAGATATTTGTTTACCTTGGTTACCGCCTCCTGGCCGCTTAAATAACCACTAAAAAATCGACGAGATCCCAAGTCCCAGACCCCCACAAACCGCGGATTTCTTGAAAATAAATCTTCAACAGTCAATTTCTTATCGGGTTTTTCCGTCCGCACTTCGGAGCGGGGCCGGATTTTTACATTGAGTTTAATTTTCAAAGTTTCGATTTCATGCGCTAAAATCCGCTCGACTCGCGGTACTGCCTGGTCGAGCCAGGCAAAGATATCCTTTTCTGTCGTTGTGAAATTGGCTTGTCCTCTGAATTTAAGCCACTGATTGATATAAGAACCTTCTAACCGCCGTTCTTCCTTGCCGGCGATTTTCTTTTTTATTTCATTAATGACTTGCGGCTTCAACCAGCCATTTTCATCTAAAACCTCTTTTAATTTTATTTCCAAATCTTGATAATTTTTCTTGAGCATTTTTCTTATGGGTAAGCGGGATTGGTTAGGCAACGCCATGAAAGGGGCGCCCAAAATTTCATAAAGAAGTTTCAGTTCCACCATGGAAGCATTGCCTAAATCATATTGACCGGCCGCACGCCGCTGAAAATCTTTTTTGTACACCTCCGGCTCTGTACTCTCAAGATGCCCTTTCCACCAATAAGGCGCGTCATACGGATTCCATGTATAAAGCAGTTCATTTAAATCAAAAACCTTCTTTTTCTGGGCGGTTTCTTTTTCGATTTTTAACACTTGATAACTTTCCAAGCCTTTGTTCTGAACTTGTTTATAGGCCTCGATCTCCTTCTCCGTCGCAAGAAAAAATCTTTGCCTGGGATCCCGCTCAGCCCATTCCAGAATACCTATGGCGGTGAATCTTTCTTCCTTCCAAAAACCATTGTCTTTAAGAAATTTTATCCAAACTTCTCCGTTAGGTTCTTTGCCTTTAAATTTTCCGGAAATCCTGTCGATGACCCCGATTCTCCCTTTAGGGTCCTTGACCCACCCGCCCGGCAGCAAAACCTCAAGGGCATTCTTTTTCGTAATCGGCTCTCCCCCTCGATGCCCCTCACCCCGCATCTCGGAGCGGGCAAGCCATTGGTTGAGTTGGTTGTAAAAATCAATGTCGATAATCCCGGGCAAAAATGCCGTCTGCTCCGGGTCTTGCGCCAGAAGAAAAGCAAATTTGGCCAAACGCCGGCCTGTTTCCTGCGTCGCAAGATTGGGCGTTTTGTCCTTGATACCGTTAATAAAAGTCCGAATCGCTCCCGTGCTCAGATCTTGCCGGTAATCCAGCGTAATTCCGGCCGGATCGATCATTTCAATATGAATATCGCCGTCCTTCACAAATGTCGCTTTAACCTGCCAGAAAAGCCAGTCCGGCTGATTTGCCTGGGCAACCTTGAGGGCTGACGGGACAAACACAAAAAAAGTCTCAAGCGCCTCAGCAATACTCTGCAGCGAGTGACTCTTTTTTTGAGCCGGATAGAGAACCTCGGAGGCGTGCCGCGCCAGTGTCTTAGCCTGGACGAAGAGCGGGGTATCCCATATGCGGTTTGCCGCACGGAGCCGTAAAGCGCTGTTTTTTCGAAAGAGATCGGCAGCAAAAAAACGCCGCCCCGCGGCAGGGGGAGTCAAATTCTTCCTCTCAAGAGCTTGTCTTAAGTCCATACTGACTTCAAAAAGAACTTCGCGGGTATTTTCTGAAGGCTGCCGTATTTTGAGGCGTGGATTATAAATTAGAGTCACCGCACTTTCCTTGCCTCCCATGCCAAAAAGCATACTTTCATAGCGGACCGGATGAGTCATGGTGGGATGAAGTTGGCGTTGCATATGATTACTACGCAAAAATCCAATGATCTGATTCCAATCCTCAGAAGTTTGCGGAAGTGACGATGGCTCGTTGATTTCCATTAAGGGGATGTAAACGGTTTCCTTGTTGTTTGAAACAACCGCCCCCAACGGCAAGATAGGGATGTAATTTTCCGCATCATCACCTTCAAAATCAGGAATACCCTCCTTGTAGAGAAGAAAAACCGTCGTGTCCCCCGCGAAATACCATTCCCTGCGGGGGCCCAAAATGTCGGTCAGAAAATCATGAAGATGTCCCCGGTCTTTATCGACATCCAACCCCATAAATTCCACCGGCACAAAACCTTTTCTTTTCACCGCCAACGAACCTTGCGCTCCGGTTCTAAAAAACGTGACTTTTTCCGTACTGCTGCTCCGCATCTCAGAGCGGACAATTTTAGGGATTCCTAACTCCTCTTGCAGCATTTTGCGATAGGCGGGAACACGTTCGCCCCAGTCATTTTTTGCAGCGGCGGCGTGCAAGACCAGTTTTTCCCGTGCCTCCGCAGTTTCAATGGCCTTTAATGCGCGTTTGAACGCTCCGTAAAAGGCGGCCCCCTCGTATTCTTTAAAAAGAAAAGCGGTGCCATGTTCGGCATCCTTGTCATAATCCACAAGAGTGGCGGCGATTCCCTGCACCTGCCGTCCCAGGACCACAGTCCCGCCGGCCTGCGATTCAAGCTGAGTCAACCCCCCGGGCTCGAAACGGGAAGGCATCAGGAAAATGTCGCTCGCCAGATAAATCCGGAACGCGTCGGGAATTTGATTAATAAATCCGAAAACCCCCGCCACTCTTCCCTTATATTCCGGGTCCGCAAGCAATTCATGAAGCACACGTTCGAAGCCTTCGGCCTCCGCATCCCCTTTGGCCACGGGACCACCCACCAAAAGCCGGACTTCCGGGTTTTCATCCAGCATTTGCTTCGCCTTTTCAGCGATAAGCCTGATGCCTTTTTGTTCCGCGATCCTCCCCACAAAGGAAACCATCACAGCTTTGGCGTCTTGATTCAGGCCGTATTTTTTTTGAACTTCCATCTTTGTTTTATCCTTAAGAGAAATAAGTTCTCTGAAATATTCTTCCGGATTGACCTTGGCCGCGGCCGCTTGCGATCCCCGCCCAATGCTCTGATAAATGCCGCGGATACGATCTTCTTCAACCCCGTTGCTAATACCATGCACATGCTTCCCTTTTGCCAAAATGAATTCATGAAGGCCCTCTCCGAATTCCGGCTTTTTGATGTCTTCGGCATAGTTGGGGCTCACGGTCAACACAAAATCGGAATGGAAGATCCCGCCGCGAAGCAAATTGAGATAATTTTTATCGCTGGGATGGGAAAGCCCTTCATAATGATCTCCCTCAAGGTCTAACAGGGGGTAAATATCCCGCAGCGGCTGCCCCGGAGTCTCCTCATTCGTGAGCTGCCGGCCCTGATAGGCCTGATTGTGAATGACCATGCCCAGCCGTGTGTTCTTGAAAAAAGGATCTTTAGGGTACTTTGGATGCGCGCGCAAATAAGCAAAAGCAGGCGCGGCCATCCAGTCATTGGCAAAAATCGTGGTGGGCCGGATACCTTCACGCTTCATCAGTTCCAGGCTCCCTCGCGAGAGCAAAATGGACTGCGTTAATTCCGGGACCAAAGAACGGTTGACCGGGCCCGGATAAAGTTTATTGAGGGCCTTGTCGTGATGCATAAAATAAATTTTCACGCCTCTCCAATTCACAAAATACACCTCCACAGGAATGTCTTTGGGAGATTCAAGATATTGATTATTGGCAGGGTCTTTAATGCCGCCGACCGGAACAGCCATAGAATCAAGTTTCGCAGGATAGAAAAGTTCGCCATCGATTTTAATGCCATCGCGCAAAATTTCTCCGGAACTGCGGTGGTTTTTGGTTTCATCATGGTATAGAAATGTGAAAACCGATGTGGGGATCCCTGCATCCGCCAGCGCTCTCGGCAGGCCTTTCATGACCATCGCAAGACCGCCTCCCTGAGACACCGGCGTCATTTCAGGCGTAATAAAAACAGTTTCTCCAATCCCGAAATTCCGGACAACCTGCCGTGCCCATTCCCATTCTGAGGAAGCCTCGCCCTGCACGGGGCCCGCTTCAAGTGAATCCCGGAGCTGCCTGATTTTTTGAAGACTCCCGGAATCCGGCACACCGGACGAATCCAGGATTGCTTCAAAAAGCCATCTTGAAAGTATGCCTGGATTTCCCTTCTTTTCTTCCAGACGGCGCCGCAATAACCCGATCTCCCCGGAAAAAGCCTCAACACCGCCCGCAAGCGACTGCCGAAGCTCTTTATAAACAGACATTCTTTCAGGTTCAGGGGCTCTAACCTCAGAGCGTTTCACCTTTCTTTCGCCGATTTTTATTTCCGGTGTACCGGAAGCTTCACCGTCATAAGCTTTTTCTAAAAAAGAGAATTTATAGTTCTTTACCCGGTCAACCACCGTTCCTGTTTTAAAAGGCTTGAACCCCAAGTACTGGAAAAATTTCTCATCCTTCACTTCTGTCTCGGCAGCACGCATTTCGGAGCGGGCGCCTGAATCGGAATTGGCGGAAAGAAATTCCAGTTCATTTAAAACATAAATCGCAGAACCCAAACTCAAGGCCAGATCTTTCTGCCGCGCACCCACCTGAGGTTCCTTGGGATCATCCGGCAATTCATATTCCTCCTCAATGGAAGGCCCGAATGCTTTTTTGGAATCTTGTTTTACCTGGGCCATGGCAGCTTGCGGAGTTTGTAAACCTGCCTTCACGGCTGCCAAATGATAAAAAGGATAAGGCCACAGGAACCCGTTGAAAGGCTCACGGGGGCCATATTTTCCAAAAGGCTGGTCTGTTCTCGGGGCCAGGGTCCTGACGGCCCCCGGCAGAAGCAGTTCCTTTTGGACATGTTCTAAAATCATTTCCGCATTTGTGGACGAAATCAATGCTTGTCCTGTCTGAACGCCGCCAAAAAGGACGGCGAAAATCTGATTGGGACGGAGGGCTTTGTCTTTGACGGCTTTGTCGGGCGGTAAAATACCGTAGGTCCCAAGCACGTCATAAAGATAACCGCCTTCGTCATACCAAAAGTAATTCATAAAATTATTACGAACGCGCCGGGCCAGCTCCTGGATTTCAGGAATGCGCCCCATTTTCTCCGGCATATAATTCTTGGTCAAATCGATGAGTTTAAGAAGCGCATTGTACCAAAGCGCTTGAATTTCAACCGGATAGCCCTCCCGGGGAGTTGCCTGATCGTCCATCCAGCTCGATCGACCGGGGGCCCAGATAAAACCTGTTTCAGGGTCCATATGAATTTTCCCCGAATGAGCCCCTGTTTCTCTCAAATCTTTTTCGGACAAGCGGTACCGGTCTACGATCTCCCAAAGCAGTTCAAACAATTTTTCCAACTCTTTTCCTTTGAGCAGCGGCCGGTTTGAAGGTGAACGATTCCCCGTGGACTCCAAAAAATGCCACGCGGCTTCGATAAACCATAAAGGCGCATCCGCCGTTCTGCTTGACTGGACAGTTCCATCGTGCGTGATGTGTTTGGCCATAACGGATTGTGAATAAGTTGACGGCATGTCCCCGGATTTAAGATTAAACATGGCCATCCAGCGCCGTATAAGTCCCGCGGCAACTTTTTGCGGAGACTGTTCCCGGGAAGACGATTCCGGAGGCTTCATCCCGGAAAAAGCCAAGACCGCCATCATGGCTTCAAGGGCCTCTTCGTCCCGGCTAAAAAGCTGTTTGACAACGGCTTTGCGGGGCGTTGTCCATTCGACTAAATTCCAAAGTTTTTCTTCGAGCGTCGCAGTACCGGCATCGATTAGTTTTGCGATCAGTTCCGGATGGGAAAAAGGGCCCAGGAGCATGACCAGCATGCTCATTTTCCGGTAAATATCCCGGTCGATTTTTTCGTCCAAATTCGGCTTTTGACGATAAAACAAGACATTCCAGTCTGCGATGATCCGGCGCAGCCATGTTCCAAGAAATAGCTTCAAATCTTTCTCATAATCGGCATAAAGCGGATTCGAGACAATTCGGTCAAGCTGTTCCCGGCGCCAATCTCCATAATTATCAAAATAAAAATTAAACCAGGTATCAAATCCTTTTTGCGAAATAAGCAGACGCCGGAAAACCGTTTCTGAAAAGCGCGTCCCGACTTCTTCCTGAAAGTCCTGGAGCTGCTGGATCAGAACGTCAAAAAGCCGGCGCCGCAAATCCGGGTCTTTCACACCCGCCTTGAGGAAACGCTCTTCCCATTCATCCACTTTTTTCCGGAAAGGACGCGAGTTGTCTTCGAGAGCGGTCGAATGGAAATAGCGGACAAGAAAATGGCTGTACCGAAGATGCGTGGTTTCATGACGGAAAAAAGCGTCCCCAAGATACCCCGCGGCCCCGGACTTTTCAAAACTCAGAATGCCCTGATAAGTTTTGCCTTCAAAATGGACGGGCAATCCATCGTTATAAAAACCGCCGGCTTTGCCGCCGCCGAAAAGGCGGGCCTCTTCTTCTGTCAGCTGTTCCACCTCAGTGCCAAAACCCTCTTTAGAGCGCTTAAAAAGCTGATTATGGCCCTTTGGATTCAGAATCACATGAATCGAAGCAAAGGTAAAACGGACATGGACATAATCCGGCAAGAAGCCCAGAAGTTCCCGGATAAATCCGGCCTGTGCACGGTTCAATGGGCCCTGGTCCCGGCGGACTTCAAAAATCCGGTTCCTAGATTCTTTCAAAAGGCCTAGCCCCAGGGCCTTTTGACGAATGGCTGAAACAACCGTCATCTCACGGACAATTTTAAGCAAAGCGGAGCGAAAAAAAAGACGCCCCGCACGGGAAAGCCCGGAAGCTTGTCCGTCGTAAATCTCCATAGCTTTACGGTAATATTCCAGGGGGTTGGTTTCCGGATCATTTTCATAGAGCGCTTCCAGCGCATTTTGGATTTCCACCGCAAGACCGGCCGCAGCAACGGCCTGTTCAAAATATTTTTTGCGCCATGAAATCTGCGAAGGCTTTTCTTTGGGGAGACTGACTCCAAGACCGGCGTAGGCCGCTTCCAAGGCATAGCGCTTTGTATCGGCGTCCTTACGATTTCGATCGGGCTTTGCCAACAGTCTTAGAACGCCGGGAAGCAATTTAAGCTCCACTTCTTCGGATACATTCCAGCTCTTTGGAATTTCTTCCGGATATTTCTCCAAGGTTCGCAGCAAGTTTGCTTTTTGAATCAAGTTTCCTTCGAGATAATAAGATTGCACAAACCCGGGGTCCAGGGTCCGAGCCGCTTCAAGCAGGTCCCGGGAGTGTTCCGTACCTCCGGGCAGTGCGGATTCAAAAAGCAAAGCCGCTGCTTTATAAGTTTTTGGAGTCATCCTGTTTTTTTCAGTCAAAGCAGAAGGGCCCAATACCTTCAGTAGTTCTAAAAGAGACTTGACCGCATAATCCTTATTTTGAGGATTCCAGGCCAGTTGATGCATAAAAGCCGGCAAGATTTTCCTGGCCAGACCATTCTTTTTCCGCTCGATACTCACCGCGGCAAGGCCCGAGAGCGCGAGGCGTTTGACCTTGGGGTCCCGCGAACGGATCAAAGGCAGAAGATCACTTTCGAAATAATCTTCGAGACCGGGAAATGAAGCGGAATACTTGATCAGTTCTTCAGCGTCGAAACTCGCACCGTTTTTGATTAACAGAATCATTTCCCGATAAATCCATTCAGCGTCTTTTGCCGGCAAGGATACGCCCAAAGATGCAAGACCGTTCAAGGCCTGAATCAACGCGACGCGCTTAGCAACTTCCGAAGTTGTTTGAAGTTCGACAATTAACCGCTCCGCAAAAGCCGCGTCATTTGGAAAAGGTGAAACTTTTGCGGCGTCGTAATTACGCCAAAGGATACGGCCGGTTTCTTCATAGCCGGGCATTTGCGTCAGGGAGTAAAACGCCTGATTGCGCACCCACCAGGGGAAATCGCGATGGGTCAGTTTCAAAAGGAGCGGGACAAAGCGCGGATCCCCAATCATCCGAAGAATGTCCGCATACTGGACCAGGTGGGCATCGAGATTGTACCGGATTTTCTCTTCAATATCCGGCTGACGGGTGATGCGCTGCTGGCCTGGAAATTTTTTATTTTTCGACATGGCCGGATCTTTTCTCAAAGTAAGGAGCTCATGGACCCTTTGCTCAAGGCGCTTCAGCGCCCTTGGCCGCTGGGGATTTTTTTCAAGAGAAACAAAAAGATCCGCGAAGAATTTTTTTGAGTCCTCAAGGCCGGAGGCCGGCCGCCTCTCCGAGCCCATCATCACTTCCTCAAGTTCTTCAATCAAGAAATTCATGAGCCGGTCATGCGATCCGAACTTTCCAAGAAGTTCAAGGATACGGCGGCGTTCCTCCGGGCCTGCCCCATCTTTGATTTTATAAAGCTTCATTAAAAGCTCCGTGGTATGCATTCGAATCCAGCGATCTTCGTCAAGAGTTTGCCGGATCACAGGGCTTGAAAGGGCATTTTCGATGAAACCAATCCCTTCCCGAAGTTCTTCTTCCTTAAGCTGTTTCCCGTTATTTCTTTTCAAAGCCACCTGCAGACTTTGAAGTTTTGAGAAAAAGGCAGATCGGTGCTGTTGAGAAACGATTGAATTAAGAAGGTCTTCATCATTTGCCCGCACTTCGGAGCGGGCAGAAACCTCGGATGGTTTCTGCACCACAAGCGTTCGAGAATCTCGACGATTCTCGGAGCGGGCAGAAACCTCGGATGGTTTCTGCACCACAAGCGTTCGAGAATCTCGACGATTCTCGGAGCGGGCAGAAACCTCG
>OBEQ011294235.1_pt1 | contig 21080 bp, 12 predicted proteins | sample 1670901 | NCBI WGS metagenome assembly OBEQ01 (sample SAMEA104232315, study PRJEB22302) | groundwater metagenome | biome: forest; feature: aquifer; material: groundwater | place: USA | collected 2011-08-07 | depth 5.4 m
CCTCAACCGTTCCGGGTCGCGGCTTCTTCCTGATCGCGTCGGCTCTCGGCTATAGCGGCTCCGTGACGCCGGACGCTACCTATAGTACCTCAACCGATTTGATCGCCACCTCGACCACGGCCATTTATTTGAGTGCGACCTCGACCAGCGTAACCGCCATCATTGACAAGGTGGAGTGGGGAGCGTCCGCCCAAATTTCGTCTTCAACCGGTTCAGCGTTGAATTCAACTTCGACTTTTGCGGCTACGGCGGGCACGACAACCCTTCCGGCCAATCAGGTGCTGGTCAGAAAAGCAGCCAATACATCGGCGTCTTCAACCATGCAATCCGGCGGAACGGATAGTAATAAAGGGAACAGTTATGATACCCGCGACAATAGCCAGGATTTTGTGATCCTCAATGGTTCTGGGGGCCAGAACGCGGTCATCAAGAACTCTCAAAGTCCGCCCGAATTCCCGTTCGGCGGGGGCGTGAGCGATACGACCGCGCCCACGGTTGCGGGTTCATTTCCGAGTTCAGCCCCCGGAGAAATAGTGCCGACCGATTTGTCGTTTATCGGCTTCGGTTTCTCAAAACCAATTGATCCGACGACCGTAACCAGTTCAACCGTTTCGCTGGTCGTGCAAGGACAAACCACGAATCTGTGCACGAGCGTTATCCTGAATAATATGTCGCAAAGCGGGCCGCCAGGACAATGTACTCTATCCGGAAGTTTGACTGCCGGCACAACATACGTGTTTACGATTAAAGGCGCCAGTTCAACCCCTTCTGTTCAGGATTTTGCCGCCAATAAATTGAATCAGCCGGCAGGCAGTGGCTCGGGCCAGCACGGGGTCGCGACAAATTACCAGATTACGTTCTCGCCGCAGAGCGGATTCAGCCTTACGCCCACAGTGCCGCCCCAAGTTATCGGAACATTTCCGGCCCAAGGCGCAAGCGGAATCGCAACCAATGTCAATAAAATCTCGATCAGCTTTTCGCAGGCGATGGATGCAACGACATTCGGAGGCGTGACGTTGAAAGTCGGAGCTGGTTCAAGTGTCTTGAATAACGCCAGCGTCGCATTCTCGAGCGATGGCACGGTTGCCTTTATTCCAATTTCCGGATCGCTTACCAGTGGTGCAACCTATACGCTGATCGTTCCCATGACGGTCAAGAACAGTAAGGGTATTTCGTTGGGATTGTCCTATACTTCGAGCTTCGTGGCAGGAGCCAGCGGCGCTACGGCCGGACCAATAGTTGTCGGAAAATTGCCCAATGTGACAACCGGCGTACCGGTGAATGCGGTTGACATTCATGTATCAACCGATGGTGCTCTCGACGCCTCCACGGTTTCGACGACAACGGTCCAGGTGACTGATGGATCAGCCAATGTGATTCCGGGCGCAGTGAGCTATGACCCGGTTGCAAAAGAAATCATATGGATCGGCACCAATGCTTTTCTCCAGAATACCGCCTACACGATGAGTCTGAACGCGACCGGCACAACACCGGCTATCACAAACGTTTCATCGTTGAATCTTCAGGATACGGATGGAGTAGTGAATGGCAAATATCAATTCACCTTTACGACCGCAGCCACGCCCGATACGACCGGACCCGCGGTTGGGTTTGCAAACGCGAATACATTTTCGGTGGCCGTAACATTCAGCGAGGCGGTCAAAAAAATTGAAGCCGAGAATATTGCAAATTACGCGCTCACCAGCGCCGCCAGTCCCGTAACCCTTTCTTCCTTCAACGGTAATATCGTCAGCTACGATGCCGCTCACCGGACCGCGAAGATTTCAAATGTGTCTTTGACAGCCGCAGCCAGCTTCAGCGTTGCGGTATCAAACATTCATGACTTATCGGGAAATGTGATCAGTCCGACGCAGGGAAGCGCCGGGGGCACGGTTCAATCAGCCGCGCAAAACGGAGGCGGGATCGGCGTCGGCGGCGGATTTGTTCCGCCGTCCGGAGGTGATGTGCCAAGCGGCTTTTCGAGCTCTCAATTCGGCTTTGTGCCGCAGCCCGAAGTCCGGCCGTTTAACGGTATCGGCGGTTTTACTTCCCGCTATGGCGTAAACCTCCCGATTTCAAAACAGGTTCCGGCATCGGGGAAAATCGTGATGGTTTTCCCGAACGCCTTTACCTTGGGCGGCGCTGCGGCAGACAGTTTCAGTCCGGCCAATAGCGATATCAACGGTCCGGGCGCCGGCGCCGTTACTATCTCGACTGTCCAAGGCGATGATACCGCCCATACGGTTACGGTGACGCTGGGAGCAGTCGCGACGCAGAGCAATAGCGGCGATACGCATGACTTTCTCCATTTTGATCTCTCGGGCATCGGCAATCCGCCCACGCCGAATTCGAATTATACGGTCGATGTGCGAACCGTAAACGGCACAACGACGCTCGAATCAGTAACCTCAAAACCGTTTGCCATTACTGCCGGCGGCAGCGGCAGCTTGACCGTAACGGTCAATGCCGCGAGTGCGAGCGGCGGAACTGCAACTGTGTATCTCTTCTCGCCCCAGACCGGGCCGCTTTCGACCTCGACCGCGGCGTTTTCGGGGGGCTCGTCGACCGCGGTCTTTGCCAGTCTGCCGAGCGGCGCCTATAACCTCGGGACTGATCCGTTTGTTTCGCTTACCGGCGGCAATTTCCTGGGCCGGGCAATTCCGTTGCCGATTTCCGTGAGCGGCGCCGCCACGAGTTCGATTACTTTGAATGCTGTCGGGGCGCTTGCGTCCACGACCGTCAATGTGTTCTCGGACGCGGCCAGCCGGAAGATTGATATTTTTGGCGGCGGCTCGTCCGGATTCATAGTTGTTTCAACCACAACGATTTCCGGAACAAGCACGGTTACTCTGTTTTTCCCGGCCGCCGGCGAATACAGCGTCGGTGTCGGACCGCAAATGCAGAAAACATTTTCCGGACCGCCGTCATCGCCCGACTACGTAACTCCGAAGCCGGTTCAGGTTCATGTCGCCGCCGGACTGGCGACCCCGTTGACGGTTAACTTGAGTTTAACCGCCGCATCACTCACTATTGCAGGAACAGTCACGGATGCTTCGGGCAAAGTTGTCGCCAACGGCAATGTCTTCGCCTATTCTTCGCAAGGGGGATTTGGCACATTCGGTCAAAGCGGTTCTGATGGTACCTTCCGCTTAAAAGTCGCTCAAGGGAATTACAAGATTGGCGCCAATGCCCCGGGTTTTCCGGGTAGCCAGGAAATCGCGGTTATCGTTGATGTCAGCGGCAATCTGTTCATTAACGGTTCAAATACGACCAGCACCTCGATAACCCTTAAATTGAGCAAGCCGGGAACAAAAATCACCGGCAAGGTGACTGACGGCACCAATGCTGTCCAGAACGCGCAGGTCTGGGCGTACTGCGATCCGAGCACAACGAACAATGCTTGTTTCGGTCCGAACGGCCATGCCGAAGCGCAAACCGACTCATCCGGCGCTTATACCTTGTACGCGGGCAACGGCACCTGGCGGGTAGCGGCGTTTATCCCGGGCTATGGACAGCAGCCCGAAACAACAACGGTCATTGCCGGCAGCGATGTTTCACTTGCGGATTTCAGGCCATCGGCCACCGGCTCATTCAATGCCGTAAGCGGCACGGTCTGTACGAACACTACGGCAACTTGCAGCGGCGGCGTTGCCGTTTCCGGCGCGATGGTGCGGATTGAAGGAACGGATCCGAACGGAAAATTCTTTTCCAACAATACGGTTTCGGCATCGGATGGGACTTATTCATTCGCAAGCGTTCCGTCCGGTGCGGGATCATCGTATCGGGTTCGCGGGTTTGCGCCGACCTTGGGAGAACTGCCGGCAACTGCCGCTTTCACGGTTACGGCTGATGTTACTGCCAAAGATTTGGTGGTGAAGGCGGGCCGGACCGTAAACATCAATGTTATCGGTGCGCCGGCAACCTTTGATATGATGCTTGGTTTGACCAATGTCTCGACCGGAGTCGGCAATTTCGTCGGGTTCAGAAATAATACTTCCGGAACGCTGCAGATGTCGAACGGCGGCATCTACGCGCTTGACATCCGATCCCAGGGTTTCTCTGTCGCCGCGACCAATGTTACCAAGTCCGCCGGGACCGCAACCTACTCAACTTCAACCGGACAACTCGATCTTTCAGCCGGCAGCGATACGATTATCTTGAACATCAATATGCCTTCCTCGACGCAGATCAGCGGCACAGTTAAAGATGATGCAAATACGCTATTGGCGAGCGCCTGGGTTGATGTGACCAATCCAAGTTCCGGCCTGCACTTTGGATCGCAAGCAAACACCAGCGGCGCTTACTCGCTTTCTCTTCAAGACGGATCATATACCATAACCGGGTTCGCGCCCGGCTATGTGCCGAATCCGAAATCCCTTACCCTGTCCGGCGGCACAATAACCTTTGGCAGCACGGTAACGGCGGCGAGCGCCATCAATCTGGTTGCTTCAAAAACCTCGCTCGCCATTAGCGGCACCATCAAGACCAATGGCACGGCGGCGCCGAATGCTTTTATCAAAGGAATAAAGCAGGGCGGCGGGACTAATGTCGTCATTGCCGGTGCGGATGGCACGTATTCTCTGCCGGTTTCAGCCGGAACCTGGACTGTTTCGGCCGTTGCTGACGGTTATAAGGCCGCTAACTATGCTTCAAATCCGGTTACGATCATAGATTCGTCTGTCTCGAGCGTTGATATCAATCTTACCACCAATGTAACCCTTGCCGCTCCAACCGTTCAGTCGATTGTTCCTACTCAAGGCGGAACGATGCGCGACAGCGGCGGAAAGATTGAGATTCGCATTCCGGCAAACGCGCTGGGCTCTTCAGGCTCAACCGGCCAGATTAAAACAACCGAAACGAGTAACCTGATTTCAACCGCAACCGCACGGCCGATCGGCACCGGCCAGGATGTCCGGGCTTACGACTCTTCAAACAATGCCATCACGACCTTGAGCGACAATGTTGATATTGTGATTAATGTCGCGAGTTCAAGCTTTGCCGCCAACAGCATTACTTCAACCTCAACCGCCTCGAAGTTGAAGCTCGGATATTTTGATTCGTCGCTCAACGACTGGGTATCAATTGCTTCAACCCTGACATATAAAGATGCCAGCGGTGTGCCGGTTACGCCGAATGCCACACTCTCGAATGTCGATACAATCAGCTTAACCGGTAAATCTTCCCACTTTTCGGTGTTCGGCGCGATCACGACCCAGGACAGCGTTGCGCCGGCAGCGCCCACGAATGTAACGGCGACAGTCGGCACAAATGCGGTAGCGGTTGCATGGACAGCGCCGACGACAAACAGCGACGGAACGACTTTAACCGACCTTATGGAATTCGAGATTTACCGTGACGCGGATCCGAACGGAAATTTCACGACACAGGTGAATACTAGTCAAGTTGCGAGCACAACTACATCTTTTACCGACACAACGGTTAGTGGCGCTACGACCTACTACTACAAAGTAACTGCTGCGGACACGAGCAGCAATGAATCAGCGAAATCGTCTCGGTCTGCCGGCGCAGCACTTCCGGTAACGAATGCGGTAGGAACCGGAGGAGGCGTACCTAGTGGAGGTGGTGGAGGAGGCGGTGGCGGGTACATACCTCTATCTCCGGCACCGGCAACTACTGCGAAGACCCCAACAGTAATCTCAACTCAACAGACCACAAGTCCTGTGCCGACTGCGGTTTCTTCAGGATCGTCGCCTCGGGTGACAGTCAGACCGTTTACGGCCCCTCTTCGCCTCGGCAGCCGCGGCGGGGAAGTTATCCAGCTCCAGAAATTATTGGCAAAACAACCAGATCTTTATCCGAATGGCGAGGCCACTGGTTACTTTGGCTCCCAGACAAGGAAGGCATTGGAGCGTTTTCAGGAGAAGTACGGCATTGCGAAGAAAGGCGATGCCGCGTATGGAACCGTCGGTCCGAAAACTCGCGCGAAGTTGAATGAGCTTAACGGCAGCGGCAACGAAACTGCACTCGCGACACCGCCATCAACCACTCCTGCGGCACCTGCGACTTCGGGAACCGGAACGCCGACGCCGGCCAGTCAGGCCCAGATCAAAGAGTGGCAAAGCCAACTCGTGGTGCTTCTCCAACGGCTCGCTGAATTATTGCAACAACAAAAACTGCAGAATTCCCAAGGGCGTTGAGCGAGCAGATTTTGTATGGGAGATTCTTGACTTTGAGTATAAAGAAATCTCTGATCTACGATCAGAGAGGAGGTGATGTAAATGAGAGAAGTGAAAGTCATTGCTCGCGGTTGACTTTTCTGGCCGGTTTGGGCACCGGGCTTGCTGTATGCTCGGTGCCTGTTTTTTTATTCTTTCGGTCCCGAACCAGTGTTGCGACAGAGCCTTTCACAACCTTCGCCTGAATTTTCTCATCCGTTCCACCAGATAATTGAACCAGTATCGCGAGTCCATCACCAAATCTTGGGCGTGAACATAGTGTTCGGGGAAACCGCCAAAGCCCTTCTTGAATAGCGTTAAGCCGGTCCACGGGTGATTCTTGGGACTGCCTTCGGGGATGATGCCCCAAAAATTGTAAAACTTCATTCCCCGCCGTTTTGCTTCCCGAATCGCTTCCCATTGCACAAGATGGGACACAGGGATATTCGGGAATTCATGCGTAGAAGCCCCATGGTGATAAAATGCCGATCCATTCGAAAAGATGACATATGCGCTTGAAACAATTTTACTCTGATACTCGCCGAAGAATAGCAATGCTTTTCCGTCATCGGCGAACGCTTTGAATTCTTTCGTCAGATAGTCAAGCGAAAAGCCGGTAAAATTTTGGCGTTCTGTGGTTATCTGATAGATGCGGTAAAATTTTTCCACATCTTCCATCTGATTGGCAATACTCACTGTGACTCCCAATTTTTGAGCCCGCTGTATGGAATACCGCGTGGTCTTTCTCATGGTAGCCAGTAACTCGCTTTCCGATGTATCGATGTTTAAAATCCAAGCCAGCTCCACATGCATATGAATGGGGGCCGGACGAAATCCGCAGGATCCAAAGGTCTTTCGCGCGGATTCGGAATCAAGCATGGGAGGGCTTACTCTGACAAAACTTGCATTCTCTTGTTCGCCGAGCTTCCTGACATATTCAACGAATATTGTGAATTGTTCGGGATCATTATATCTGAACAGCGGCCCGTGAGGACAGAATAAAAATTTCGCCCGGCGGGCAGGAATAACAATGATTAAAGCAATTCCTTCCAGACGCTCGCCGGAAAAAATCCCCAATCGGTAGATGGTATGACCCAGACTTTTATTAAACTCGCCCCAATTCCAGGTATGCAAAAAACTATGAGGCCGGAGTTCCTCAATGAATTCATTCCATTCGTGTTTATCAGTAATCGGTTCAATGTGAAGATTCATATCTCTCTTGAAAATCTCTAAATCCTAAATCTCTAATTTCTAAACAATCTCAAATATCGAATCTCAAAAACGACTTTTACTACTTGATGAAACTTCGTTTCATCAATCGGTTCGCTCGCCGGAAATAAATGTGTCTCATTTATTTTTTGCTCGCCGCCGATTGTAGGGTTTCGAGATTAGAGATTCCGATGGAGCATATCTCATAAGAAAAGTTACAATCCGTTCCGCGTCGGATTTCGACACGGTGATATCCGTGGGCAAGTTGCACGATTCGCGCGCCGCTTGTTCGGCCTTGGGACAGCTGGCCGGATCGTATTGCATGCGGCCGTAGTCGACACCCAAGGGCGCTATTCCGGTGGCGTACCAGTCTCCCAATATGATATGTTCTTTTTTCGCTTCTCTCCTTATTAAATCGGCGTCCCGATGTCGGATGGTATATCGCAAGTAAATATGGTCTTGCCCGGATTTGCGCGCCGGCAAGACATAGGGAGAATGTTGCAGTCGCTCACTATATAATTCTGCCAGTTCTTTTCGGTGATTGTTGAACTTTTCGAGCTTTACAAATTGATGCAGCGCCAGTACAGCCAGGCCGTCCGGTAATGTTTGATCGACAAAAACCGGCTGTCCGCCCTGTTTTTCCATCGGGTACACCGCTTTTGAGAGTATATGAAATTTACGCAAAATTCTGAACAGTATTTTTCCAGACCCCAGCCGGCCATCGTAGAGCGACTTGACCAGCGCGGTCAGTGGAGGGTGTATGAGCTGCTGGAATGTCCAGAGGTAAGAAGTGCTGGGCCGCGCGGCCTGGAACTCTGCCAATCGTTTGCCAAGAGCAGGGTCGTTGGTTGCGGCAGCTCCCCCGAAAACAGAAGAGATAACTTTGTCGCGGCCGAAACTGAAAAAGCTGGCGTGTCCGAATGTCCCGATTTTTTTCCCGTCATAGACCGCGCCCAGCGCATGCGCGCAATCTTCAATGACGAATAAATTCGATCTACGGGCAACAGCCAATAGCGCGTCAAGATCCGCGGGCAAGCCGAACGTGTGCTGAACTATCAATACCTTGCTGCGGGAAGATATTTTTTTCTCAAGGTCTTGCACCGACAGGGTGTATGTTTCCTGATCAATGTCCACATACACCGGCTCGAAATTATTCCACAGAATCGGTTCGCTGACGGCCACGCAGGTGTAGGCCTGCAAGAGCACTTCATCGCCGGCCTTCAAATCCAGCGAGGAGAGGATAGCGTGCAGCGCTCCGCGTCCGCTCGCGAACGCAGAGACATGCCGTATCGGCAGCCAAGTTTGCAGAGTCTGTTCAAATTTTTTTCTTTTTTCTCCCCCCAGCCATTGCCACGGCTTACACAACAGCGAGAGCGCCAGCCGTACGTCATCCGGTTCCAGATTGGGCGAAAGACCGGTGAAGATAGAATGCTTCATGAGAAATAAGAGTGAGTAGTGATGAGTGATGAGAGTTTGGCCAATAAGGTTATTATATTAGCTGATATTGTTTTTCTATATCCTATACCCTAAACACTCACCACTAAACACTAATTACTAATTAAAAACTCTGCCTCCGCCCTTAAAAACTCTTTGTTTTTGGAAACGAGGATCGGATTCTGAAGTATGTCGGCATATTCGGTATGGTCGTTTATTTCAAGCGGCACATCGCAGCCGACAGAGAGTACAATACGGTCGCTACCTGTAAAACCCAACCAGCCTGTTTTTCTTGTTTCATTTTTTCGTACGAGATACTCTACGGAGGGATCAGCGACAAACCATGAAGCGTCGGGCAGCAAAAATTCCACCCAGGCGTGCATAGAGCTTGTTTGGAAACCCCGTATTCTGCAAGCACACCGATATTTTCGGCTGCAAGCTGCCCATCCCTCCTCGGAGTAAGCCAAGCTACACCTTCGTTGGGCTGAACGGCTTTCGCTCGAAAATCTCGGTATGTTGCGACGAAAGAGGGTTTCCAAACAAGCTCTATTTTCCCCATACCCTGCCCAAAATCCTGATACGATCCGCGCCGGAATGCCGAGACTGATGCACAGTGTCGCGAGCAATGTATCGAAACCGCCACAATCCACTTGTTTCTTGGTAACTGCATCATCCGCCGTATATAATCCTTCAATCGGATTTCCATAGTTCAGGTTATTTATCACATATTCATTGAGCAGGGAAATAATTTTCCGTATATCGGTTTCCTCGCCAATGATATTTTTTGCGAGTTTTTTAAAGCGGTCTTCGTTGCCCGGAATATGCCGATTGTGCCGGATATAAAGGCGATAGAGCGGATCGTTCGTCTGATAATCTTCTAATCGGAACTTTTTCTTGGAATCGGATTCGTTCCTGCGCGGATGAACCGACAATTGGCTTTGCTGCTGAAACACCAGTTCCGAATGAGCGTCTATCGAAACAGCCCAGACTGCATATCGATTGCCGAATGTGGCATCGGTATGAATCTTCGCGCTGGCAGGAGATAACAGGGGATTCGCTAAAACTTTTTGATAATCATTGCTTGATGGAATGGGTAGTACAATTGAAACAGCAATGGTATGATCGGAAATATTTTTGACTCTGACGTGATGCGCTATCCGATATCGCTGTTGGTGCAGATAAAAAACAAGACCGAATTTTCGCCTCAATGTATGGAAATAGTGCCTGATGTTCCGAACTTGATTTTTCATTTCTGATGGAGCACTAAATAAACCCGTTTTTCTGATGTTCCCACATTTTCTTGAATATGCTGTTTTCAATACCCAGGAGATTTTGGGGACTGCCGCTTTCAATAATGGAGCCGTTCTCGATCACCACGATCCGATCCATGGCACGGAGCGTAGAAAGACGGTGCGCGATTGCGATAATAGTGCGATTCTGGAAAAGATCGGATAATGCTTCTTGTATTGCCGATTCACTCTCGCTATCCAGCGAACTTGTTGCTTCATCAAGTACCAGAATCGGAGCGTTTTTGAGAATGGCCCGGGCAAGCGCTATGCGCTGACGCTGGCCGCCTGACAGTTTTATGCCGCGTTCTCCGACTTTCGTTTCATATCCTTGCGGCAATGCCATGATGAATTCATGGGCGTGAGCTCTTTTGCTCGCTGCAAAGACCGCCGTTTTTTCCGCATGGGGATCGGCGTAATAAATATTTTCAAAAAGCGTGCGGTGGAACAGCGAAGTATCCTGGGGCACATACGAAATGAGCTTAGTGAAGGTTTCAAGAGTAAGTTTTTCTATCGGCGTTGTGCCTATGGTAATACTTCCTTTTTGCTGCGCATATTGGCGCAAGAGCAATTTTATGAGCGTGCTTTTTCCGGCTCCCGAAGGGCCTACGATGCCCACATGCTCGCCTTGTTCGATGCGCAAGGAGAATTTTTGAAATACCGGCCGTTCGGTATCCGGATACCGAAAAAAAATGTTTTCAAACGCAACCGGGTATGCGGCGCTTTCTATTGAACTGATCTCTCCGCCGATCAATTGCTCTTGTTTCTCCCGCAGATGCGTTATGGCATCGGAGAGTTGTCCGTATTCGCGCGAAGCGTGTAATACGCCATCGCCGAAATTCCAGATGACTCCGACCAGCAAAGGAATGGTTGTCGCCACGATCACAAAGTCGCCCACGGTGAATTTTCCCTGCGAAAAAAGAACTATGCTCACAAAAGTCAAAGAACCTCCCAGAAGAATGATACTCAATCCCTGCTGAAATTTATTCACGACGGAAATCCAGCGCATGGCGCGTTCCGTTTGAATGAGCATATCGGTAGATTCCCGATTGAGCCGTTGTTCGTATTGTATTCCGCCGAATGAATGTATAAGCGAGATATTGCTCAAGGCATCAATGATATTTCCGCTTAAACTGGCATGAGAAGTGGCGACCTTCTGGGAGGCGCGATAATGCCATTTCAGAAGAGGAATGGAAGTGCCAAAAAAGATAGCGAGCCAGACAAAGAAAGCGAGCATGATGTAGACATGAGTGGCACTCAAGAGAATGCCGGCTACGATTATCGAAACGATAATCCAGCCCATTTGCCAAGGGAAATTATCGGTGAAATAAATTGTTGCAACACCAACCTGTTCGATGCGTCTGCCTAAATCCCCGGAGAATTTATCCTCAAAATATGATGTTGGCCGCTTTATAAGCCCTTCATAGAGTGATGTAGTGATATGCTGGAAGATTTCGGGAGCCATGTACGTTTCGATGATATGGCCCGCGCGATATGAAATTTCTTGCAGAATCAAAACTGTGACAACGAGAGCGAATGATCCGATCAGATTGTCGAACGAGGCACCGCCGCCGTTCCGGGTAACTTCATCGGCGATATGTTTGAAAAAATAAGGGAGGAGTGCCGAGAACGCATTTCCTGCGATAATCAACAAGCACATCGAAAAAAACTTCCCTCTGTGTTGGGAGATTGCAAATCGCAGCGTTTTCAGAGGAGATTGAAGATAATCGAGTTTTGTGTTCATAACAATGTAAAGAGCACGGCTGTCCGGGATGGATGCTTAACATCACTTTTGCAATTTAGTTTAAGCGATCATCGCACCGGCACTTACGCGGCAAGATACAATGCGAGCAATGCGGCAATCGTGATAAGCAGGAAAATTCCCAATGTGTAGACAAGCAAAGAAATAGCTTCTTTCTTTTTGCCGTCCAAATACCAGAGAACCGGCTGGCCGAATACTAGTATCCCGGTAACGGCTGCTGAAAATACGAAAAGCGAAAGCACCACAATAGGAACAAGTACCGTATTAGTTCTATTCGGCCCAAAGACCTTGGGCGCGTAGAATAGAAACGAAGCTATCACGGCCACATACAGGGCCGTCACAACGGCATTGAGAGCGGCGTTTTTAATAATACTATTTTTCAATAGTGTCATTATTGATGTTATCAGTATACTACATTTGGCAGCGAGTCCGCAAGGAAAATTTTATTTCCCTTGCGACGAGCGAACCAAATGAAAAAATGTTACGCTTTGTGACATTTTTGATAGTTGTTCCAAAACTGACAACCTATAATATTCCATCCGTCTTATTAGATTGTACGATCGTTGGATATAATATAAGAGTAAAGAAGAAATCGCCGATTCGCCCGGTGGTTTTTTCGTTTATGCAGTTTCTTTTCGCCTCAATTCGCCACGGATTGTCGCGTTCAAAAGCGATTGAAATGTTTTTACAAAATGCGATTGTATGACTTTTTCGTCAAACCCCTGATTTTCAAATTGGCCTTTTTGCATAACAAGGATGCTGTTTTACCCATAAGAAATTTTATAAAGCTCTCATGTTCGGAATTCTTTGATCCTTTCGATAGTCTTTTACTACATTCCTTTCTGCGAAGCTTTATTGATTCTTGTGCCTGTAATACCTAGAATACTCGCAGAGTTCACGGGATTGTTTCCCGGGGATAGGGGAACTAAGTTGTTTCTTAACTTGATAAGGAAAAGTTTATGGACATTGAAAGGGTTAAATACGCGGTGGATTATGGGGTACTCGATCCCCTGAAAGTCTACTTCCAAGGCGCTTGGCCTCGAAACCGCCCAAGGACGCGAAATCAAAGACGGTATAGAGGTGCAAGGTTGTCGCGGTGAAAGTTTCTATATTCTCGAATTTGAGAACTTTTGGCTCATCGCGGTGATCGAGGGGCTGGGGACGCGAGGCAAGGTTGCTGATGCGATGTATCAGGCCTATGGTGGAGATCCGTATCACGCGATGGGCTGGTCAGCATTCGCGACCATCGCCAATGACTTTGCAACCTCGGGGGCGAATCCCGCTGCGTCTCTTATGTACCTCGGTGCGGGGAGCAACGAGTGGTTTAGGAACGCGGACAAAGTCAAAGCGTTCGGACGCGGGTGGGCGGATGGCTGTCGTGACGTCCATTGCACCTTGGGGGGCGGAGAAATGCCTATGTTGCGAGACGTGATCATGCCGGAAACCTTCGAGATCCTCGGTGCGGCATTCGGGATCATGCCCAAGCCACAACGTCCGATCATGTCGGGCGGAGTGCAGGCGGAAGATTCCATAGTGGTTATCGCAAGTTCCGGAGTGCACGATAATGGTTATACGCTGTGTCGGGATCTTGTATCGTTCGGTCTCCTGCCGAACGGCTACAGCACCTGTGTCGAACCAGGATTGTCTTATGGACAAGCGCTTCTTAAGCCTACAACTCTGTACGGCCCGCTTGTGAAAGCATGCGCCGCGAAAGGGGTAGAAGTGCACTCGTGGGTTAATATCACGGGACACGGCTGGGCGAAACTCGCAAGAGCCGATCAGCCGCTCCATTACATGGTGCACACATTGCCGCCAGTGCCTCCGATTTTCAGGTTTATTCAGGAGCGAGGGTCGGTCTCATTGGAAAATATGTATCATACATTCAACATGGGCGGTGGGTTCGCTGCGTTCGCACCTCCTCGTTGGGTTGGTGAGATACGGGCGGCGGCGAAGGCGCTTGGCTTTGAATCGTGGGACGTCGGCTCCGTATTTATAGCAGACGACGGGATGAAAAAGGTGGTGCTTCCGAATGGGGTTCAGTTCACCGATAAAGACGCGGCTATTCGGTAGCTGCGGCGGTTGTATAGGAAGATAGTATTACACCTGCGCTGGACACATCGTCCAGCGCAGTTTCAATTTATAGCCAAAATTTTTCCATCTACACTTCCAAGTTCGAATTTTGCCCTTCATACCCTAAAGTTTCCTTCGACTAAATTCACTAGGCTGGAGCAATGCCGGCCGCGCACACGACTTCAATGAGGTCAGCATGAATTACGCCGTTTGAGGCGATGAAATAATTTTCCTCGAATTGCCAAGGATTGCCGTGGAGATCGGTAATCTTGCCGCCGCCTTCCTGCACCAGAAGCGCGCCGGCCGCATAATCCCATTTCGAATTTCCCAAACTCACGAAACCTTCGGTGCCGCCACGGGCCAGGATTGCAAGCTCAAGCGCTGCCGAGCCGACATATCGATAGGTTTTGAGGCGCTTGGGGCTTTCGCGAAAGAGCGCCGCCAGCTTTTCTTTGATCTCGGGGCCTCGGCCCACACCCACAGTGATCATCGCCGCATCTTTTCCCTGTGTTGAAACGCGCGAGCGCGCGCCGTTGCACCACAGCCCCTGGCCGCGCTCGGCATGGACAAGAAGATTGATGAGTGGATTATAAACCACCGCGCCTATCACTTCATTTTCTTTGACAAGTGCTATTGAAATCGCCCAGAGCGGCAGGCCGTTTACGAAGTTCGCGGTGCCGTCCAAAGGATCGATCACCCAGGTATACGGAGATTTGTTTTCCGATTCGCCGGTTTCTTCGGCGAGAAAGGCATGATCCGGGAATCGCGCTGTGAGTACCTTCAAAATCGCCGCTTCGGATTCGCGATCGGCTTTGGTGACGAACGACTTGTCGTCTTTTATTTCATGTTCAAGCTCGGTCTCGAAATAACCGAGGAGAATGTCCGCGCCTTTTTTCGCGGCTTCAATCGCAACTTCGATCATAGTTAGTGGTTAATGGTGAGTGATTAGTCATTAGGTTTTAGAGTAATATTTTCCTTCTCTCGCCAGCGCCGTTTCCCGGACGCGCGCCGCAAAAATTTCCTGCGCGTTTATTGTATTTGCCTCCTGCCCGGCCCAGGCCTCCAGTGCCGGTTCCTGCAGGGCGCGGGAATAAGAAAAACTGATTTGCCACGGATACCCTCCTACTTGTGGTGCTTGTCCCGAGCCCTGTTGAGGGAAGCCTGCCCGCCCCGCCTGTCCCGAACTCCGTTGAGGGGAATCTGATTGAGGGGCCGAACCAGTCTTCATGACTCCGTGGTGAGCCATTCGAACCATTTCATTCAGATTCTCGGTTGCCTGGCGCGGCGTCTGGCCGCCGGACAGAAAAACGATGCCGGGTAATTCCGGCGGCACCGAGGCCTTGAACGCCCGGAGAGTGGCCTCCGCGATTTCACGGGGCGCCGCCTTCACACCCGAGTCTTTGCCGGGGAGTGCCATGCTGCTTTTCAAAATCATTCCCGGCAGATGGATGCGGTACTTTTTGAGCATTGTAAAAATCGCAGCAAGCGTTTGGGCCAGCACTGTTTCGGATTGGGCGAGGGTGTGATTGCCGTCGATCAATACTTCCGGCTCGACGATCGGCACCAGTCCGGCCTGCTGCGAGATCGCGGCGTAGCGCGCGAGCAGATAGGCGTTCGCTTCCAGGCACTCCGCCGTGGGAATTTTTTCTCCGATCTTTATGACCGCCCGCCACTTTGTGAATTGGGCGCCCATCGTCGCGTATTCGGCGAGCCGATTCGAAAGTCCGTCAAGCCCCTCGGTCACTTTTTCTTCGGGGAAATTCTCAAGTTCTACGATCCCTTTGTCGACTTTAATTCCTGGCATAATCCCACGTTTTGTAAGCACGCCGACAAGGGGAGTACCATCCGAGCTGTTCTGCCGGATGGTTTCATCATAGAGAATAACGCCGCTTAATCCGGTTTCGATTCCGGGTGTTATAAACAGGAGTTCTCGCCACTTCCGGCGCATTTCTTGGTTCTGCGGGATGCCGCGCGCGGCAAAGCGCTTGTCGGCGGTGCCGGTGCTCTCGTCTGCGGCCAGAATACCTTTGCCCTGCGTGAGCAGCTGCGCCACTATTTGTTCAAGCGAACGAGCATTCATGGTCAGAGAAGATTGTTTTACTGAAGCGTAATAAACGGACTTATTCCGGAATAAAGCATGCCTATCTGCCCGGCAATAATCTTCACTAACCCGTCTCGAGGGGCCTTGAGAACTGTTTGCTGCAGCTGCGCCTGCAGAATATCGACACGCGCCTGCGCTTCATCAATTTGGGTCTGAAGAAAATTGTTGTTTGGGCCAGTTGCAGATCCAGCATTCCCTACTGGCATTGCTTTTGCTTGAGCATCGTGAAGCGTGCTTTCTGCCGTAACAAGAGTTTTCAGCACTGTGCTTAGATTCACTCTAGCGACATATAAATCGGCCTTGGCATTTCGTATATTTGTTTGCGTGGTCGCATCCCCATTTTGTCCATTTACCACGATTGCAAGGGCGTCCAGAAAATCCAATATCTGGTTTACAGAACCCTCTGCAGCAATCAGAACCCCGACTCCGTCCGAAGCATTACTGAACTGATTGATACTATTACGCAGCAGAACCAACACCTGTTCCATGAAGACTCGCTTATTGTTTAAATCTATAGCAGCTTGGGAATCAACAGCGAGAATCAATTGTTGTCCTTTAAAAGAATCATCTGCTTTTCCGCGCACCGCATCATCGGCCTTGATATACGCATCGCGTAGCGCGCTCAAGGTGTTCCGTCTCGTATTTTCCAAAGCATAGGAGATATCGCTGTTTTGGGAATTTCCTTGCGTTTGCGCCAGGCGCTGTTTTTGAAGCCCTACGACTGCGCGCGCGTCTTTCAGTTGAGCCTGCAGTTCATCTTGATTCAGTTGTGCAAGTATATCTCCAGCATGAACCGTATCACCGGCGCGTACGAATATCTTATCAATTTTGCCGCGACGCTCAAAACCAAGTTCAAGAACCGCTTTGTTTTGTTTTTGGGATCCCGCCTGGGCTCGGGCCGATTTAAAATGAAGCAGTGTGAAACCCAATATGTACGAGAGAAATCCCAAAAAAAGAAAGAGAAACAGAAGTTTAGGGGTAACTTTTTTCGTTCTCATTGAAATGTTTTGAATCCATATCCTTGCGATTGCAGCGTTTCGATTATGGCAGGCAGGGCTTTTACGGTTACAAGATGATTCGAGTGAAGCAGTATATCCGAACCATTGTGGGCTTTTGAAATGACCCGATGTATCAGTTCATCGACTGTCGGCTCCGACCAATCTTGGGGATCTACATTCCATAAGATAAGGCGCAGCTTCAGCTGTTTTGCATTGCTTTTCACATACGGGTTAACGCCGCCATACGGGGGCCGGAAAAGATCAACTGTTTTGTCGGTGAATGATTGCAGTATGGTCGTGGTATCTTTAATTTCCTTATCGATTTTTATATGAGACAGCTTGGGCAAAAAAGCATGATTCAGCGTGTGGTTCCCGATCGAATGCCCTTCGGCAAGGGTGCGTTTTGTAACCGCATCGTATTTTTGGGCATTTGTGCCTACCAGGAAAAATGTCGCCTGGACACCGTATTTTTTCAAAATATCAAGAAGGAGGGGGTGATACACCGCATTGGGGCCGTCGTCAAAAGTAAGATATACGAATTTTTCTTCGATGGAATTCGGCGCGACGGGAAGTGCCGCCGCAAAAGTGTCCAACACGGAAGCTGTCTGCAGTGCGTGATGCGAAGCACGGATTTCTGCGCGAGGAAGACTGGAGGTGGGAATGGATTCTGTGAGCAGGGCGGGATCGATATAACCGGTTGGAATTTCAAGCGGGCGATGAATGCCCGAGAAAAATTGAGCATAGATTGCAACGCGGGCGTCATGATCGTCAAATTCGGCGTTGGTTTTTTGCTCAACGCGGACCGCAAAATCCTGAAGTTTGCGATTGAGCTGGGTTTCGTCAAGTCGAAGCACCAGTTGGGTGCGGTGGGAATCTTTGGGATCGGGCCGTTCCTTTACGGTCATGAAAGATTTGAGGTCGTCAGTGCTTAGGGTAAAAGTTTCTCCAGCACTTTTTATGCTAAGCGCTTGCCCGATTAGTTTTTTGGCCTGCGCGCGTATGTCAACAAGATCAGCCTCGGTATGCGAAGAGCGTACAGAATAGGTTGGAATGCTGATGCTCGGGCCCGGATTCATAATATTTTGCATAATAAGAACAGCCAGCTTGGGGGTATCAATTCTCACCCCCTCGTGCCCCGGAATTGTAGTATCTATGGCATGCATGAAATCCGGCATCAGAGGAGTTGGATCAACTTCAACCCGGGATTGAATTTGAGACAGTTTCATCGTAAGAAGAGTCCGCGAAACGCTTCCGGAAATATTTTGATGGATTCCTCCGAGAAATGCAGCATCCTGTGTCATGATTCGCTGCCAGAAGCTTCCTTCTCGACCCACTTTTGTAAATCTGCTCATCATGTCTTTGACATCTACTTTCACTCCTACATCCGAAGGATATACTTCAAGCGCAACGTTTTTATATACTAAGATAAGAGGTTTTTTCAGTTCGTTTTGTATTACAGCGTGAAGGGCAGCCCTATCCATTCCGGAAATAGTTGTACCGTGAAAACGAAGTCCCGCGATGGGAAGATCTATTCGCCTCGCATTTATAGTAACAAGTGCGCTTTGCAGACCGAGCAGGACAACAATTCCTATACCTGCCCACAAACTTATTCTTTTTAGATTGAAATTTTGCATGGGTTATGGGGTTGAGTTTATAAGCAGCAATTTGCCGCGGGCGATTTCCAGGTCCTGCTCGAGTCCCTCGGGGACAACCAACTGCTGGCCACGAAGTTCTGTTTCGGCGGTCGCGCTAAACTGTTGGATTTTTTCCTTGAATGCGGCCTGATCCTCGAGAGGAATTTGCTGGAAGGTGTTCAGCACCGAATCAATTTGAGCATTCAGCCGCTGTGCCACGAAATCCGTGGTTGCAAAATCCGTTTTAGTCAGAGAATTGGCTATGTCATCCACTTTTTCGGTGGCGTACTGGACGAGCAGATTTTCTTGATCTTGCGGGGTCTGGGCCGCCACAAGATTAGTCTCTTCAATCTGGGACTTCTGTACGATTTCGGCAGAGGGTTCGGCATTCACTATGCTTTCTTGGGGCGACAATACCTGCGAGCTGACGGTTTGATCCTGACTTGGTTGAGATACGCCTTCCTGATTGTTTTGGTCAGGATTAGTCTGGCCAGAAGTGTCACTCTGTGATGCTGGCGTCTGATCCTGCGCAGCAGTATCCGGGGATGTTTGAGTATTGTCGTTTACTTTTATATCGTCACCAGGCGGCGCGCCTCCCGTACCCGTATCTATCGCATCGCTGGGCGAAGTTTGATTTATGCTATTTTGATCCGGTGAAATTCCATTTGGGTTCTCTGAATCCGAAGGGGTAGATGCATTCGGCGCATTTAAATCGACTGGCGCCGCAGTGTCGCTTGGCGCACTGCCATCACTTGGAGCTGGAACAGGGGAGTCCGTTGACTCTGGAGCAGGGGTGTCCGCTGGCGCCGGCGCAGTGCTATCAGGGCTTGCGGCATCAGACGGGTTACCGCTCGTATCAGCAGGCGCCGCAGTGTCGCTTGGGGCGCTACTCTCGGCTGGGGGCGAAATGCTGGCAGGAGCCGTTCCTGCATCTGTGGGCGCTGCATCTTGAGCAAGAAGATTGGGGAAAATGATTCCCAATTCTTGTCGAAAGGGAAGATTGCGCGATGGACGAAAAGCGCCCGAAACCAATCCGCAATATGAAAGTTCAATGCCGATAATTGCTACTATCACTCCTATGCGCCACATATTTTTATTATAGCATATTGCACTTCACCGAACAGACACGAAAAGCATTGAAGATTAGACTTATGTGAATAGCGGGCTACCCGAAGGTGAAAGCGAACGCCTTAAGGCCCTGGCCCTGGATGTCTATTTCCAGAGTGTGCTCTCCTTGATAACCTGCTTCTCGAATGAGATGGTAGAGGCGATTTGTTTGTATGACGATCGTCCCGTCTTTTGCGACGGCTTTGCCGCGCTCGCTGCTCACCATGTGGCCGTCGCGTTTGAGGGTAATCGTCACCGGCGTATCGGCAGTTGCTACAAGGTAGACATTCTTTGCATTGTATTTGAATTGGATGCGAGCGCCCGAAGTCGTATTCTCTGCATACTCATTCTGGAAGTTCCAACCGCCTCCAAGATACAAAGTATTTGATTGTAGAGAAGCGGGAATAGAGAGCATTTGCGGGCCGAGCACGCCTTTCGTGCCATTGCCGAGATACTGATTGCGTGCCGCTCCGAAGTATGTCTCCGGACTTATTGGGCGACTCGTGTCAACCGAAGCTATGTCCTGCGGACTTACGATGGAAGTAGGAATCACGTCGGAGGTATCGAGCGCCTGCGCGCGTTCTTTGAGCGCGGCTTGAATGGCGCGTTCACTTTCGTCGTAGCCGCCTTCGCCGATTTTGTCGTGTATGATATAGCCATCAATGTCTATCAGATATTCGTGCGGCCAGTATTGGTTCTGATACGTATCCCAGGTGGCGCGATCGTTATCCTGCAGGTTCGGATATTGAATGCCCTCTTCTGCGATGTCCTTTGCTACATTCGTATATACCTTTTCAAATTCAAACTCCGGGCTATGCACGCCAACGATGACAAAGCCGAGGTCTTTGTATTTCTGGTACCAGGCATTGAGATAGGGCGTGGTGCGCCTGCAGTTGATGCATGTGTATGTCCAAAAATCGACGAGTATGACCTTCTTGCCGATGAAGTCTTTGAGCTGAAACGGGGGCGAGTTGAAAAAACCGCCGCCTGGCGTTATCTCGCGGGCCGGAAGATATTTTTTTGCCTTGTCTTTTTTTCGTTCCTCCGCCGATTGTATCTGGGGCGCCGAAACGGCTTGAGAGGAGGCGGCCTGAAGCGTGGAAGTTGTTTCCGTGGCAAGAATTGCTCCGCGCTCGGGCGCTTTCGCTTTCTGTATCTCGACATACCCGATAATCCCCGCAATCATGACGAGGGCGATTACGAGCACGCTATTTTTTCTTGATATGGGATTCATAGGTTTGTTTTTTGGGTTGCCGTGCCCGCAAGGAAGGAAAGGAATCCCGGGATGATTGGCAATATGCAC
>OBEQ012033667.1_pt1 | contig 21074 bp, 21 predicted proteins | sample 1670901 | NCBI WGS metagenome assembly OBEQ01 (sample SAMEA104232315, study PRJEB22302) | groundwater metagenome | biome: forest; feature: aquifer; material: groundwater | place: USA | collected 2011-08-07 | depth 5.4 m
ACGGCTCCCTGCCGCCAACGCGCGGCTGATCTCCTCGCGTTCCACGAGGGTCAGCCTGGTGTCGCTGTTCATCTCGCGCAACTCCTTTCTCCTGGTGGAGACCAGGATACCGGTGTTGCGCTAGCAACTTGAACTCAAGCCACCATATTTTCTTGAGAGGTGTATCTTCTCCCAAGCCTCTGGATAATTTTTTGTCAACGCCAATAACGTCGCCCATTGATAGTAGATGTAGCTGAGATTGTCATCGTCTGTCGTGGCGCGACTGGCCTCATCGCACAGTGTGATCGCTTTGGAAAGAAGCGCAAGTAGCTCCTCTGGATTGGTTTGAGTCAGCGCCTTGTCCTTATAGCTCCGGGCGAGGTCGCACATCGCGATGGCATACTTGGCATCAAGTTCCAAGGCTTTCTTGTACATCGTGATGGCCTCATCCACCTCGTCCCATTTGGCCATGTACCATCCGAACGCGTGGAAGACCGGCGGGTAATTCGGGGTCAGCAGCCAAGCCTGGTTGAACCGCTTAATGGCGGTGTCCAGATCTCCTGTCTCGCAGAGCTGGAAGCCCGTCCTCAGCGCCTCCTTAGCACCGGCTTCCCGATCCCCTGTGACGCTCAGGACTGTCTGGCTCAACGCTGCATCAGCCGCCTGCTCCTGGGCCGTTCTCGGCCGGTTGCCGTACATGGGCAGCTGTTCGTAGGAGAACTTTTCCGCCCATGCGGGAGCGACGGGGAGCAGTATAGTACCTATCAGCAACAGGATCACTCCAACTTTTTTCATACCCTCACCTCCTTCGCGTCACGTCTCTAACAACACGACGTGCAACCCCTCAGCCAACGCCTGGAGCACTGCGTTGGCGTCCGCAGCAGCTACCTGTCTGGCTGGCTCGGAAAGTCCAGGTATTCGACTCCTATGGTCAGCCGTAGGTCACCAAGTAGAAACGCTCTCAGAACTGCTTGTTCCTTTCGGTTTCAGCCATCACGGTACCTGGAACTCATCCCAAACCCTTTGGAGGGGCGGGGCCTGCCGCTGCGCCACCCGCCCTGTAAGAGGTATTGGGATGGGACCGAGAGAGTTTTGAGTTGAGTTCCTAGCACCTTACCGCTGCAACGCCTCGTTAGACAGGATCCTCATCCTTGAGGGCCGCTTCCGGATCTGCTGGTGCCGACACCCAGAGGGCATTCAAGGACTTCTCGTCAAAGATCGGCGCAGATCTCATCTTCTCCTTCGCTTCCGGGTCAGCGAGATCGATCTCGGTAAACTTCTGATCGAGAATTCGCATATGAGCGTAACACCCGATATCAATTGCGAATGCGTGATAGGTTCCCGACTGCGACTTATGGGTCAGCGCTGATCCAGCGCTGTGAATAATCCGGTAATCGAGTAGTCGGTATAGGAGTGTCTGGACGGTGGCGCTTTGCTGAAGGACGGCCTCGGACACGAGTACGACGTTGGTTTTCTTTTCGACTACACAGAACTGACGGAGAACGTAGATACCCTTTATCAGCGAGCTTTGTTCTGCGCCCTCCGAGTCCTGCTTCAGCTCCTCAATCCTTCGCTCAAAGTTGGCTCGGCTCAGGATGCGGACATCGTCCTTGCCGATTCGCCCATCGCCGGCGGGCAACTGCACGCCTTCAACCACTTCCAAGAACAGAGAGAGGCAATCTCTTGGTACCCCTCCCCCAGCAAGGATGAGCCGCTCGAACCCTTCACCTTTGAAAAGGCCATCAACTTCTGCAGTGCTTATCCCAGACAGACGACCGAACTCTTGAAAGATCCGGCGGTTTTGCTCAACGGTCCGACGGAAGTCGGCAAACGTAAAGTCGATGTTGACCGGCTGGTAATCGTGTCTCTCCTGGGCACCAATCGGTTGGCCTAGCCGATCTGCATACAATGCAGTAACGTGCCGGAGTGTCGCCACCTTGAAGTAGAGTGGAAGGTCCTTGCACACACGATGGATGTAGTCAATGACGAGAGGCTGATCCGCCCGAGCGATGTGATAGAAATCATCGATCTGGAGGAAGACAGCGCTCACCGCAGAAGAGAGGTCAAAAAACTCTCGGATTTGGCTCTTGAGCCGTGGCAGCCACGTGTCGAGCTCGCGAATCTTATCTTTGTGCTCAGTGTAGCGACGTTCGGTCTCGCGGCGCGCAGATTCGGAGAGGTCATTCGTAATGGCTAATCTGGCAGACCTCACTGTTACCCCGGCCTCGGCATTGTGACTGTCCTTTGCCTCTGCTGTCTCTGACTCCCGCACTTCTCTCTGCTGAAAGTCTTCCTTTCCTCGAAGATTATCGAGCTTCGCTCTAATAGCTGCGATGAGATCCTTCGAGCGCTTCTTGCGACCGAACCAGCCGGTGAGGTGTTTCTCGAGCTCGCCAAACAGCGCATCCAGAATCTCGATCAGCACATTCGGGAAGGAGTGCTTCTTAAAGTCCTCGCAGTTCAGGTAGATGGGCTTTACGCTTTGGGGTAGGTTCGCCGCTGAGTGATGTAGCAGGAGAGTCTTACCGCAGCCGCGCCGACCGAATATCGCGTGGTTCTGGCGAGCGGCTACGTCGCCAAGGACATTCCCCACGTCGATGTACGGAACCGGATCAGCTCCACCGCGCTGGACGCGCAGGTTCTCGGTAATCACCGTTCGAAGCGTGCGAAGTTTTCCTGGCTCCATCGCAGCTCCTACTCGGAATTCCGGTGCCACATTACTCGGTCAAGAAATTTCATATGCATTAATTTTCTGTCAACAGTTTCAGTGCTATCTCACGCCAGCGCGACATACGGTCAGCCGTAGGTTTCAAAAAAGCTGGACGCTGGCATGGCTCACATTAGAAGGGCATCACCGGTAGTTCCGTCTGACGTTCATCGGGTACCACTCCGTGCAGGTGTGTTGTCCTTCCTAGACGCTGGACGCTGTACGCTAGACGCGAGAGCGGAGCAGATCGCTTGAATGTCTTCCAGCAGTTTCGGCAGATCCGCCAGCTTCAGCATGTTCGGGCCGTCGACCGGCGCGCGGTCAGGATCCTCATGCACCTCCAGGAACAGTCCATGGCAATAGCCGGTCGCCACCGCCGCCCGCACCAGGGTTGGCACGAACTCGCGCTGGCCGCCCGAGACGTCCCCAAGCCCGCCGGGGAGCTGGACCGAATGCGTCCCATCGTAGATCACCGGACAGCCAAACCCAGCGAGGATGGGCAGGCTGCGCAGATCGGAGACGAGGTTGTTGTAGCCAAAACTCGCTCCCCGCTCGGTCACCAGCACGGAGTGGTTACCGGCAGCAACCGCCTTCTCGATGACGTGGCGCATGTCCCAGGGCGCCAGGAACTGGCCCTTCTTGATGTTCATCGGCTTGCCGGCCTTCGCGACGGCGGTGACGAAGTCGGTCTGCCGGCAGAGGAACGCCGGCACCTGGAGCACGTCCAGCACCTCGGCCGCCGGCCCCACCTCTTCGCGGCAGTGGACATCGCTGAGCACCGGCAGGCCCAGCTTGCGCTTCACCTGTGCAAGCACCCTGAGGCCCTCCTTCATCCCGGGCCCTCGGTACGAGTGGGCCGAGGTCCGGTTGGCCTTGTCGTAGCTGCACTTCACGATGTAGGAGACGCCGGAGCGCTCGCACATCCGCGCGATCCGCTCGGCGTGAGAGAGGAGGTGCGTCTCGCTCTCGATCACGTCGGGCCCGGCGATGAGGACGAGCGGCGCTCCCGACCCGATAGAGAGCGAACCGACCCGAACAAGAGTTCGGGGCTGGGGGCTTGGGGCTGGGGGCGATTTCGCCATGTCAGACCTTGCTCTTGATCTTTGACTTTGCATTTCGGCTTGCGGCTTTCGACGTCTTTCCCTTGACCCTTGACCCTTGACCCTTGACCCTGCTTTTCAGTGCCGCTGCCACGAACCCTCGGAAGAGCGGATGCGGCTCGAGCGGCCGTGACTTGAACTCCGGGTGGAACTGGCCGGCGACGAACCACGGATGATGCGTGAGCTCGATGATCTCCACGAGGTCGCCCTTGTCCGCCGAAGCCGCACCGGCGGACCCCCCTGATCCGGCGGAGGCGGACGGCTCGTACGTGGCCGCCACGACGAGCCCGGCCCGCGTGAACCGCTCGCGATAGCTGTTGTTGACCTCGTAGCGGTGCCGGTGGCGCTCCCGGATCTCCTCCCGCCCGTACGCCGCAAACGCCTTCGTCCCCTTGGCGAGCCGACACAGCGAGGCCCCGAGGCGCATCGTGCCCCCCTTCGCGGCAACGCCCTCCTGCTCATCGAGGAGACTGATGACCGGGTGCGACGTCTTCGGATCGAACTCGGTAGAGTTGGCGCCCTTGAGGCCGCACACGTTGCGGGCGAACTCGATGACCGCGCACTGCATCCCGAGGCAGATGCCGAGGAACGGGAGCTTCCGCTCGCGGGCGTAGCGGATGGCCTCGAGCTTCCCCTCGATGCCCCGGTGGCCGAACCCACCGGGGATGAGGAGGCCGTGGACGGCCTCCAGCGCCGACGCGGCACCCTCCCGCTCGATCTGCTCCGAGTCCACGCGCCGAATCTCTACCGCCGCGTCGTTGGCCAGTCCGGCGTGGCGGAGTGCTTCGTAGATGGACTTGTAGGCGTCCTGGAGCTGGATGTATTTCCCGACGACCGCGATGCGGACCTGGTGCTTCGGGCGGAGGGCGCGCTCCACGACGCGCGCGCGCCACTCCGAGAGGTCGTGCTGCCGGCAACGCAGCTCGAGCAAGCGCAGGATCGTGTCGTCGAGCTGCTGGGCGCTGAACAGCAGCGGCACCTCATAGACGTCCTTCACGTCCAGCGCCTGGATCACCGCCTCGGGTGCCACGTTGCAGAACTGGGCGATCTTGCCGCGCACCCCCTCGGAGAAGGGCTTCTCGGTGCGGCAGAGCAGCACGTCGGCCTGGAGCCCGATTTCGCGCAGCTTGCCGACCGAGTGCTGGGTGGGCTTAGTCTTCAGCTCATCCGCCGCGCGGATGTAGGGCACGAGCGTGAGGTGGACGTTGATCGCGTTCCCGTGCCCCACCTCGTTGCGCAACTGGCGGATCGCCTCGAGGAACGGCAGCCCTTCGATGTCGCCGACAGTGCCGCCGACCTCCACGATGACGACGTCCACGTGGTCCTGCGAGGCGAGCGTCGTGATGGAGCGCTTGATCTCATCGGTGATGTGGGGCACGACCTGCACGGTGGCGCCGAGGAAGTCGCCCCGCCGCTCCTTCTCGATGACGGAGTAGTAGATGCGGCCGGCGGTCACGTTGTTGCCCTTCATCATGGTCTGGCCGGTGAACCGCTCGTAGTGGCCCAGGTCCAGGTCCGTTTCTGCCCCGTCCTCGGTGACGAACACCTCGCCGTGCTGGTAGGGGCTCATCGTCCCGGGGTCGACGTTGATGTAGGGATCGAGCTTCTGGAGCGTCCCCTTCAAGCCGCGCGATTTGAGCAGGAGTCCGATGGACGCCGAGGCAATACCCTTCCCGAGGCTCGAGACCACCCCGCCCGTTACAAAAATGTATTTCGCCATCGTTGCCCTGGTTTACCGTTTACGGTTTACAGTGTACGGTTCGGTCACCGTAAACCGTATACCGTTCACCCCGTACCACGCGGAAGCCCCGCCTGTTAAGGCGGAGAGGAACAGGGTGCTTTTCCCGAAGGGGAAGACCCCGAAGCCACGGCTGTGAAGCCGTGGTACGGGGTTCACCGTACACCCAACAGAAAGTGTTCCACCTTTCGCAAGTCTTCGGGCGTGTCCACGCCGATGGTGTCGTGCACCGTTTCCAGCAGCTTGATCCGGTAGCCGTGCTCCAGCACGCGGAGCTGCTCGAGCTGCTCGAGCTCTTCCAGCGTCGTCGGCGCAAGCGCAGGGAACTGCAGGAGGAAGTGCCGCTGGTAGCCGTAGATGCCCAGGTGCTTGTAGAACCGCGGCCGCGGCTGGCGGAGCGGCTCGCGCACGAACGGGATCGGCGCCCGCGAGAAGTAGAGCGCGAACCCGTCGCGATCCACCACGACCTTGACGACGTTCGGGTTGCCGCCCTCATCGTCGGCATCCAGCGGCTTCATCAGCGAGGCCATCGACACGGCCCCGTGCCGGCCCAGGTACTCGGCGAGCTGCTCGACCATGTCCGGCTCGATGAGCGGTTCATCCCCTTGGACGTTCACCACGACCTGGTCGCAGTACTGGCGGGCGACCTCGGCCACCCGCTCCATACCGCTGCGCGCGGCGGGACTGGTCATCACCGCGACGCCCTTGAAGCCCTCGACGGCGTCCACGATCCGCTGGTCGTCGGTGGCGACGACCACCTCGCGCACCCCTTTGGCCAGTACTGCCCGCTCGTAGACGTGCTGGATCATCGGCTTGCCGCCGAGTGTGGCGAGCGGTTTCCCCGGAAACCGCGTCGAACCGTAGCGCGCGGGAATAACCGCGAGAACACTCATCCTTCGACCGCGCTCAGGATGAGCCCTGAGCAAGCGAAGTGCGTCGAAGGGCTCATCGTCGGCTGCTGAGCGGCCGGCCGGCCTGCCGCGCCCGACGCTGACCCGACCTGTTCGGCGCAGGCAGGCGGCCGCGGCGTGTCGAGCCGGGCGCCGCCGCGTGGGACGACAGCCTTGCGAGCAGCTCTTCCGGGCTGGCCGTGGCGACCCCCAGCTTTCCGACGACGATACCGGCAGCCTGGTTGGCCACGCGCGCCGCCTGCTCCATCGAGGCACCGCTCGCCAGCGCCAGCGTGAAGGTTGCGATGACGGTGTCGCCGGCGCCGGCGACGTCGAACACTTCCTGCGCGACCGTGGGGATGCGGACGTGGCGGCCGCCGCGCTCGAACAGCGACATCCCCTCCTCACCCAGCGTGATGAGGAGCGCCTCGCACTCCAGCTTACGCAGGAGCTCCTCACCGGCCCGGGCGACGTCCACATCGCTCTCCAGCTCGCGGCCGAGTGCCGCACCCGCCTCCGCCCGGTTGGGTGTCAGCGCCGTCACGCGCCGGTACAGGTCGAAATGGTCCTCTTTTGGATCCACCGTGATGAGCTTGCCGCGGCGGCGGGCGAGCGGGATGACCGCCTCGAGCAGTTGGCGGCAGACGACCCCTTTGCCGTAGTCCTCGATGACCACTGCGTCCGCCTCGTCGAGCCGCTCGGTCACCGCGCGGATGAGTCGGTCTACCGTCCCGGCCGGCAGCGGCTCCTTCTGCTCGCGGTCCACCCGCACCACCTGCTGGTGGTGGGCGATCACCCGCGTCTTGACGATGGTGGGCCGGACCGACAGCACGATGCCACTCATCTCGATCTGGCGCGCGGCGAGCTCACCGCGCAGCACGTCGCCCCAGCGGTCCTCGCCGGCGAGGCCGACGACCGAGACCCGGCCGCCGAGCGCGCAGATGTTGCTCGCGACGTTGGCCGCACCCCCAGGCATGACCGACTCCGACTGCACCCACACGATGGGCACCGGCGCTTCGGGGCTGATGCGGCTCACCTTGCCCCACATAAACTCATCGAGCATCAGGTCGCCAACCACCAGGACGCGCGCGCGGCCGAAGCCGCGCACCAGCGCTACCGGTGAGCTCGTTGAGCCCCGCGGACTCATGCGTGATCCTCTTCCCTGCGCCGCGGGGCGTCCCTCGACTCGCTCGGCTCTCTCCCCGGCCCGCCGACCAAGATTCTGTGGGCCGGGGCGGGCGGGACGTGGGGAACGAGGGAACCGAGTCGAACCACGAAATCCCAATCGACCGACCCTGAGCGAGCGCAGCGAGTCGAACGGGGAGGGAGTCGAGGGACCATCAGAGCGACTCCGTGATCGCGCGGACCAGGAGTGGGATCATCAGCTCGTGGTGGCCCGTAATATGCACCGCTGTTCCTCCCATGAGCGTCGGGCGCTTCAGCACGTTCTCCGACGGCCGGTAGTGGCGGATCATGTCGAAGTCGAACGTCGTCAAGTGCTTCACACCATGGCCCAGGTTGCGCGCCATGGAGACCGCCTTCAGGAAGACTTCCGGCAGGATGACCGCCGAGCCGAAGTTGCCCGCCACCCCTCCGTTGCCCAGCGTCGCCACGACCCCGACGAGCGTGCGGAAGTCCGCCAGCGAGGTCCTGCCGATCGCCGCCCCGTCAGCGCTGGACTGCTGGTGGATGATGTCGGTGCCGATCGCCACATGCACCGTCGCCGGCACGCCCAGCTCATGGCAAGTGGCGAGCAGGCTCAGGTTCCGATAGGGGAGCCGACGCTTCACGATCATCCCACCCACCGACCGGCCCAGCCCCCAGCCCTTTGCTGCGCCCTCGCGGATCGCCTTGTTGATGTAGCTGTGCGTCTCCTCGGCCATGCCGAAGGAGCCGTCGGCGAGTGCGGCCGCGACATCCTCGGAGGTCGCGCCCATGAAGGCCAGCTCGAAGTCGTGCACGATACCGGCGCCGTTCATCGCGATGGCAGTCACGATCTTGCGCCGGATGAGCTCAATCAGGAGCGGGCTCAACCCCACCTTGATGACGTGCGCCCCGAACATCCACAGGACCGTCTTGCGGCGCTTGTGCGCCGCCACGATGGCGTCCACCACCGCTCGGAACTCATTGACGGCAAGGATGTTCGGGAGGGACTCGTAGAACTGACGGAAGGAGCCGCCTTTGCGACCGGGCCTCGCAAAAGCCTTGACGTTGACCTTGCTTGTGCGAGAACCGGCGGGGTAGGTCTTGAGCTTGGTGAAATCGAGGGCCGGCACGGACAGATTTTAGCAGAGGGGGCGGGGGGTGTCAACGAAACTGGCTGAGTGGTAGTGCCTTAATTTGAGCGATTACACAGATTGTGAGTCGATTACACAGATACGGGATCGGTGAAATCGATCCAAAATCTGTGTAATCATCTCGTAGTCGCCCGTTTCTCGCAGCGCTTGAGGAACTCGCGCGCAGCCTGGAGCATGGCGATCCGCTCCACGATGAGCAGGAGGCGAATCGGCACGGGACGGTTGGGCTTGAGCCACGTCACCAGGTCGACGGCGGTCTGCCCCGCCCCGGCCTCCTCGAAGCGCGAAAGACCGCGGTACTCGCCCAGCGCCTCGTTGACGAGCCGGAACGTGACAAGGACGGGCGGCTCCTTCTCCACCTCGAACCGCAGCGTCAACGACTTCCAGAGGATCTTCACGTCCACCTCGATGACGTCCCGGCGCTCGGAGCGCTCGACGTAACGCACCGCGGTCACGCCCGGTGTACTCGAGCCCACGTCTGCATACTCGTTGGCCAGCGCCCAGACCTTGTCGCGGTCGAGTGGTGCCGCGAAGCGCACGCCGGCGAAGATCCCTTCTGGCTTACTCGCGTACTCCCGCCACGTCACCGCGTGTCGGCCCACCTCGGTTTCGCGGATCCGCTCCTTGGGCCAGGGTCGTTCCAGGAACGCGGTGTCGATGGTGCCAGCCCGAAGCGGGACGGCCATCAGGGAGGCCAGACCGAAGACGAGCACGGACAGTGGAGCCCCACCCCGCCCAAGCGGGGTGGGGCGTCCATCGACTCGCGCTGCTCGCTCCCCGACCCGCTCTCCGCGACTCGATTGGCCGGGGCGGGCCCCGGCCCGCAGACCACAGAGACGGCGGTCGGGGCGTGCGGGACGTGGTGAGCGCGGGGACCGAGTCGAGCCACGAAGTTCTGAGTCGCTCGACTCGCATCGCTCGCTCCCCGGCCCGCCGACCACAGAGACGGCGGTCGGGGCGAGCGGGATCCCGAGCGAAATCGAGGGACGAGCCCACGGCCAAAGACCGTGGTGCGAGTCGAATGATCGGCTCAACATTTATTGATATAACTTATTATATATCAATGAATAACGAAATACTTCCTCTCCTCACTTCAACCCGCCATCAGGTAGACTTAAAATGAGATCGTGTAGCCTTGTTCCAGCATCTCTGGTGGGACACCGGGGTGCGAGAGGCAGAGGCGTCCTGAGGCGTCCGGTTGTGCAGTGCGACAATCGGGCTCAGGGCGGTGCCTGGAGGAACGAGCCGATGATCGGCCTGACCGACGACCCGACCGGCCGACCCTTCCACGCGGTCACAGTGGGAGTGGAGGACGGCGCGACACACGGCACCAACGGAAGCCGGCGCATCCTGCTGGTCTCGCAGAATCTGGTCCAGCGAGGGCGCCTCTACGACCTGCTCACCGACCACGGCTACTCTGTGAAAACGGTCTACTCCACCGACCGGGCGCTGGCCACACTCCGGCATGAGCGTCCCCACCTGCTGCTCGTCGGCTCGTGCGATGATGCCTGCGGCGGGCTCGGGCTTCCCAACCGCATCCGGACGTTCGACGCCGAACTCCCCATCATCCTGCTGGGAGACGCGCACGACTCCGCGGCACACGACCCGCGGGTCCGCCAGGACGTCCAGATCTTCCTGCCCGACGCGGTCCCGGAGGAGCAGCTCCTCGAAGCGCTCGAACGGGCGGCGGGCCCCTCCCGGCCGGCCAAGCCGGTGCACTACCCGGGTCCAATCCTGCTCGTCGACGACGAACCGGAGCTGCTGCGCACGCTCAAGGACTTCCTCGAGATTCGGGGCTGCCCAGTGGTTACCGCCGCCTCCGGCGAGGAGGCGATCGACCGGCTGACGCGCTGCGCCCCGACGCTGGTCCTGCTGGACATCAAGCTCGGCGGCATGGACGGCTTTATCACCCTGCGGAAGATCAAAGAACTCTCCCCGCGCGTCCCGGTCATCATGGCGACGGCGGTCGAGGACCAAGAGCTGAGGACGCAGGCCTTCGCCCTCGGCGCGTATGAATACCTTGTCAAACCCTACAACCTCGCCGCGCTCCAAGCCATCCTGATCCACCTCAAGACACTCCTGATGCTGTAAACCGGCTGTGGGCTAAGGGCCATAGCCCTTGCCCCCCAACCCTGAGCCCCGAACCCCCAGCCAACAGTGTGCTTCCCCTAGAAAATGAGCGACGGACCGTACGTCCTCAGCCAGTCGCGCGCCTCGCGGTAGCCGGGACAGTGCGAGGCCACGATCGCCCAGAACCGCTCGGAATGGTTCAGCGCGCGTCGGTGGGCGAGCTCATGGACGATCACGTAGTCCATCACCTCGGGCGGCGCCATGACGAGCCGGTAATTGAAGCTGAGACACCCGGTCGCCGAGCAGCTGCCCCACCGCCAGCGCTGGTTGCGCACGCTCACGCGACGCCAGCCCACCCCGACCGTGTCGCCCAGGACGGCCAACCGTTCCGTCATCCATAGCACCGCCTCGCCCAGATACCAGCGCTTGAGCAGACGGCGGGCCGCCTCGATGCCCGGACGTTCCAGCCGCACGAGCAGGGTGCGCTCCGGCACGCGCTGGACCGCCGTCCCCCGCTCGCGGTACTCGAGCACGACCGCGTGCTCCTCACCTCGGTACGGGAGCGTCGGGCCATAGGGCCAGCGCTTCGGGATGCGCGCACTCATCTGGGCCAGCCACGGTACCTGCCGGAGTATCCACCGCTCATGGCGGCGCAGGAAGCACTCCACGGAGGCAACATCCTGACGCCACAGCGGCACAGTGACGACCAAGCCGGTCTCGGGGCTGGCCCAGATGCGCAGGTGCCTCGAGCGCGCGCTGGGACGGATGGTGTAGGCGACGGCCTGCGAGTGGAGCCCCGCGGCGTTGGCTGCGGGGCGTCCCTCGACTCGCTCGGCTCGCTCCCCGGCCCGCCGACCAAGATTCTGTGGGCCGGGGCGGGCGGGACGTGGTGAGTGAGGGGACCGAGTCGAACCACGGAATCCCGAGCGAGGGTCCCCGGCCCGAGTCGAGGGACCGAGGACAATCTGATGCGTGGCGAGCGGCGGGGCGGAAAGGGGCAACGAGCTCACGGTTTTGGATCAGACTCCGGCTCAGATTCCGGCGCGGGAGCGGGGGTGGGCTTGGCCATGAAGGGGCAGGACCAGCCCGCGCGACCCTGGTGGTGCCTCGTCCACCGGCAGGCGGTCCAGCCGCTGAACACGACCCCGAGCAGGCTGACGACAATGAGGATGGCGCCGAGCAGCCGTCCGATGCGCTTGAGCTCGCCCTTGTGCGTCTCGGCGCGCTCGAGGAGCCAGTAGCCGCCGATGACGCCCAGCAGCAACAGTCCAGATCCGGAACCCAACATGGCACACCTCCCTGTTAGGAGGCCATCTTACCACAGGACGAGATCGGGGTCAGTAACCGGCTCCCTCAGCACATGCCTGGCCACCTTCTCTTGCTACCGGCTATCGACGCCATCAGCCGTTCGCGCCGAACTGCGCGAGGTCCTTCAAGATGTCGTCCGCATGCGCTTCCGGCTTCACCTTGGGGTAGATCTTCGCGATCTTCCCCGCCGGATCGATGAGGAACGAGATGCGGGCGATCCCCAGGTACGTCTTGCCCAGGAACTGCCGCTGCCCCCACACCCCGTAGGCCTGCACGACCTGCTTCTAGGTATCGGCCAGCAGCGGAAACGGCAGCGTGAACTTGTCGGCAAACTGTTTGTGGCTCTCCACCGAATCGACGCTGATGCCCAACACGACCGCCTTGAGCTCCTGGAACGCTGCGAAGCGATCCCGGAGACCGCAGGCCTCCTTTCGCCTGCGTGTCAACGTTTCGACTGCTGGTCAGGATCGTCTCAGCGCCTGCTAGAGCGCCATCGCGAGGCCGAGGGCGATCAGGGCCACCACCCCTCCGGCTGAGTACGCCGTTCTGCCGAACGCCCTCACGAGATGCAGCGCATCAGCGTTGAGCAGCCACCCTCCGAGTATGGGCCCCACAATCCGCGCACAGCTGGACGCCGACTGCATCATCCCCAGGACCCGTCCCTGGGCATCCCCGCTGACACTCTTTGACGCCAATCCGTTCAGCGGTGCCAAGACCAGGCTGTGCCCGATCGCAACACCGGTCGTGACCAACAGCAGGACAGCGGTGGTGGCACTCAAGGGGAGCAGGAACAGGCTCAACGCCAATGTGGCCGTCCCGGCCACCACCAAGAGCTTCTCCCCACATGCCTTCACCAGAGCGCCCAGCAGTCCGCCTTGAATGACGGCACCCACCAGCCCCTGGCCGGCGAAGATATAGCCGTTCTGCGCCGCACTGTAGCCAAACCGCCGTTCGGTGAAGAGCGCATAGGTCGCCGTCAGCAGCGAGAAGGACACGGTGGTGAAGAAATACGCCGCCAGGATGATCCTGAGCGGCCGCTGGGTCGCCTGTGGAGCCCCACGGGCAGAGCCCGTGACACCTCTGTGCGCGCCCGTGGGGCGGAATCCTGAGCGAGCCCACGGCCAAAGGCCGTGGCGCGAGTCGAAGGATCGAGCCAGGTCCGAGAAGGCGGGGCGCTCGCACGCCTGCGCGCGGCGCTCCACCGGAAGGCTTTCGGGAAGGAAACAGTAAATCGCGATGGCGTTCGCAGCGGCCAGGCACGCGGCGAAGATGAACGGAGCGGCCAGCGACACGTGGCTCAACAACCCCCCGATCGCGGGGCCGAAGATAAACCCGAGGCCGAAGGCCGCGCCGATCAAGCCCATGCCACGGGACCGCTGTTCCGGAGGGGTGACGTCCGCAATGTAGGCCTGCGCCGTTGATACGTTCCCGCCGGTCACCCCGTCGATGACCCGGGCCACGAAAAGCAGCCACAACGCATTCGCCAGCCCCATGAGCAGAAACCCGGCAGCCGTGCCGATGACGCTCACCAACAGCACCGGCCGGCGGCCCACGCGGTCCGAGAGCCGTCCCAGGATGGGCGCAAAGAGGCATTGCATCGCCGAGTAGATCCCCAGCAAGAGACCGACGACCAGAGGCGAGGCCCCGAACCGCTCCGCGTAGAGCGGCAGGACCGGGATGACGATCCCGAATCCGACCAGGTCAAGAAAGATGGTCCCGAAGATGAGCGGAAGCGGGGAACGGCGTGCAGCACCAGGAGGGCTCATGCCGGATTCAGCGCCTTAAGAGCTCGACTCCGGCCGCAAGCACTGTGGCGGTGCTGAACAGGACCATGAGCAGATCCGGCATGAGGCGGTGGTGCGTGCGCCACGTCCCGAGGAATCGGGCGCCCAAGGCAAGCGCAATGACCAGGCTTCCCACCACCGCCGCCCGGCTTGCCTGCCCGATCCCATAGGCGCACAGGAGCAACAGCACCCCTGACAGGGAGCCCGCCATGAGCGACGCCGTGCTCTTCGCCTTCAGATACCCGATGACCCCGCCCGCCAGACTGAACATACCGTAGGACGCGACAACCGTCACTGCCACGTGCATGGTGTGAGGCTCCTCCTGAAGCGTGCATCAACTGTTGTATTGTACTACAAGAAGGCGCGATGGAAGAGCGGCGGGTCGCGCCACATACGCGCGGAATGTCGACGGCAGGCTGGCCCTGCGCCAGCACAGAGCGGTGGGCAAGAGCAGCAGGGACGACCACTCGACGCCCGAACAAACGAACACGTCACAACATGTGACGAGCCCTGATGCTCGATGGAGAAGCGCTTTCACGTTGAACGCGTGAATGTTAAAAAGCTGAAACGTGACGGACGGGGCTTCAGCCCCTCCGCACTCTCGCACCCTGAGAGGAGCAACACGAACGATGTCGGTGCGATCGTCCCGCCTTCGGCGGATGGTCGTCCCTCGACTCGATCGCTACGTGGCGAAGGACCGAGCGAGGGAGCCGAAGGCGACCGAGTCGAGGTCCTGCCCGTTCCGGTCTCGTCTCGAACCGTCTCTCTGCCGCACGCTCCCTCAACGCGGTTTCCAGATCGCCAGCAGTGCCGGCAGGACGAGGAGATCGCCAACCATCGCCAGGCCGATGGTGGCACACGTCAGCAGGCCAAACTGGACCGTCGTCACCATCTGCCCGCACAGCGTCACGGCAAACCCTCCCGCGACGACCAAGGACGAGGCGATCATCGGCTGCGCGCAGCGGACCAGCGCACGCCCCACCGCGTCCTGAGCGCCCGCCCCCGAGTAGCGCGCATCCCGGTAGCGATAGAGGAGCTGGATCGTATTATCGAAGATGAGGCCGATGGCCACACTCGCAATCATGACGGTGGCGATATTGAGCGGGATGTGCCACACCGCCATGCACCCGAAGAGCCCGAGAATCGGCAGGAGGTTCGGCACGAGGCTGATGAGCGCGTAGGTGAGCGAGCGCATCGCCAGCCACATCAGGCCGAGGATGATGGCGAAGGCCAAGGCCACGCTGGCCATTTCATCATCGACCAAGCGCTGCGACATCTGTGAGAGCAGCACGATGTGCCCGGTCGGATCCAGGCGCCACCCGGCTGGCAGCACCGTTGCCGCGATGGTGCGCAGCTGGGTGACCGCCGCCACCACCTCCGCGGTTTCCCATCGCCGGAGGTACAGGATGAGCCGCAGATGGCGATAGTCCGGACTGGTGAGCTGATGGAACGAGGATCCGAGCCGCTGTGGAAGCTGATCTAGGATCTGTGTCAACCGCTGTTCGGAGCGGGTGATGCCGGCGACCTGTTCGATGTAGCGCAGGACGTCGGTCAGGCTGATCGTGCGCACCACGAGGGGCAGCCGTCCGGCCACCGCCTGGAACCGCTCCACGGTCCGCCAGGTCTGCGGCGACGTCAGGGGGATCGACGGCGGCAGGTCAACTGCGAGCTCCAGGGGATAGACGATCCCGAGCTCCCGCTGCAAGGCTTCGGTCTCGCGCCGGAACGGATCGTCGGCTCGAAAAATCTCCAGGAGGTTCGTTGACGCGCGGACGGACCGTCCCCACGCGGCCCAGCTCATCATGAGGGCCGCCGCCACCGCGACAATCGACCAGCGGTGGCGAACCGTCCATCCCCCCAGCGCCCGGCCGAGGGCCTGAAATGCCGCCGATCTCCGCGAGGGCCGATTACCGGCCAGGCTCAGACAGACCGGGACCCACGCCATGGCGAGCGCCCAGGCGATCATGGTCCCGAGCGCACCGAATGCTCCGAACTCGCGCACTGCGGGCACCGGGCTGACGAGCAGCGTGAGAAATCCGACGAGGGTGGTGAGGCTCGCCAGGAGGCACGGCATGCCCATCGTGCGATAGACCCGCGCCAGGCGCTCGCCGGGCGAGGGTGCTCCCGAGAGATGGAGGAAGCTCGCGGAGATCTGCACGGTCAGGCTGACCGCGACGATGAGGATGATCGGGGCGAGCAGACCGGTCACCACGTTCAAGGGCACGTGCCGCCAGGCCATGACCCCTTCGGTGGCCGCAAGCGACCCGCCCATCACCGCCAACGCGTAGAGGACCGAGCGCCACTCCGCATGGAACAGCAGGAGCAGCCCCGTGATGATCATCACCGTCAGCGGAATGAAGCGCTGGCGATCCTGCTGCATCCGCCGGAGGAGCGTGGCTTGCTCAACGACCGTCCCCGTCACGAGGTACGTGATGTCGGGTCGCTGGTGCGAGGCCAACACGCGTCGGACCTCACTGATCAGCGCGTGCTGTGCGTTCCAGTCCGGCAGCTCCTGTGCGACGTGCAGGATGATGGCCGTCGTGTGCCCATCAGGACTGAGCAGCAGCGGCTCTTCAGGGGTGGGATCGGACGGGAGTGCGGGGGGGGCATGCGGACCGGCGTCTTCATCAGAGAAGCGCGGGCGCTCGACCAGCCGGCCCAAGGTCGTGCGCTGCAACCGCGTGACCGTCGCCAGACTCCGGACCCCTTCCACGTGCGGGAGGACGCGCAGCGCCTTCGTCACGTCCTGTACCCAACGAGCGAGTACCGGCGTGAGGCCGTCGGCCATCCGGACGCCCACGACGATCGTCTCATCGGAGCCGAAGCGCTCGAGAAAGGTCCGATAGACGGCAGACGGTTCGCCGCTGCGGACGAAGAACGCGCGGTTGGACGGATCGACCGTGAGCCCGCGGGATTGCGATCCGACCACGACACACCCACTCCCAACGAGGACCGCGATCGCCCAGCGCCACCGATAGAGCCCCTGGTATCCGCTCATGACGGTGAGCGTCTCCACCAGACACAAGAGGAGAACACAGCAACACTACGAGAGGAACCCATGGACATTCGGATACTGGCTGGTGGTGATAGCACGCGCCTGATCCATCACTTCGAACACTGCTCAGTCTACCGGTCCACCAGCTCTCTCAGCATACGTTGATACTTTGTCCGATGCTGTACGGCCTTCCGATTGAAGAACCGGATGCTCGATTTGCTGAGGAGCAGCGTCACCTTGATCGTCTCCTCCGGCACCACCAGCTTCTCCGGTGGCGGGAGGACATCCTTCATTCCGTCGGCATCCCTGCCCCACGGTGCCGGCACCTTCCTTGACCACCTCCGGATGCGTGGCCGCCCCGGCTCAGTAGGCGGGAGCGCCCCCGGTCAGCTTGTACTTCGCCAGCACGGTCTTTTTGACCCCGGCGCGCTCCAGCACCAGGAACACCCCAATCTCCCGGCCGAGCGCTGGATGGTCCAAGCGCACTTTTGAGCCGACGCGCAGAGGTTGCTGCTTTCCGAACGGCCACCACCAGTGCCCGGGATTGCCGGCCGACAGGAGCGGGTCCAGCGGGATACCGGCGCGCCCCGGCTCGGGAGCCAACAGTTCTTCGAGGCGCGTCTCCGGCGGCAGGACCGCCCGCGGCCGCTTTACGACCGATGCGGCGGCCGCCTGTGCGACCGCGCGAGACCCCTGGTCCACGTCGATGTAGGAGCTCTCATCCCACAGCACGCTGACCGGCTCACCGCTGTGATTTTCCACGCGCACCAGGATTCCATCCTTCACCTCGATGCCCACCGACACCTCCCAGTCCGGCGCCGCGGGACTGACCACCACGGGGAGTGCACGCGTGGTCAGGGCCTGCCGTGACGAGCCGCAGCCGCCGAGCAGTCCTGCGAGAGCAAGGCCCACCAGCACCAGCCCCGCCGATCCTCTCATCGCGACCCGTCCGCTCCTGTCAGATCTTGAACTGGCCATTCAGCGGCTCCACGATTTTGTTGCTCGGTTGCTGTTGCGCGGGGGCTTCTGGAGCGCTCTCGACCGCAGGCATGGGGGGCTCCACCGCTTGCGGATTCGCCGGTAGAGGGTCCTCCGGCAGCGCTGGCGGCACCGGGGCGCTGGGATCTTCCGCGCTCTGCTGGCGGGCTCGAGCGGGCTGTGCAACCTCAGGCCCTGTCTCAGGCCGCTGGTCGCTCCACGGGTCTACGCGCTCGACATCCGGGAGCGGCGCTGACGATGCCGGTTCGATCGGAACGGCCTCGCTCTGCCGGCTGACGTGGGCATCCTCCGCCGCAGACGGTCGTTCGTCATGTGCTTGCCCCGCTTCCTTCGCAGGAGCTCTCACATCCGGCGGCACGGGTGGTTCCGCCGGCTGCTGTCCGAGAACGCCAACAGCCGTTCCGGCATCTCCGGAAACCAGCGGTGTGGCTACCACGCTGGTCGGCCCCAGCCGATACGCTCTGTCCGTCCAAACTCCCTCAGACCAGCGCCGGACGGACTCCCAATCAATGTTGGAGAGCCGCGCGCCCAGCGCCGGCCCCAACACGGCCCCCAAGAGAAAGACGCCGGCCAGTCCGAGCAGTCTCACCAGTCCGTTGGGACGCGACGCTGGTACCGGCGCAACCGGTCCGTTCCATCCTTCAAGCCGGTGGCCCGCCTGCTCCAACTGGCTGCTCAGGCGGCGCATCTCCTCCAACTGGCCGCTCAGAGAGCCCGCCTGCTCCAGCTGGACGCGGAGACGGCTAATGTTCTCATTCGCCTGTTGGAGCAATGCCAGCTGCACGTTGGCTTCCTGGCCGAGTTGATCGGCCTGGTCGGCTCTCCCGGCAACCGCCAACTCACGCCGCGTCTGGTCGATACGATCCTCCTCACTGAGCGTCTTGCTCATGGGCTTGCCTCCTCCGCCATATCGGTATCCGCTGAGCGATTTCATGGCCGCCTTCCACGTTCATCCCTCGCCAGGCTCGCCGGGGGTTTCGGTCACGGTGGTTCGTCGCGCCCACCGCCTGCTCTGACACCTGCTCCGACGGCTCAGGGTCGCCCGGGTCAGCACACCGGATCCGACCGGCGGAGCCGATTGAGCCAAAGAGCGCTTACTGCCACGGACGCTCAAGACCAGACACCGTCTCCTAGACGAGGAGCAAACATCACAGACACTGACGTGGTTGAAGCGGTCTCGACCGGACTCTTGGCATGGGGCTTCCTGCTTGCTGGGGAAGGAACGAACCTCATTGACGGTAGCAGTTCCGCCCAGGAGAAGCAACCACGAACTCTCACCCTGAAGCGGTGTAAGCCATCTTGAGTTCAAGTTTCTAGCGCAACACTGGTATCCTGGGAGGACCCAGGAGAATCGAGATTTCGAGGCAAGGAAATGGCTGGCCGTTTAGGATTCAGACCAACCTCTATAGGTCCCCGATAACAACCGCTCCCTTCAATCTTGTTTTGACCAACGCTTCCAAGAGCTTCGTTACGACCCGGGGTACGTTTGGAGAGGCCGTTTAGGCCGCGTATCCGGCCCTGTCGCCAGAATCGGGATGTAAATGACAGTTCGGGAGGCACAGGGGCAGCCATGAAATCTCGATATTAGGCATCGATATTTCATGACTGTGGGATTTAACTCATTTCCCACTTTTTATTTATCCCACCTTGTGGTATGCTTGGATCGCAGCACAAACCGGAGGTTACAATGACCAAGCAGGAACTGCTCAAGGACGCCGATTTTGAGGAAGTAACGGAAGCGAAGGTGGATGCCAAGCACCGAGTTGCACTGGGCAAGGTTCTAAGCTTGTCCGTTTCGAGCTACCGCATCTACCGGAACAAGGTGGGCCAGATCATTCTCGATCCGATGGTCACTGTTCCCGCCTACGAGGCCTGGCTCTTCAAGAACAAGGAAGCCATGAAGCGAGTCCGGGAAGGCTTGGAGGATCTTCGCAAGGGGCGCCTGGTGAAAACCAAGGAGGACTACAGCAAGTACCTGGATGATGAATCGTAATGTTTGAACTGGTTTTTACAACCAGCGCCCGGAAGGACCTCGACGAGCTGGAAGCCACGCCTCGGCATGAGGGGCTCGTCAGGCGGATCAGGAAATCCCTGGCCTATCTGCAGCATAATTCTAAGCATCCTTCCCTGCAGACACACCCGTATTCATCTGTTGAGAATCCGCTGAATCCCAAAGAGAAAGTATTCGAAGCCTATGCGCAGAACCAGACACCGGCAGCCTACCGCATCTTCTGGTGCTACGGACCGAAGAAGAAACACATCACGATCATCGCAATTACCTCGCATCCTTGAGATTTCCCCTCGTTCAGTTCTGAAACAACGTTCCGCCTCTCTTGCCCGATATTCTGACAACGACCACTCACCTCTCTGCTTATCGCAAGGCGACTTAGAGCATCTAACGAAAAGACCACCTTGGCTCAGGGTTCGGGGCTCAGGGCTGGGGGCCTCCGCCCAGAGCCCACAGCCCAGAACCCTCAGCCAGAGCGCCCAGAACTCTTTTTGATAGGCGCTCTTAGAACCGTCCGCGGATTCGCATGAGCAGCTCATGTGGGAGGCGCTCAGAAGTCCCCGAATGGCCAATGTAGCCTTTAATTGCTCGATGAGCCAGGGACGCCTATCAGGCGGGAACAGCTTACAAATAGCAACTCATGCTGGGGGGCTGATCAAATGACTTCACATCTCTTTATTGTGCTACCCTATCTACAGCTATGAACCAACACGTTGACACATGGAATGTCTTGCGCCCATTGTCCTGGTGGGACCTACTCACTGTTTGGGCTGTACTGCTTCTGGCAGGTTGTATGGCATTTATCTTCCGGCGAATAGCTCGCCGTCTCGCAGAAAAAGCACCATCCCGCCTGCGCCTTTCAATCCTGCGCATTATCCCGATTACACGCTTTTTGATAGGAATCATCGCCGTGGTGATCATCGTACCGATTGTAGTAGAGCCGACATTCCAGGATATTGTGGCACTATTGGTCAGTATTGGCCTGGCGTTGGCTTTCGCGCTCAAGGATTATGTCAGCAGCCTGCTTGCGGGACTGGTGACGGTGCTCGAGAATACTTACCAACCGGGAGATTGGATCGAGGTAGACGGTGCGTATGGAGAAGTAAAATCCATCGAAGCGCGGGCGGTGCGGATCGTGACGCCTGACGATACCGAGGTGATCATTCCCCACTTGCGCCTTTGGACGTCTAGCATCTTCA